>Ga0307425_1000054_pt1 | contig 60396 bp, 65 predicted proteins | sample SalMarWE160330MG_FD_202152 | JGI IMG/M metagenome (GOLD analysis project Ga0307425, IMG submission 202152) | Salt marsh sediment microbial communities from the Plum Island Ecosystem LTER, Massachusetts, United States - WE1603-30 | ecosystem: Environmental > Aquatic > Marine > Intertidal zone >... | reverse complement strand
GGAAAATGACATGTATCACCTGTCATAATCCCCATGAAAAAGGGGTCATAGCTGCGGATAAGCCGTCAGCAAAAGGGGCGGATAGTAAATACCGGGAGAGACTGCCGGCAATCTTGTGCATCGAATGCCACCAAATGTAGAAGATCGACGATAAGGAAACCGATGTGGTGAAACGACTATATCTCTCGCTGGCAATGATATTACTTTTCATTCTGGGCATGGCATTGTCAGGTTGTTCAAGGGCAGAGGCCGCGGACGTGGAAAACTGCCTCATGTGCCATAAATACCCTTCCCTGGCCCGAATCGGTGCAGACGGCTTAGTGAAAAACTATTATGTCAAGGAGCACTTATTTTTAAACAGTCTGCACGGCAAAGTGGCCTGCCGGGGATGCCACACCTACATTAAGAAGTTTCCCCATGATCCGGTGACGGAAAAGGTCAATTGTGCCAATGTCTGCCATATCAAACCGCCTTTTGCAGAAGAGAATTTTTCCCATAAGAAAATCATCGACGTATTTGATACAAGCATACATGCGATTAAACCCGACGATTCGCCTTTGATGAAGGCATCCGATCCGGATTGCAAGTATTGTCATCTAAACCCGCTTTACAAAAGAGTGGACGAAAAGACGATTTCCTACGGCAAATCGCTCGATCGCTGTTTGAACTGCCATAAAAGAAAAGGGGTGACAGAGGCCTATCACCATATGATGCACCGGTTGCGCCATAAGACATCGCGATCTTCGCAGGAAATCGTGGCACTGTGTTCCGGCTGTCATGGCAATGTCCCCTTGATGAAAAAATTGCAGCTTACCGGGAGGGCTTTGGATGCGGTTCAAACCTACGAGCAGTCCATCCATGGAAAGATGACCGCGCTGGGGTCTGAGAAGGCTGCTGACTGCATCAGTTGCCATGCGTCGAGTCTGCTTCATGACATTTACAAACCCGACAATCCGAAATCCACGATCAATGAAAAGAATCTGCAGGCCACTTGCAAAAACTGCCACAAAAAGATCAACAAGTACTTTGTTAAGATCGCCGTCCATCCCAGCCTTGAAGACCCGCATAATCCGATCCTGTTTGTCCTCAACAACATGGTGCTCAGGCTGATGCTGTACGGCACCGTCTTCGGCCTCATGGCGCTATTGTTCCTGGAAACGTTCCGTCGGAGAAAGGACGGCGCCGGTATGAAACTAAAATCCGGCACCAGTTGGGGGAAAAAGAAGAAATGAAATGATGAGAAGATGTGCATAAAGGAGCTGAAATGACTGCCACCACCGAGGGGATCGCCCGGCCCGGCCAAGTGGCCGAAACGCTGCCGGAGGACTATTTTACTTATGTGGCGGGTGTCGGAAACATCCCGCGCGATATTTACAAGCATGTAAAATCCAACCCCTTCGGCGACCTCCCCCGTTACTCAGCGCACATTGTTATCCAGCACATCCTGATTTTTACGACCTTTATTGCCCTGGCCGCCACAGGAATTCCCCTGCATTACGCTGACCTGTTCTGGGCGCCGTACGTGATTTCCCTTTTCGGCGGCATTGACACCGCACAGGTCATTCACCGCACCGCCGCATTTGTCATGATCGGCGCTTGTGTGTATCATCTTTTGACCATTATCGGGTCGACCATCCGGAAGATCATCAAAAAAGAATTCGATGTCAGAAGAACACAAGTGCCGCTGCCCAAGGATCTTTTCGACCTGATCCATGATGTCAAATACTTTCTTGGGCTCGCGCCGTACCGCCCCAAAATGGAAAAATTCATGTATAAGCAGAAGCTTCATTATCTGGCCATTCTGTGGGGGAGTTTCGTGCTGATATCCGCGGGCACGGCCCTGTTGTTCCCGGAATATATCGCCTCGCTGTGGCCATTCGACCCGGCGATCATCCAGGACCTGGCCAGGATCATGCACGCGGATGAAGCCATTTTGGCACTGATCGTCATCGCCTTCTGGCACCTGTCAAACGTCCACCTCGTCCCCGGAAGGTTTCCTGCGCAATGGACCGTTTTTACGGGCAGGATTACCAGGGAGCACCAGCTGGAGGAGCATTTTCTGGAATATTTACGCAATCTGGAAGAAATACCGGAAGAACGGGAATACATGCGATCGCTGTTGTCCGAACTGGGATATGCGGAAAAGGAAGGGGTCCCCGAATGAACAGAGCTCCCAAAAGGCAGGAACATCCCATATCAGTCTATTTGATCGGGATCTTCGTGTGGCTTATCATCCTGTTCGTGCTGGCCGGTGTGGTAAATCATCTGGCCTTCTCCAGCCGTGGTCCCGGGCTGCTGATACCGCTGTTAAAAAAAATCCAGAAAAAAGAATCGCCCCTTATGATAGAGTTCAAAAAGCACAGAGAAGCCCAAGGACACCGGTATTTTCATCATATCGTCCCTGTCCCCCATCCCCCGGAAGCACTGCGGCCGACGTGCTATATCTGCCACTCCAACCTGCCGCACAATAAAACAAAGAAGATCCGGGCCATGTTGAACATGCACACGAATTATATAGCCTGCGAGACATGCCATATAAAAAAACAAGAGGGGGAAACCGTCGTATACAAATGGTACTCCCCGGTGGAGAAGAATCCGAAGGGCCCCTTTTTCGGAACCGCCTACGACCCGGAAACAGGCGAACTGGAAATGGTCCATGATCATTTTTCAAAAATCGCGCCCTTTTACGAGGAAAGCGGGAACCTGACGTCCATCGTGCACATGCAGGAAGCCCCCTTGGCAAAGGATTTTGTAAAGATCCGGGATCAGCTCACTCCCGAACAAAGGGAAGGCGTCACCAAACGGTTCCATGTGGATATTCGTCCCAAGGGGCCGGACTGCCAAACCTGCCATTCGACCAAGGGCATTCTTGATTTTAAAGCACTGGGGTTCTCCCCCAAACGAACCGTCGATATCGAGCAGTTAAACATCAAGGGCATCATCACCAAATATGATGAGTTCTATCTTCCCGATCTGTTCAAAGAGAGCATACGGCCGTAAAGAAAGGCCGGGACGGGCAATGAAAAGACCACCATATACGAGATATACTATGAACCCGGCAATTAAAGACACAAACTCCGTCATGCCGGACGTGATCCGGCATCCAGCAGCCGCCTGGATTCCGGCTTTCGCCGGAATGACACCCGTTGGGGTACTGAATTGCCGGTTTAATAATGTTCTTGCAGCATTCGCCGCAATCATCCTGCTGCTGATGCCAGCCGGCCGGCTCTTGGCAATGGAGTGCATCCAAAGTGAGGTTCTGGGGTCCATCGCGCCGGCGGGGGTTGACCAGCCCAGTGATATCGCCATCGGACCCAATGGCCGTATTTATTTGGTGGACGGGGTCAACAACCGGATTGTGGTCACCGACGCCGACGGCTCGCTGCAGTTCACCTTCGGCCACAGCGGCGGCGGTGAGGGCGAGTTGCAACATCCCATGGGCATCGACATCTCAAAGAAGGGGCATGTCTTTATCGCCGATACCGGCAATCACCGCATACAGGTGTTCGATCCGCAGGGCGGCTTCCTGTACATGTTCCCGGTCAAGACCTCTTCCGGCGAAAAACCGGCTGCCCCGGTGGATGTGCTGGCACTCGAGCGCAAAAGTTATTTGTATGTCGCCGATAAGGACAACCATAAAATAAAGGTTCACAAACAGGAAGGCGCCTTTGTATTTGAATGGGGGGGGTTCGGCGAAGTGCGTGGCCGGTTCCGGTACCCCGGCATCCTGGCGGCGGATCAATACAACCAGATCTATGTGGTGGACGTCTTAAACACGAGAATTCAGCAGTTCGATCCGGACGGCAATTTTATCACTGAAATCAGCACCTGGGGCGTGAGCCCGGGGGAGTTGTTCAGGCCCAAGGGCGTTGTGGTCGACAAGGCCGACCGGGTGTTTATCACCGACAGCTTCATGGGGTGTATTCAGGTGTTCACGGATGTGGGCGGTTTTCTGGGGGTCGTTTGCGCCGACGGCATAAAAAGAAATTTCACCACTCCCGTGGGGCTTGCTGTCGATGCCAAAAACCGCCTGCTTGTGGTTGAAATGCGCGCCAACCGCATACGCATAGTGAAGGTGGCTCAATGAAACGTTTTCGGGCCGGCAAACGATGACTGTGACCATGGCCAAACCGCTTATGCTTGTGGCCCTTGCGGCATGCATGCTCCTGTGGGCATTCAGCACGGCGGCCTTTGCCGCGCTTGAAAAGTCGTCGAAAAAAGAATGTGCCTTGTGCCATGTCATGTGGTTGGATGTGTTCAGAACGAACAAGGAAACGCTGATCAAATGGCAGCCTGGAAACGTGCTGATGAAAGATACCCAGGGGATCGTAAGCTCCGAAGGGATTTGCTACAGCTGCCATGACGGCTATGTGGCGGATGCGCGTTATACCGTGTGGAAATACAACAACCACCCGGTCTTTAAGAAACCGTCGCGGGATGTAAAAATTCCCGCTGCGCTGACATTGAGCAACAAGGACGAAATCTACTGCGGGACATGCCATTCGCCCCACAGTGGGCGGGAGGCCGCACCCGGGGCATCTCCGGAAGAAACCATACCCGGACCGCTGTCTTTTCTTCGGCTGCCGAATGTCGATTCCGGGCTGTGCGAGGCATGTCATGTGAATGAGGCCGACTTCAAACGAACCAATGGTCATCCGGTGCACACGGACAAGTTAAAGATTCCTGAAACACTGTTTGCGCAAGGCAGTGTAGAGTCTGGGAGAAAAGACATGGTGATTTGTCAGACATGCCATGCCGTCCATGGCGCCAAAGGACGCCATATAACGGTCATGGACAACAGCCAATCGGCGCTGTGCATGGTTTGCCACAAGGAACGGACCATCGCCGGTACCTTGCACGATGCGCGGGAGACGATGCCCGATGAGACCAATCTGCTCGGGAAACCGGTGTCCGAATCAGGGCCCTGCGGCGCATGCCATGTTCCGCACAAATCCGCCGGATACAAGCTCTGGGCCAGAAGAATGGAGCCGGGCAATCCCGCTTCCCGGATCTGCCTGTCCTGTCACAGCGGTGTTCCGGATAGTAAGATAAAGGGTGTCGGCCGGTATTCTCATACTATCGATGTAAGCGCCGTTCCGAAAGTTCAAGGCAAAGCATCCCCGGCACCCATTAGGATCAACTTGCCTGTTTTCTCTAAGAGCGGCATACGGCAGCCCACAGGCTCGATGCAATGCTTTACCTGTCATGCTGTTCATCAATGGAATCCGGACAATCCCGACGACCGGGGCGGGAAAAACATCGCGGGGGATGCCTCAAATAGTTTTCTAAGGATGTCCAGCAGCCGTTCATCAGCGCTTTGTGTGGAATGTCACAAGGATAAACGGCAAATTTTATCATTTGATCACAATCTTGTCCTGACCGCTCCGGAAGCAAAAAATATCCGGGGCCATACGGCCGTGGTTTCCGGGCCGTGCGGCGCTTGTCACATACCGCATAATGCAGCGGACAAGCGATTGTGGGCCAGAGCGGTAATCCAGGACAATGGGGCGGCGCCGCAGTACTGCAAGGGTTGCCATGCGGAAAACGGTGCGGCCAAAGAAAAGCAGGTCGGAAAGAACGACCATCCGGTGGACGTGGTATTAAAGGGAAGGGATATCCCACCGCCTGCCCGGGTCAGCGCGATGCTGCCCCTTTATAACGCAGAGGGCGACACGCAAGGCGGCGACCGCATCATGTGCCGCACCTGTCATGACCCGCATTCCTGGTCGGCCGCCGGCGACGGAACAGGCCCTTCCGAAGTGTCCCTAGGTATGACAGCACCGACGGATACGGCTGTTAAAAGCATAGAGGGGGATGCAAGAAACAGCTTTCTAAGAAAGGCGGCCTCTCCCACTCCGGATCTCTGCGTTGTATGCCATGAAGACACCGCGTTGCTGGTCGGAACCGATCACGATCTTTTTGTTACGGCACCATGGGCCAAAAACCGGCTCGGGGAAACCGTAAGCGAATCGGGACAATGCGGCGTGTGCCATGCCGTCCACGACAGCCCACAAGGGCGCTTGCTATGGGCCCAGGCCTATGGCCCGGTAAAAGAAAACCAGCATCCGATGAACGCTCTGTGCACGGGCTGTCATTCAAAAGGCAACATGGCGGAAGACAAAATACCGCCCGTGGCCAGCCATCCAAAAGGCGAATTGATTGACAATATCTTCACGTTCAATCAACAGTCCACAGGCTATATCAAGCTGTTTGACGACGATTTTAAGGAAGTCAATGTCGGCGACTTGTCGTGCTCTTCCTGTCATTCCTTCTACCGATGGGATCACCGCGACAGGAAACCTGGCCCCGGCAGGAAGGTCGAGGGGAATGCCGATACCAGTTTCTTGCGGACATCGAGCGATAAAACCGCCTGTATTGACTGTCATGGGGAAACGGCGATCTGGCGGTACATCTATTTTCATTCGCTTCAAAAGCGGGAAATGCTCAAGGGCGTACGACCATAGGCCGACCTGGTCGGCCCAGGCACCCAGCAACATTGCATTCACGAGGGTGAATATCTTGAAGGATTTGAATATGAAGAAAACAATGCCGGCGGCGACGGTGATTCTGTTTTTTCTTTTTTCGGAGGTCAATTGGGCAGGGACCATCATGGGGTCCCCCCATGATTTTCGGAGGTATCCATGGAAACGCAGCGGAGAGATCTGTCTTCCCTGCCATACGCCGCACACTACAAAGACATTGCCTGCCCCGCTCTGGAATCATGAATTGTCCACACAAACCTTCATCATGTATGCCAAAACCCACTCCCCGACCATGGATGCGCAGGTGAGCAGCCAGCCGGACGGGATCTCAAAAATATGCCTTTCGTGCCATGACGGAACCATTGCGCTTGATACCTATGGCGGCAATCCGGGTGCAACCGCCTATCATTTCGGTAGGGAGCTAATCGATACCAACCCGTGCAATGATCACCCGATTTCTTTTATATACGACACCGCACTGGCCACCAAAAACGGCGACCTCTATGATCCGTCGACCAAGCTTTCAGGCATGACCGGCAGCACTAAATCCATCAATGCGGATATGCTTTTTTTAAACAGGATGGAATGTTCATCCTGCCATGATGTTCACAATACGAAAGCGGTGCCGGGAACGAAACTGTTGGTGAAAGACACTGCCGGGTCGGCGCTTTGTTTGACGTGTCACAATAAATAGGGCGGGCCGCATCCGTTGATACATGCGGCAATGATTGGAATCACCTGAAGGATTGTCACTGTGAAATGAAAAAGATGGCCTTTATTTTCTCCATGCTGATCATCTGCATGGGGTGCGCTTCCATATCCGAAAAGCCGGCCGCGCCTCCGGCCACCATATTTTATCCGGCGCTGCCGCAGAGGCCACGGCTGCAGTTTCTGCATTCGATATCCGGAGAGGAGGATCTGGGGAAAAAACAGAGCGCGCTCCAGGAATTTCTTTTCGGCAAACGCCATGATCAATTATTGGGAAAACCCTATGATGTCGCCGCCTGCAGGGGGAAAATATACATCATGGACAGGATGTATAAGAAAATTGTTATCCTTGACCTGGCCGGCAAGAAAATGTTGTTTCTAAATGATCACGGGATCGGAAGCCTCGGCGATCCTTCCGGCATCTGGGTTTCAGAAGAGGATATCAAGTATGTTGCGGATATGCAGAGAAAGCAGGTGGTGGCATTTGATAAAGACAACAATTTTTTGAGAACCTACGGCAGCCGGGAGATATTTGAAAAGCCGGTTGACGTCGCTGTTTATGGGAAACGGCTATACGTGATCGACATGGATAAAGAGCAGTTGTTTATCCTGGACAGGGATACCGGCCAGGTGATCAAAACCGTAGGCGAGAAAGGTGAATTTTTCAAACCGTCCCATGTGACCGTCGGCCCCTCAGGCAATGTTTTCGTTACCGATACACTTCACTTCCTGATCAAGAAGTTTTCCGGCGGCGGCGAATTCCTCGACACCATCGGGTTCCATGGCGATCAAATTGGCGGCTTTGTGCGACCCAAGGGAGTGGCCGTTGATAAAAACGGCCGCCTATATGTGGTAGATGCCGCGTTTGAAAATGTACAGATATTTGACGACCGGGGCCGAATACTGCTGTCTTTCGGCGCTCCAGGCAGCGGCCCGGGCAATCTCTACCTCCCGGCGGGGATTGCAATTGATGATAACAATGCAGCGTCTTTCCAGAAATTTGCGGATCCGGATTTCAAACTGGAATACCTTGTTTACGTGACCAATATGTTTGGCAAAAACATGCTGAATGTTTATGGCTTCGGGCATTGGATCGGCGAAACCTCCCCTGGAGAATAAAACGCGCGGCGCCGATTGATGATCCTGACCATTGATGCAGCAGTTGCCTTTGTGAAACAAATAGAGCTATGGGCGCTAATAGATTCAATGATTCTCATGCGGAATACCCGGAAAGCCGTCATCATCTTTATTCTATCGTGGTTTGCTTTCCAGACAACGGTATCGCAGCTCTATGCCCAGGATGATGGGGGGGTGTTTTTTGAGCGGCCGAAACTGGGGTTGGGTGGATACTATAAACTGGAAGATGAAGAAAGGCAAAGCCCGAACAATGAAACAAAAGCCACGAACCAGAAGTTCCGGGAAAGTATGACACTCGAGACGAACGGGTGGATTTATCAACCCAGTCTAGTGGATTTCCACCTTGCTTTTGAGCCCGAGTTGCAGCAGGAAATCTTTCGCCAAAATCAAACAGCAATGAATCCAGCTCACTCTTACGACAGGGATACTTCAATACTGGCCTATGACGTTGGGACAACGCTGCTTAAGCACAAACCCCTCTCACTGAATGTCTTTGCCGATCGGAAAACGGGGCAAATCGATTTCACCAACGCTCAGGACGCAGATATTGAAAGCGAAACGTCGGGCACCCGATTGAATTTTAACAATCCGACGCTTCCGGTATCCATCGCGCTGATACACCGCAAATTTGACCAGACCGGATTTTATCAATTGGAAGAGGACCGCGATGAAGCACAGGTAACGATCAAACATAATACAAAAAAGAGTGTCACCCAGTTGAACATGCTCTACAATAATTGCGAGACGGCCCACACCACCTTCGAGACCACAGATATCTCATCAAAGACGACTAGCACGGAGTTCACCAATGCCTATTTCATTACAGATGACAACAGGGTAAGGCTCGATTCCCAGATCTATAATATGCAGGCGGATTATAACGGCCTCGACCAAAAATCCTGGATCGTATCTGAAAATCTTTTTTGGTCACACACCAAAAATCTGCTGACCCGGTATCGTGCCGATTACAACCGGCGCGCATTCGGCGGCTCCGTTAACGAAGAAACACGCCTCAGCGCCGCTTTAACCCATCATCTCTTCGATCAGCTGACAACGGATCTCGGCGCTGCAGCCGTGACCAACAATTTTGCCGGCGGCAGTGAAGATCGCTATAATTCGGATCTCGGCTTCCTTTACCGCCGCCCCATGCCCTGGGGCAGCGTCGAGCTTGGCGCCGCATATGATTATGGAGTGACAAGGCGCAGCGGCACTCAAAACATCATTCCAACAGAGGAGCGGCTTGCCTTGTCAACCGGCACGGAAACGTTCCTGGATAAAGAAGACGTTGACCTTGGGTCGATCGTGGTGACCGATATTACCGGAGCTACCGTTTATGCCGAAAATATCGATTACCAGATTGAAACAGCGGGGCCGGTTATGCGTATCAGCCGCACCCTGATGGGCGCCATCTCGGAGGATCAGCAGGTAACTGTGCATTACAGCTACCGTATAGATGCAGCATATGATGATTCGCGCTTCGGTCAAAAATACCGATTCGATCTGGCGATGTGGTCTTTTGTATATCTGGCGTATTCGCATCGCCGCATCGATCAAGACATTCTATCCGGAGAGCCGCCGAACGATCCTCTGAATGATACCTCTGACACGCTGCGCCTCAGTTTCGTCACAAAATGGTCGGACACGCAACTCCTATATGACAAGCAAGACCGGAGCAATGACAATTCAAGCGTTACCAGAAGCGTCACCCAGCGCATCAATCTCAGACCCGCCAGAACCCTCTTTCTCAATTTTTCAGGAAATATCGGAGACAGAGATTTCCCGGAATTGGATGAAGAAGAGAGGTTCTATTTGCTTGGGACCACCATGGGCTGGACGCCAGAATCGTGGTGCAATTTCAGTCTGAACTGCTTGCGCAATAACATTTCCGGAGACCAGCGGGACGAACTCAATACAGAGATCGCCACGACCGTCAAATTGATATATGGGATCTGGACGGGCAGCCTTTCCTACAGGCTGAGAGATCAAGATGATAACCAGAATGGAAACAGCCTGTGGCGGCAAGAGGTGATTATTCAGTTCACCAGACACCTCTGGTAGCCGGTTCAGGCAATGGATTCAATGGGAGGCCTTCACCAACCGTGCTTAAAAAAATAAGCATGCAGATACATCGATCGTTTTATATGGGTTGCCGGTATATCATCCTCGCTGCATTTACGGCGGCTATTTGCATGGTTATGAGCGGCTGCGTCAGGCATGCGGATGTGTCAGGCGTGCGTCCGGATATCTTCTGGCCGAATCCGCCGGAGGTCAAAAGGATAGAGTTTGTCAAGGCCGTTTCAAAACCCGAGGATCTGAATATCCGCCCCGGCACTTTGAAGCAATTGGTTAACTATATTGTCGGGAGGGCCGCAGCATCCATTGTCTCTCCGTATGGCATCGCCACCGATTCCCAAGGCAGGATTTATGTCGTCGATACCTTCCTGAAGCGGATTCATGTTTTCGATGCCGCGGAGAATAAGTATTTTTTTTTCCCTGCGGACAGAACAATGCTTGCTTCACCCGTCGGTATTGCCATTGACAAAGGCGGCATCGTTTATATAACCGACTCAAAGAGGGGCGTCGTTTACATGTTTAAAGACAACGGCAAAGAATTCCTTTCAACCATCGGTCATGGCATTCTCGAGCGGCCGACAGGGATTGCCGTCAATCCAAAGACATCGGAGTTGCTTGTGGTTGACACGCTTCAGTCGCGGGTCTTCAGATTTGATCTTTCAAACCGGTTGCGAAAAGGATCATTCGGCACGGATGGTGCGACGGATGGGCGGTTTCATTACCCGACGAATATTTTCGTGACATTGACCGGCGATATCATCGTATCCGATGCCTTGAATTTCAGGGTCCAGGTATTTTCACCGGAGGGACGTTTTCTGTTCACCTTCGGCCGCATGGGTGATGTACCGGGAACATTTTCAAGGCCGAAGGGTGTGGCGGCCGACAGCGACGGCAACATATATGTGGTGGACGCCCTTTTTGACAATGTCCAGGTTTTCGACAAAAGGGGACGCCTGTTGATGGCATTCGGTAATCATGGTACAGGATATGGAGACTTCTGGCTTCCCACCGGAATTTATATTGATAACAACGACTTGATATATGTATCGGATTCAAGCAACCGACGGGTGCAGATTTTCAGGTACCTGAAAGAAGATATGGCCCAATGATACCATTTAATACCAAACTGTGTGGTGCCGCCCTCATCCTGTTTTTTTTCGCCACGTCCGCCCCGGGCCTGGATGTCCGTTCCACGAATCAGAACGCCACCTCCGCCCTGGGTTTGGATATCCGCTCAACGAAGCATAATCTTTCCATTAGCGGACCCGGCACCATCACCGCTTCATCTGAGAACCGAATCTGCATTTTTTGCCACATCCCCCATCAGAAAGGTTCAGCAATACGGTATCTCTGGAATCGGTCCGACCCGGGGAATCCTTATATCCCGTATTTCTCTTCAACACTAAAATCAGATGTGGGGCAGCCCACCGGGGCATCGCGGATGTGCTTGAGCTGCCATGACGGCACGATTGCGCTGGGCGCGATCGCTTCTTCCCCAACAGAAATACCGTTTAAGGGCGGCATCCGGTTTATACCGGAAGACAGCTCGTCTTATCTGGGCACCGACCTGTCCGATGACCATCCAATATCGTTTGTATATGACGAAATGCTTTCGCTGGATAACAGGCAGCTCAGGGAGCCATCCGCTCTCCCCCCGCAAGTGAAACTTGAAGACAACCAACTCCAGTGTACGGCCTGCCACGATCCCCATCATAACCCCTATGGTCAATTCCTGGTGATGGACAACACGGCTTCCTCCCTGTGTATGGCGTGCCACGACATGACAAACTGGATCAATTCATCCCATGCACGGTCTACGGCATCGCTCGACAGAACCGGTGGACTGTGGCCGAATACCGATTATCCAACCGTGGGTGAAAACGGTTGTGAAAACTGCCACACACCGCATACGGCCGGAAGCAGAGAGCGGCTGCTATTATTTTCATTCGAGGAGGATAACTGCCTCGATTGCCATGACGGGAAGATAGCATCCACCGACATCGCATCGGTGATCGCAAGACCATATCATCATGGAGTTCAGGACTATACGGGCCTACATGATGCGGCGGAGGATTTTACGTTCGGGCATATTCCCAAGCATGTTGAGTGCAGCGACTGCCACAATGCCCACCAGGCAAATGGGGACCCGTCTCCCGGAGGAGGCGTGGTTTCCGGCGCGACCAGAGGGGTATCGGGCGTGTCTGCGGCGGATCAGGCTGTACCTTCAGCCCAGTATCTTTATGAAATATGTTTCAAATGCCATGGCGACAGCGACAACAATGTCATCAGTACGCTGCCTGTTACCCGTCAGATCAATGAGTTCAATACGCGGATCTCGTTCGATTCGGCAAACCCGTCGTTCCATCCGGTGGAGACCCATGGGAAAAATCCGGATGTCCCGGGCCTGCTCCCGCCGTATACCGTCACCAGCATCATCACCTGTACGGATTGCCATGGCAACAGTGATCAATTAGGACCCCCGGGGCCCCATGGCTCTGATTATCAATACCTTCTAACCAACAGGTATATCACCGATGATAATACGCCGGAGTCACCTTCCAGCTATGCGCTATGTTATCAATGCCACAGCCGATCCGTTCTGCTGAGCGATGGTAGCTTCCTGCACCGGAAACATGTGGTGGATCAAAAAGCGCCGTGTTCAGCCTGCCATGACCCTCACGGCATAAGCGCCATGCAGGGCAATGCCCTGCACAACAGCCATCTGATCAATTTCGATTTGGGCATTGTTTCACCGGCCAATACAGGACGGCTTGAATATAATGACCTCGGCCGCTTTCGTGGTCGATGCTTTCTGACGTGCCACGGAATGCACCATTATCCGCTGAGTTATCCGGAGTAGAAAAAGGTGTATAACTTCATAGTAATAAGGCGGGGCATATGAAAAAAAAATATTACCGCTTATCATGGTATATGTTGATACTGCTGATGCTTACGATTTCCATTGGTTTCTGGCAGGCGACCGGCCAGGCTGAAGAACAGCCTGCCGGGAAAACATCCGGGAGACATCAAACCCCTTCAATAAAGCCGGAAGGCATGTCGGGGATGTTTAAAGGTACGGTCGTGGAGGTGATCGATGCCGGCAGGCACATTTATGTTCACATCGACACCGGAGAGCAACGGGTCTGGGTTGCGGTGCCGGCCTTTGACGGAAAGCCCGGAGATAAGGTCCTTGTGCCTCCCGGCGTTCCAGTTGCCGACTTTCAAAGCAAAAAGCTGAATCGCATATTCAAAATGATTTACTTTGTGGGCGGCATCCGCCGGATAGATAAAAGCACGTCGGAATAGCCGACACCAACATTGCGGAAAGTCCATTCGTCAGCCGGTGCGCCAGCGAAAAACCGGATGACATATTTTGTGTGGGGGACGCCCCCAAGTTTCTAAGTTTCATTGAGGGGTCAAATCTGCTGTTGACTGTTATTCAATGTCTTTTCAATGTTTTTTACGCGCACCCTTAGCTTCCGTTCCGCCGACATGTCTCTTTTCACTTTTTCGATCAAGCTGCTCACAGAGCTGTACTTGGATATGCCAAACTGCCTACCAATCTCTTCAAGTTTTTCTCCTCTAAGATGTCTTGCAAGATAGATGTGTTCCGCTATCCCAAGCTGCGCTCTCAGTTTATCGTTTTCTTCTATCAAGCGACGATTCTCGCTTAATAAGAGATTGTATTTTTCAAGCAATTCTTTGTAATCCATACTTTGCCTTTAACATCACCACTTCTCAATTTGAGCTAAGATCAAAAGATGGAAAAAAAGGGGTTGCGCCCCTGTCATCACCACTCCTTTCGGTTACTACCGGCTGATGCCCGCAAGATCCTCCGGGCGCAGCCGGTAGCGAATGACATTGCCCTCATGCAGACCGCGAAACTCATTTCCTATATAATTGACTACCTCCTCGCGGTCCGCTTCGGGGATATCAGCCTCGGCGGCCATGGCCATGATGAGCTCGGGCCGGAATGCCTTCCAGTCGAGCACACTGCGGCGCACGGCCTCGCGAACGAAATCGCGATAAACTAGCGCGGCCTTCTCCGGGGTTTCGACCTCCGCGCGCAACGTCCTGTAGTTCTCAACCGAAGTCATGTAGGCGTCGATATACACCTCGCGAAGCAGGGAAACATTGTTCAGCTCATAGATTCCGATAAGGCCGTCAATATAGGCGCTGTCGTCCATGGTAAGAAACGACATCGGAGCGAGATCGGCCTTCAGCAAAGGAATGTTGGAGGCGATCCGCGAGGTTCTTTTGTTGATGTCGTCGAAAGCCTGCAAATAAGGGATATGAACGAGAATAAAGAACGACTGTTCAAACGGATCATTAATGGCCGCCGCCTTTTCGATCAGGATATCGAATTCTTCCTCGATCGCGAGCTGGTCGCCAAGGGGCCTGAAGCTTGAATGGGTAATACCGACGGGCATGCGCCGCAGCCGCCCAGCCATAGCGGGATCGGCCAGAAGGCCGTCTGCGAGCAAAGCGTGGATGTTGAACAGGTCCGGCCGGCTGATCGTGATGGCAGCAAGATGTTCCACGATGTACTGAATCGCTTCCTTGTGATTAAGGATCATCACCGCTTCCTTGCGATCCTTTCCGGAGGCCTCCTGCCCGAATCGGATCAGGCGCTCGGTTTCGAGAAGGTTGTACGTGTTCCCTTCCATGCGTGATGACGCCCAGGAGAGATCGACCAGGAGCCGTTCAAGAATGCGGCGCGCATAGGTTCCCGCCGGTAGCGGCGAGGCGGTAGGCGTACCGGCTTCAAGCAGGCGCTGCCGGTCAGCCTCGGCGAGGTAGAATGTCTTGTTCGGAATATAGCGGTCCAGGAATTCCTTTTTGTAGCTCGCTGGCCTGCGGCGGTTGTAGGGCTGCTGCAAATGGGTGCGGACCACGGCAGCGCCCGCGAGGCAGTAGCCCGTGGCCGGGCCTTTCCCTGAAACCTCCAGTTTGCCTTCATCCACGAGCCGCTTGAGAGCGCGCCAAACGGTCGTTTCGCTCACCTCGGGGACGGCATGGCGGCGGATATCCTCCCGGCGAGCGCCGGGATGGGCCGCAATGTAGTCAAGGATAGCCTGGTTAGAGAGCCTCATAAAACGATTATCCAAAGCTGTGAAACGATTATCCGATTATAATATATAGGCTTTTTGCCCTTGTCAAGATATCATTTCATAATTTCTGAAACGATAGTCCCGTCATATGCGGAATCGCAACGAAAGCTGCCCTGTGGGATACGTTTAACCAATTGATATAACGTTGTTATTTGCCGTTTAATGCATATCGTTTCATCAAAAATGAAACGATATGTGTGAGGCGCGAGCTGAATGCGCGGAGATTCTGCTAACAGGGGGCGTTATAAGGCTTGCCTGACAAATAATAGATCTCAGATCGGCAGCATAAAGCCTGGCCTAAGCGCCCTCTCATCGCGGGGGGTTGCGCCCTTTTCATAGTGGCCTCGGGGGATGGTGATCCGATATTTTGTGTCAAAATGTCCTTGTGGGACGATCATTCTTTTTGACATTATGTATCTCCGGGAGCATGGTCATTTTTATCAAATCACGCCCATTTTTTGTTTCGGTAATTATTTCTATTGCGGGCATAGTGCACTGATGCGAAAGGAAAACAGGCAATGGCAGGTTGTTGAGAGGAAGGCAAAAGGACAGGGTCGGGGCCAGGGAGTTAGGGCGAGCAAATAGCTAAAGATCACGGTTGTCAACTGGAAAACTGACTTGTTTTACTATTAAGGTCGTGCCCAAAAGACGTATGGTGCCGAAGGCGGGACTTGAACCCGCACGGGCGTAACCCACTACCCCCTCAAGATAGCGTGTCTACCAAATTCCACCACTTCGGCACGTTATAGCTATTTCTGTGTCTTCCCGGTCTGGGGAGCTGGTGCTTTTGTTGTCTCAGCCACCGGCGCCTTTGTCTGTTTAACACCCTCCATGACTGAAGTGGTAGTCCCTCTGCTAAAAAAGATTGAAAGACCCAGCGAGGTGATCATGAATATTATGGCCGTTAATGTGGTGACCTTATGCAAAAAAGGTGTCGCCCCTGTGCTTCCAAAAACGGTTTGGCTGGAACCGCCAAAGGCCGCCCCCATCTCGGTTCCCTTGCTTTTCTGAACAAGCACGATCAAGATCATGGCCAGGCAAACAGTCACATGCACGAAGATAAGAATTAGTTTCATCTGTTGACCCCGTTTATCGAACTGATAGCTTCTAAAGTACTTCAATCAAGTATTTTACATCATCTGCACAATTTTTTCAACAAAATTTCTCTTTTAAACTCTCTTATCCATTTCATGCCATGCCAGAACTCGACATGGCAATGCCCCATCTTGCGGCCGATCAATTTTCCTTGAAACGGATAATTCGAACAAACGAATCCGATTTCAGGCTTGCCCCACCTATAAGACCACCATCTATATCCGGCTCTGACATTAGATCTGCGATATTTTCAGGTTTTACACTCCCTCCATACAAGACCCGGACCTCCCCGGCAGTCTCACTACCGAAATTACCTTCAAGCCATTCGCGGATAAACCCGTGAACTTCCTGCGCCTGCCTGGGGGTAGCAGTGCGGCCGGTCCCAATGGCCCATACAGGCTCATAAGCCAAAATGGTCGAAGGACGCAAGAGCTTGTCCTGCCTGCAGTTATCCAATGAAACATCCAGTTGTTCCTTAATCACATCAAAGGTCTTGCCTGCCTCCCTTTCCTCAAGGGTTTCCCCAACACACAAGATGGGAATCAGGCCCTGAAAAAACGCTGATTTTACCTTGCGATCAATCATATCGCTCGTCTCTTTAAAGAGCATCCTCCTCTCTGAATGGCCAAGGATAACATGGGAGCACCCTGCCTTCTGGAGCATCATGGGGGATATCTCTCCTGTATACGCACCGTTCATTTCCCAGTGCATGTTTTGTGCAGCCAACAAGATGTTTGAATCTCCAATCTCCTGCTTGACCGCGCCAAGGGCCGTAAATGGTGGAGCTACGAGCACATCGACGTCTTCCAGTCCCTTAATGCCGGCCGCAATTGCCCTGACGAGATCACGGGAACCATTGAGGTCCAGATTCATTTTCCAGTTGCCGGCAATCAAAGGCCTTCTTTCAGTCATCTTTCCTCTCCTTTGGGGATAAATTCACCACAAGATATATAATCTTTAAAGGCTAGTCATATAGACAGCCAGATCTATCATGCGCATGGAATAACCGAATTCGTTATCATACCAGGATAGTACCTTTACCATATCACCAATAGCCATTGTGGATAACCCGTCCACAGTGGAAGAAACAGAAGTACCGTTAAAATCAACAGAGACCAGGGGCTTATCACAAAAGGCCAGGATACCCTTTAGGTTTGTTTCCGAGGCCTCCTTCATAGCATTGTTGACCTCATCTGCTGTAGCAGGTCTGCTTAACTGGGCGACAAGATCAACGACCGATACGTTAGGTGTTGGAACGCGGATAGCCATTCCGCTTAACTTTCCCTCTAACTGGGGAAGGACCAAAGAAACTGCCTTGGCAGCCCCTGTTGTGGTCGGTATCATCGAAACGCAAGCCGCCCTTGCTCTTCTTAGGTCACGATGGGGAAAATCCAGCAATCGCTGGTCTCCTGTATAGGAATGAGTCGTGGTCATAAGCCCTTTTTCAATCCCAAAATTATCCAGCAGGACCTTACAGATTGGGGCAAGACAATTGGTCGTGCAGGAGGCATTTGAAATTATATGGTGGCTTTGGGGGTCATATTGGTCATGGTTTACCCCCATTACCACGGTAATATCAGGATCTTTTGCCGGGGCGGAGATAATCACCTTCCTGGCCCCGGCCTCAAGATGGCCGGAGGCCTTGGCCCGGTCCCTGAAGAGACCCGTACATTCAAATACCGCTTCAATGCCAATATCCTTCCAGGGTAACTGGGCAGGGTCCCTTTCAGAATATATCTCAATCTCTTTTCCATTGACTACCAAGGAATGTTCCCCACTCGAAATATCCGCATCCAGGATACCATGAACAGAGTCATATTTTAGTAGATGGCCAAGCGTTGCAGGGTCGGTAAGATCATTTATAGCCACGAATTCAATATCGTTATTGTCGAGGCCAGCCCGGAAAACCATTCTACCAATTCGCCCAAAACCATTTATAGCCACTTTCAAAGCCATATTTTACCTCCTATGATCAATATTGGATTAATAATCTTCAGTCAGCCGTGGCAAAAAATTCATAGGCCGGTTAAAGAGAGCTGTGGGCTATTTTTTCCGCTGAATATCTGACTGTCCATATCCTTTCCCACGAGGGACAAAGACATGACAATCCCATCTTCATTCGTGTCTTTGTAATACAGCGGTCTACGTGCAATTTCCTTGAAACCGGCATTTCGATACATGCTCGTCGCCCTAACATTCGATGGCCTGACTTCCAGCCAGACCGTCTCAAAACCTTCGGATATCCCTTCCTCGATCATTTTGGACAAGAGGTAGTGGCCGAGCCCTCTGCCTCGTTTCTCAGGGTGGATGGCAATATTCATCAAATGGATCTCTCCCCCAAACATCCAATAGCAAATATATCCTCCAAGTTCTTCATTTAAGATCAGGGCCCTTAGGTGTGAAACCGGATTATTTATCTCGTCTCTAAATACCCTGAGACTCCAGGGGGAAGGAAAAGAGGCACCTTCAATCGCCATGACCTTGGTCTGGTACAGAGGGAAATTCTCTGTGGTAATATCGACAAGCGAGATCATTCAGATTTCAATAGCTTCCCAGCTAAGGCAATACTCCTTCTGCCCGCCTGTTGTGCCTTTTCACCAAGTTCACTTAGGGGCAGACGATCTCTATCCTGGGCCACGGCCACAACCATTGGCAGGTTAACTCCCGTCAAGACCTCAACACTCTCTTCTTTTAAAAAGGAAAGGCTCAGGTTAGAAGGAGTGCCACCAAACATATCGGTGAGGACAAGAACACCTTGACCACTGTCTAAGGCCTTTATCTTTTCAGAAATGGTCTTTAGGACATCCTCACTCGTTGTTGTCTGCATAATAGAGACTGAATCAGCGGCCTCCAGCTTTCCCAGAATAAGTTCCGCTGCATTCAATAATTCTCTGCCAAGGTCACAGTGAGAAATAATCAGTATTCCAATCATAGGTATCCTGAAAGTCCTTTAAGGGGTTCAAGATTCTTCATCTGTCTTTATGATTGTTTGATAAATCTCTTTTGTGGTCCTCGCCTCCATCAGCTTCTTTCTGAAGACACTGCTTTTCAGGATCTTCGCTGTTCTCGCCAAGACCTCCAGGTGGACGCCGGATGAATTCTCAGGGGCCACAAGCAGGAAAAAGAGATGGGTAGGTTGTCCGTCCATGGAATCAAAGTCCAGGCCCTCCTTGCTCCTCCCAAATGAAACAATAGGGCGTTTAACACCGCTCAGCTTTCCATGGGGTATTGCAACACCATCACCAATGCCCGTGGTTCCAAGCCGCTCCCTTTCCACGAGGACATCAACAAGGGCAACCTTATCTATTGAAGGGTCGTGATTAGATATCGCTTCTGCCAATTCCGCCAAAACACCTTCCTTGTCTTTGGACTTCAAATCGGAGATTATATTTTCTTTTTCTATGATTTCTGAAATCTTCATCGTATAAATCGCTAATTGGGGTTTTTGGGTGAATTCTATTCCTTGTATTTTTGATTCAGATTAAGCTACTAGCCCCCAGGCTCAATAAGGCCCAGATTACCATCTCCACGCCTATAAATCACATTAATTTCCCGCGATTTGGCATTTCTGAAAACCAGAAAGTCATGCCTTGAGAGATTGAGCTGCATAGCGGCCTCTTCAGGATCCATTGGCTTGGCAATCATTTTCTCGACCTCTATAACCGGCTCCTCTTGAGGCACTGTCACGCCGTCTTCCCCTTCATCACCGGAGGCCGCCTCCTCGGTTCTCAGGCTTTCTGATCTGTAGCTTCTTATTTTAGATAGATGTCTCTTTACCTGTTTTTCAATTTTGTCCATAACCTGATCAATGGCTGAATACATATCTCCTGTCTCTTCAACTGCCTTTATCCTGGTCCCGTTTACGCTGATTGTCACATCCGCCTCGTGCCTAAACTTTTCAACGCTCAAAACAACGTAGGCCTCAACAGGAGAATCAAGAAATTTTCTGATTTTTGACACCTTTTCGACCGCATAGGATTTTAGGCTTTCCACGGGTTCGGTGTGTCTGAATGTCACTTGTATATCCATAGAATTTCCTCCAACCGGATGAGACTAAAAAAGATGGCCAAAATTCAAATGCCTTCTGAATAAGGGTTTTTCCTCTTGCGTGATGGCAAAAGGCACATGGACTCGCGGTATTTAGCTACCGTCCGGCGTGCTACCTTGATGTTCAATTTTTTCAGCATGTCTGCGATGCCTTGATCGCTAAAAGGCCTGGCCTTATTTTCCGCCTTAATAATATTACGGATGTGTTCTTTTACACTCTCAGATGCAACATCATCACCATCAACACTGCTAATTGAGCTGTTGAAAAAGAACTTCAACTCGAAGGCACCCTGTGGCGTGTAAACATATTTGTTTGTGGTCACCCTGCTAACAGTGGATTCATGCATTTGAATGTCTTCAGCTACGTCACGAAGGACAAGGGGCTTCAATTCTGTGATCCCCTTATCGAGGAAGCCCCTCTGAAAACGAACAATGCTTTCAGTGACCCGGTATATTGTTCTTTGACGCTGGTGAATGCTCTTCACCAGCCAGGATGCGGATCTCAACTTCTCCTGGATATATCTTCTAGCGCTCTCGGACAGGGACTCCCTGTTTTGCAGAATATCTTTATAGTATGCATTTATTCGCAATTTGGGCAGGCCATCCTCGTTTTGTACGATTTCATAGTCATCACCTACCTTGAATACGTATATATCCGGCGTTATGTAAATGGTCTGCTCATCAGAATAGCTCCTGCCCGGCTTTGGCTCCAGCCCCTTGAGGACCGATACTGCGGTGAGTACATCCTGAAGCGAGATAGACAGACCTTTGGCAATCTGATCGTATTTTTTGTCCTCGAGTTCCTTCAAATAATTCATGATCATCTTTTCAACAATCGTCCCCTCCAGATTCAGAAACCTTACCTGGATGAGCAGACATTCCCGTAAGTCCCTGGCAGCCACTCCCACCGGATCAAACTTTTGGATAATATGAAGTGTCTCAAGCACCTTGTTCCAAGAGCTTCCGGTGGCCTGAGATAGTTCTTCCGGTGGGGATTTTAGATAACCGTCTTCATCCAAATTTCCGATGATATGAAGACCTATCTCCCTCTGTTCCGCGTCCAAATTACTCATGTTAAGTTGCCACAGGAGGTGAGAGTGAAGATTGGGCTTGGTAGAGGTCATATTCTCAAATGAAGGGGCGTCCCGCTGATCATAAGGCGAATTAGCCCAGCCGGTATTATATTCAGCGAGATAATTTTCCCAGTCCACATCATCGCGGGCATTTTCTTCGACGGTCACCTCATCAAGCCCTGGAGTGTCTTGTTCCGATTCGCCTCGTTCATCCCCAGCACCGCCCTCTCCATCTGAATCCCCTGCAACCTGTTCTTCCAGTACGGGATTTGTTTCCATTTCCTGCGTGATGGTCTCGAGGAGCTCAAGCCTGGAGAGCTGCAGGAGCTTAATGGCCTGCTGCAGCTGGGGAGTCATTATAAGTTGCTGACTCAGGTTGAGCGCTTGTCTTAATTCTAAAACCATAACTAACCAGAAGACTCGGAAATTCCACAACCGAATGAATCTGTGTGTGTTGAGTTTAGGCCCAAAGGCCCTAGTAACCTAAGATTACGATATTGAGTCATAAATTGAAATTCTCGCCGAGGTAAACACTTCGGGCTATCTCGCTTTCAATGATCTTTTCCGGATGCCCGTGTTCGATGATCTTCCCCTCACTTATTATGTAGGCTGTATCACAAATATTTAACATCTCACGAACATTATGGTCTGATATGATAATTCCCAGGCCCCTCTCTTTCAACTGCCTTATAATCTGCTGTATGTCGCTTAGGACAAGAGGATCAATTCCGGCAAACGGCTCATCCAGCAACATAAACCTGGGCTCAGTGATCAGGGCCCGGGTTATTTCCAATCTTCGTCGCTCTCCCCCAGAAAGTGATGAGGCCATCTGTTTGCTGAGGTGAGCGATATTGAGTTCAGATAACAGCCTGTCAAGACGTACCCCTCGCTCCTGGGCGGATATATCCAAGGTTTCCAAAATGGCCAGCAGGTTTTGCTCCACGGTCATTCTCCTGAAAACAGAAGACTCCTGTGCCAGATAGTTGATCCCTTTCCTGGCCCTGATATACATGGGATCAGACGTGATATCCTGGCCGTTTAGGAAAACACTGCCTTTATCCGGCCTCGTAAGCCCCACTAACATATAAAACGTGGTGGTCTTGCCCGCTCCGTTTGGACCAAGCAGGCCCACAATCTCCTGCCTTTTCATATCTATGCTGGCATTGTCCACAACCCTCTTTCCGTTATAGATCTTGACCAAACCACTGGCCCGTAGCGTCTCCGTTGCCATAGCCACCAGACCTACCTCTTTTCACCCTTGGGGAAGATTACCGCCTTCACTTTATTATCTTCACCGCTTTCGACAACACTCCGATTTTCTTTCAGAAAAAGGGTGATTCTATCCCCTTCTAAAAAATCATCCCCCTGTCTTACAATCGGTTTGCCCGTTAGCACTATTTCATCATCTTGTTGATAATACACTGCCTTTTCCGCAGTAGCAACACCGCCTTTTGTGCGACTGATTTTTACCTGCCCTGTGGCCACGATCATCCTGATTTGGGCCTCCACCTTTTCTGCATGCAATTCCTTTGGCAGGCTATCGTAATATACCAGCATCTTCTGGCAGTCCATTACAAAGTCCTCATTCTTTGCGCTGACGTCTCCCGTGAATATCACCACTTTCTGCTTATTGTCCACTTCCAAGGACTTTGACTTAATAACTATCGGCCTTGCTTCCGCCTTTTGATTCTCCTCTTGCCACGTCTCAGAAACGACAGGCTCAAGGGATATAAGGCATGTCAACAAAAAGACAAATACCATTATAAGATTTTTACAACCTGATGACTTCATGCTCTTCTATGTTACCGAAAGGAAGACCTTTATATCAATGGCCCGGTATCAATGATAGCAGTAACGTCTGATAGCATTTTGAGCCTCTCTTTTTTCAAATCCACAGAAAGGCCCTGGCCATCCACCGAAAAAAAAGGGCCTGATATCTTCACCGATTTATCTGAACTCAGCTTCCTGCTTTTTTCATTGATAATAACATGTTCGGTCACAATTTTGTACCCGTTTCCGGAATATCCCTCCAGATTCCCCCAAAGGTTGATATCCCCGGAATCCCTGGAATAATTACCCCTCTTCCCTCTCAATTCGAGAAATATCTTGTCCTTAGGCTCCACTCTCAGCCGAAAGTCCTTAAAATAGATTGACCTCTTGTCTCCTGAAAGCCTCACCTCTTTGGCGTCCAGAAACCACTTGAGCCCCTTATCAGGATCATCATGGGAGTAACGGATATCCCTGAGCTCAAGCCCTTCCCCGGGCATGATAGCCCTAAGTAGGGGCCCTTGAACAGCCTCTTTCCCGGCCTTAATCAGGTAAAACGTTACCAGGGCCAGCAGGACCCCAACGCCTAAGATAGGCCATTGTCTTTCGAGAAACTTTCCCATCGTCCACTTCTATTATACCAACGGCCCCATTGTTCTGTAAAGCCTATTCTCCCCGGCACTTAAGGATCCTCTCACATACCTCCCTAACCGCCCCGTGGCCTCCTTTGCCTCTGGTTATAAAGTCGGCCGCCTCCCGGACTTCCTTGACTGCATCCGCTACCGCGATACACAACCCGGCCTCCGAAAACATGCCGAGATCGGGAAGATCATCCCCCATACAACAGACTTCGTCCCTATTGAGGCCCTTATCACCTATCAACTGTTTACACAAAACGCTCTTATCACTTACACCTTGGAATACCTCTGCAATACCTAATTCCCTTGCTCGGTGCTCCACAACCAATGATCTCCGACCCGTGATGAAAATTACCTCAACTCCACTCGAAATAAGCATCTTCAAACCTTGCCCGTCTTTCACATCAAAGGATTTGAACTCTTCTCCTCGATCATTCATGGTGATACGCCCGTCCGTCATCACGCCGTCGACGTCAAGCAAAAGCAACTTAATTTTGGCGGCCTTTTTGTCAATCATCAGCAACTTCCCAATAAATAGGGATTAATCACCATAGGGTGAATAGGACAGGGCTGGCAGTGGGACCTTTTTGAGGCCAAGAACCAAGACAGACGTCTTATTACTACCGCCTGTCATCACAATTATTACGCGGCGATATGCGCCTGGAATTCTCTCAGAACAAAGAACGCATTGGAACCACGCTTCGAGCCTCAACCCACATTCGCTGACGCCGCCCCTCAAAATACTACAGACGGAATAGAAGGGCGAAAAAAGGCCGCACTGCCGGCCATGGCCTTCCCCTATCATAGTTACCCCCAATTATTGAGCTCTTACAATCATCACTATTAACTAAAGCGAAGCTCTGCCTCCCCGGCCCATACCGGCCCGAGACGGGCAAACAGACCCGGCTTCGCGATGTCCCGTCCAGCCGGGACTGGAGGTGCTCCCCGCTCAGGACCTAGTAAGTTCATGGATCTTCTTAAGCATGCCCAATAGAGGCCCGACTTCCTGGAATGGTAACGAATTAGGGCCGTCGCATAGGGCAGAATCTGGATCAGGATGCACTTCCATAAAAACCCCATTAGCACCCGCTGCGACCGCAGCCCTTGATAGGTGGCTCACAAATTCCCTTTGGCCTCCAGAACACGAGCCACTTCCCCCGGGGAGCTGTACACTGTGTGTAGCATCAAAGACTACTGGAAACCCAAATTCCCTCATCACGGCTATGGACCTGATATCCACTACCAGGTTGTTATAACCGAAAAAAGTCCCACGCTCTGTGATAAGAATACGATTATTACCCGTTGAAGTAACCTTCTCAATGGCTGGTCCAATCTCCCAGGGGGAAAGGAACTGTCCTTTCTTGATGTTTATGGGAAGCCCGGTTCGTGCCGCGGAGAGAAGCAGGTCTGTCTGCCGACACAGCAAGGCAGGGATCTGAATCACATCGAGAATACCGGCCACCTTTTCGACCTCTCCAAAATGGTGAACATCTGACAAAACGGGCAACCCGGTATTATCCTTTACTTTCTTAATGATTTCAAGACCTTTGTCTATGCCAGGACCCCTGAAAGAAGTCAAGGAAGTCCGATTGGCCTTATCATAGGAGGTCTTAAAAATGACGGGGATATCAAGCTCCTCTCCAATTGATTTTAAGAAACGTGCAACCTCTAATGTGATGCCTTCATCTTCAATCACGCACGGACCTGCTATTAGAAAAAAGGGGCCTTCTCCATCTATGGCCAAGTCGCCTATCTTGATAATGTTTTTCATCTTACTCCCGAAACGTTCCCGATGTGGCCTTTCCTATCCTCAGCCATTGAATATGATTTATTGTTATCGGAACGCACGATGAAAGTCAAGAATAGAGCACCTTTCATTGTTAATTGGGAAACCCCCGCTATGCGGGAGACAGAGAAATCAGGCTATGCCGTACTAGAAATCAAGGTCATGAAGTGAGTCCCGCCCCGGGCGGGATTAATGTAGAGCTTCGCTCTTCTATTCAATAAAATGGCATAAAATTCCTTAACTTTAGGCACTTTAGACATTTTAGATCACTTTGGTCACTCTAGAGATACGCGGGTAAACAAGCCCCCTCTGGGGGCAAGCCAAAACCGGGATCATTTGCCAAATTGTTACTGCAAATCAAACTTTTGCTTGTCACGGAAATATAGAAGTCTTATGATGTCAGACCAAGTGTGCCCACTGGAGGTCAAGCAAGAATGGCGAAAAAGAATGTCTCTAAAACTATCAAAGAGATAAACACCAAGATAAAAAATGGTAGCGTTGTAGTTGTCACTGCCGCCGAGATGACAAATATCGTCAAGAAGAAAGGCCCGGCCAAGGCCGCGAGAGAGATTGATGTCGTAACCACCGGGACCTTTTCTCCTATGTGCTCTTCAGGGGCCTTTATTAATTTCGGTCACGCAAAACCCGGAATCAAGGCCGCCAGCGTCTGGTTAAATGGTGTTCCTGCCTATGCTGGTCTTGCCGCCGTCGACGTATTCATAGGTGCAACCGAACCGACAGAGGATGATCCCTTGAACAGGGTTCATCCCGGTCAATTTAAATATGGCGGGGGCCATGTCATTCATGATCTTGTGGCAGGGAGGAGAGTGAAATTAAAGGCAACGGCTTATGGAACAGACTGTTACCCCAATCGTGAATTCAAGAAGAAGATTACCCTCTCCGACCTCCCATACGCATCGTTATTAAACCCCAGGAACGCGTATCAGAATTACAATTGTGCCATAAATCTTTCTAAGAAGACTATCTATACGTATATGGGGGTCCTCAAACCCGATGCCGGTAACGCCAACTATGCCACGTCCGGACAATTGAGTCCCCTTCTCAATGACCCCTACTACCTCACCATGGGCCTTGGCACCCGGATATTCCTCGGCGGCGCAAAGGGTTATATTATTGGCCCCGGCACACAGCACAATCCGCATGCCGCGAGAAACAAAAAGGGTGTTCCCGTTAGCCCGGCAGGCACTCTCATGGTCATGGGCAACCTGAAGGAAATGGACCCAAAATGGGTCGTGGGGGTAAGCATTTTAGGGTATGGGTGTTCCCTTGCGGTAGGGGTTGGCGTCCCTGTTCCTATCCTCAATGAAGAGATAGCGAAATTCACAGGGATTTCGGATGAAGAAATTTTTACTCAGGTAATAGATTACGGAAAAGACTACCCAAAGGGAGAGGCACTCAGCCTGGGGCAGGTCAGTTATGCAGAACTCAAAAGCGGGACGATTCGCCTCAATGGCCATGAAGTCCCGTCAGTGCCACTGTCTTCATACGTGAGGGCCTTGGAAATCACTAATATATTAAAAGGCTGGATCGAGAAGGGCGAATTTTTGCTTTCCGAGCCTCAGGAAATGCTTCCTACATCCTGTTCATAGCACAAAATCAGGGCGGTAATCCTCTATCACCTCAGGGTCTTTTTGTCCACCTTGCCTACTGGTGTCAGCGGCAACTCTTCCATGAACTCGATGATCTTAGGGATCTTGTACGGGGATAAGTTCTCTTTGGAAAAAAGGAATATCTCCTCTTTGATTTGTTCTTTGTCCCTCTCCTTATAGGATTCCTCCAGCTGGACCACCAATTTCACTAGCTCACTACCCGGCCTCTTGGGATTGGCAACACCGATAATGGCGCATTGTTCTATGGCCGTGTGCTCATATAGCTTCTCCTCCACCTCCCGGGAGAAGACCTTGAAACCTCCGACAATGAGCATGTCTTTGGAGCGATCCACAATGGTGAAATAGCCATCTTCATCCATACGGGCCACATCGCCGGTATAGAGCCATTGCTCGCCATCGAACTCGCGCAATGCGATCCTGGTCTCCTCTGGTTTATTCAGATAGCCCTTCATCACCTGCGGACCCAGAACGATCACCTCACCCTCTTCTCCAACAGGGACTTCTTTGGTCCCAGTTTCAATATCCACCAGCTTTACCCGCGTACTCTGCAACGGAAGACCGACCGTGCCGATCTTCTTCTTTCCCTTCCGGGGATTCATGGTAACAACAGGGCTGGTCTCTGTCATACCGTAGATCTCGATCAGCTTATTGGCCCCGATCACCCTCTCTAGTGCCTTAATTCTATCAGCGGGAAATGGAGCGGCCCCTGAGATACAAAACTTGAGATGAGAAAAATCCAGATTCTGGAAACCTGGGTCATCCAGAAGCATCATATACAGGGTGGGGACATTGACCATAAACGTCGGACGATGGCGCGATATCTCTTTTATGATATGCCTTGTATTTCTTGGGTCAGGAATCAGCACCTGGGCACCACCCTGGGCAAGACTGACCAGGCCCAACGCAAGCCCGGCCAGGTGGAAGAAAGGAAAACCCGACAGGCCTATTTCAGCCCCCTCTTCTGGATGGACCCATTCATTCATCTGGACCAGGTTCGCTATCATGTTTCGATGGGTCAAAATGGTCCCCTTTGGGACACCAGTAGTTCCACCGGTGTATTGGACCAGGCAATAATCTTCCGGCGTCATCTTGACGTCCGGGCGTTTCTCAGAATAGGAATTGACGACATCCATGAAACGGATGACCTTCTTGCCAGGTACGGGAGACACCTTTCCAAATGGGACCTTCTTTAAAATCCTGGCCAAGACCTGCTTGATTTTTGGGAGAAAGTCAAGAATTCCAGTAGAAACGATTAGTTCCAGATGGGGCAACTGATCAAGTGTACCTAAGAGACGGTGTTCAAAAATGGGGTCAAGGGTAACCAAGGCCTTTGCCTTGCAGTCATTTAGCTGATAGGCCATCTCCCTTGGCGTGAGAAGCGCGGACAGGCCGGAAGTCGCACATCCGGCCTTCAGGCCCCCAACTTGGGCGACAAGACACTGCGGTATGTTAGGCAGATTAACGGCAACCACATCCCCCCGGCCGCAACCGTTTTCCATAAGTGCATGGGCAAAGCGGTTGGCATGGGCCATGAGTGCCCGGTAAGTAAGTGTCACATTGAGGAAATGGATCGCCGGATTGTCTGGGAACCGCTCTAATACCTCGTCGAAACGATCCACAAGCGAGATGTCAGGGAATTCAAGGTCAGGGCTTAATCCCTCATCGTAAAACTTGAGCCAGGGCCTGTCGTCATAGGGCATAAGTATACTCTCTGGGGACAAACGACATTTATTTTGGAGGGTAATAGTACTGGATATATTGTCAATGGTCAAGACCTGTCTTAGAGGCCCATGAACTTGGCAGCTATTGTCTTCATGATCTCATTAGTTCCAGCAAAGATGGACATGACCCTTGCATCCCTCCACGCGCGAGCAATGGGGTATTCCTCGCAATACCCATATCCGCCATGGAGCTGAACACACCTGTCGGCCACACGCATGGCCATCTCTGTAGTCCAGTACTTGGCCAGGGAGACGTCTACAACAATGTTTTCTCCATCCATATGCTCCACGATCAGTTTGTCAACAAAGGTACGGCCAAGTTTGACCTCAGTGGCCATCTCAACGATCTTGAACTGAGAGTTCTGAAACTTGGAGATGGGTCGCCCAAAGGCCGTCCTTTCCTTGCAGTACTCAATGGTTATCTCCAGCATGCGTTCAGCAGCAGTAACCCCCATGATAGCGCATAGGAGACGTTCCTGTTGAAGCTTCTCCATGAGCATTATAAAGCCTGAGCCCTTTTCTCCCAGGCGGTTTGTCTTGGGGACACGGCAGTCAGTGAAAAAAAGTTCCGCAGTATCCTGGCTGTGCCATCCGACCTTTTTGATCTTCTTCCCCTTCTCAAAACCAGGGGTACCTGCCTCCACGAGGAATAAATCCATGCCCTTGTATGGGTTCTCAACAGAAGGATCCCTGACCGCAAGGACCACCAAATCGCAATTGAGGCCATTGCTGATAAAGGTCTTTTGTCCATTTATCACTACATCATTTCCGTCCTCCACCGCCGATGTCTTAATCGCGGCCAGGTCACTTCCTGTATTCGGCTCTGTCATGGCCACGGCGGTTATGATTTCTCCTGACACGCAGCCGGGGAGATATCTCTTCTTAAGCTCCTCCGAGGCATAGGAAGAAATATATGGGACCACTATATCACTATGAAGTGGGGTGGCCAGACCTGTATGGTTGGTCCGGGATAACTCTTCCACGAGAATGACCGAATAGAGAAAATCTGCACCGACACTGCCGTACTCCTCGGGGAGATCCATACACAAGAAGCCCTGTTCTCCCATCTTTCTCCAGATGCTCTTCGGCACAATGCCTGCCTCCTCCCATTCATCCACATAGGGGGTCACTTCCTTTTCAAAGAACTTGCGGATAACGTCCCTGAATATCCTGTGCTCTTCGCTGTATTTCAAAATCTCCATTACATTATCTCCATCTAAGAATAAGGTAACACCTTAGTCGGGGATGTTCCTAACCCTTGTGCATGCCAATAATAGCGATGCTGCAGATGTTCTGGAAGGGAAAACCACCCAGATTGTGAGTGAGCCCAAGACGGGGGCTTTCGAGCTGTCTCTCATCCGCCCTCCCAAGGAGCTGCAAATACATCTCATACAACATTCGCAGTCCCGATGCCCCGATGGGATGGCCAAAGCATTTCAGCCCGCCATCTATCTGTGTGGGTATCTTGCCGTCACTGTTGTAAAACCCGTCCAGGACCTCGCGCCAGGCATTGCCTCGTTCTGAAATGTGCAGATCCTCATAGGTCACCAGTTCGGTGATGGAAAAACAGTCGTGGAGTTCCATCATGCTGATCTCTTCGCGTGGATTGGTAACGCCTGCCTCCTCATATGCCTTAACGCTGCATTTGTCCGTGGTGACAAAGTGATCCCCGTCCCATTCATCAAAGGCCATCTCCTCTCCATTACTCACCGAAATCTGCAGTGCCTTTACCGTGACGGGATTCTTTTTCCCCATGTCTTTGGCCCTCTCCACTGTAGTAACGATGGCACATGCAGAACCATCGCTCACGCCACAGCAATCAAAAAGTCCCAGCGGGTGGGCGATAACCGGAGCGGCCAGAACCTGGTCAATGCTAACCTGCTTGCGAAGGTGGGCCTTGGGATTGATGAGGCCATTCGCGTGGCTTTTGACCGAGACCTGGGCCATGGCACGCTTTACATCTTGAGCCGGTATGTTGTACTTGGCCTGGTATGCCGAAGCTAGCTGGGCGAAGGCCCCTGGCGCCGATAAGTTAGGCCACCACAGCCAGCCAAGAGATGAAAAATTAGAACCAGGGTTAGGAAGCCCTCCATATCCCGTGTCTTTGAGCTTTTCCACCCCAAGTGCCAGGCACATGTCATAGGCCCCTGAGGCCACAGCATAAACAGCACCCCTAAATGCCTCAGTGCCGCTAGCGCAATAGTTCTCCACCCTGGTGACAGGGAGGTAAGGCAATCTCAGGGTCGTTGACAAAGGCATAGCACTCTTACCTACATCGACTTCATCCATGCAGGTGCCAAGCCAGGCCGCCTCGATATCATTGGTCTCTATGCCAGAGTCTTCGAGGCATTCGGTGAAGGCCTCCACCATAAGTTCCTCAGCACCCATGTCCCACCGCTCTCCAAAGCGGCTACACCCCATACCTACAATCGCTACCTTATCTCTAATTCCTGTAGCCATATATTCCTCCTCCGCCCCTGATCGGACTACGCTCCCAGATCCTATCAGAGCGATTTTGAGAACGTTATCTATAGCTTGAAAAGTTTCTCAATGAGCTGTGATTTCATGAGGTCCCCTTCTATCTTCAGCTTCCCGGTGGTGTAAGCATTCATGGCGTTCAACTCGCCGGAGATCATCTTCACGAAATCCTCATCGGCCATCTTGATAGTGGTGGTAGGGCTGCTATGCGTCCCTTCTGCCACCTCACATTTTCCATCCTTTACCGTAACATACCAGGAGCCGCCCTCTGGACCCGAAATGTCATACTGGAACACGACGTCCACGCCGGCGGCCTTGTCTGCCTGAAAGGCCCCGGGCATGCCCTCAAATACCGCCTTCACAGTCAGCTTGCCTCCTGCCTCGGCAGGGGCCTCTTTCTTCTTAGGGCTAAAGGCATCCATCATGGGAACAAAAGATGCCGTGACGTTGGGGAATTCTTCAGCACCTGTCATATCATTGATAGCGTCCCAGCTTTTGTGAACATCTTCAAGTGTGGGCACCTGGGTACCATCACCCACTGCCGTACCGCGTCCGGTGACAAAGGTCACCCTGTTGAAATATCCCATACCCGCGTTGAAAATCATGCCGGTCTCCTGGCAACCATCAGAGCATAGATATAGCACCAGGGGTGCCACAAACTCAGGCTTCAGCTTTTCAAAGAGATCAGGTGGTAAAATATCTTCGGTCAACCTGGTGGCAGCTATAGGGGCAATAGTGTTGACCTTGATATTGTGTTTATCTCCTTCCAGCTTCAGGGTGTTCATAAAACCAACCAGGCCCATCTTCGCCGACGAGTAGTTTGTCTGGCCGAAGTTGCCATAGAGCCCTGCGGCGGAGGTCGTCATGACGATCCTGCCATAACGGTTTTCCCTCATCTTTATAAAGGCCGGACGGGTAACGTTATAAGCCCCTTTCAGATGGACATCCATAACCGCATCCCAGTTTTTAGGCTCCATCTTGGCAAGGGTCTTATCCCGCAAGATCCCTGCATTGTTGATGAGCATGTCCACCTTGCCAAAGGCCTTCACGGCCGTGTCCACAATTGCCTGCCCGCCTTCAGGGCTGGCTACCGAGTCGTAGTTGGCTACTGCCTCGCCACCCAGGTCTTTTATCTCTTTTACCACCCTGTCCGCCGCAGAAGTTCCGCTGCCTGTACCATCCCGGGCGCCACCCAGGTCATTGACAACCACCTTGGCACCCCGTTTGGCCAGCTCCAGGGCATAGGCACGCCCGAGCCCCGCCCCTGCGCCGGTGACAATGGCCACCTTTTCGTCAAAACGGATCTCCTCACCAACGGCAGTGGCTTCTTCTTCCACCGGAACAGGAACGGCCTTCCAGAAGTATCCGGTAAAGCCTCGTTCCTTGTCTGAATACCGCTTTCTGAAATTCATGCCAACAGCCTGGCCCACATGGACATCGGAAAGTTCACAGTCGGTAAAATCCGCCACAAAGCGACCGCCGCCCTCGAACTGTACCATTCCATAGATGTTAGGTGGGTCCACAGACACCGATAGCATATCACCGGTAAAGGTCTTAACAACCGCGGGAACATCCGCAAATTCATAGGGTTCTTGCGATTTGACCGCCCTGCATTTGGGGTTAATGCAGATATCCATCCTCGGGAACTGAGGGGTGCCGCATTTGTTGCACTTGCCGCCCACGAGACCCAGGAGCATGTCACGTTTCCGCCACAACACGGTCATGGCCGTCTGCGTTGGGGCCTCAGCACGTATGCCCATCTCGGTCTGGATCAGGTCTCTGAACTTCAAGAATTTTGTATAACTGTCCGTCGTCTTCTTGTTGGCCAATGACTCCTTTATGCCCTTACGGGCAGGAAGATCACGAATCTTGTCCGTAACCCGGAAATAAAGGGCATCACAACCTTGTCCGAACCCTGCAAGCAGGACACGATCGCCTGGATTGGAATTCTCAAGGGCATTCACAAACATTACAAGAGGATGGGCGGCCCCGGTCTCGCCACACACCTCGTGCATATTATCTATCACCTTTTCTGGCGCAGCACCCAGCTTTTTAGCTATCTTGCGGTGTTCAGCCTTAAAAAAACAAGGGAAGACCAGCTTGTCCACATCATCCATGGTAATGGATAGCTTATTGAACAGGCCTGTGATTGCCTCAGGTACGATCTTGGAATACCCCTGGTCGCGAACCCAGCGTTCTTCCCACATGTAGTCGTATGGGCTGTCGGATCCCCTGAAATGGTCAACAAAATCGTAAGAAACAGTGTGGGAGCCCAGGAACTCAGCTATCACGTCCCCTTTGCCAACAAGCAGTGACGCCGCACCGTCTCCAAACCACATCTCATAAAAATAGGCCGTCTTCGCCAAACGCCTATCTGCCGCGGTAACCAAGGCCTGGTTTCTATCCCCGCTTTTTACGGCCGAGAGGGCCTCAACAAGGCCGGTCGTCCCCGCCCTGAGGGAGGAAGAGAAATCGGCAGCGTGAAGCTCATCCTTGAGATTAAGAGCAGTTTTCACGATTCCGGCATTTAGCCTGTCAGCAAACGGCAGGGTTGTGGAGCAAAAAAACAGTGCGTCAACAGCGGACTTATCCTGTCCCATGAGGCAGTCCCTTGACGCGGCTACGGCCATGGTCACTGAGTCTTCATCCCAGTTGCAAAAAGAGCGCTCCCCCTGAGCTACCATAACAATAGCTGGGGCAAACCACCCCATACTTTGGAAGATACTCATGCGGTTGAGCCTGAGTCTAGGAATATAACCGCCATATGATGTTATACCGATCATGGATTGTCCTCCTGTCATGGATCAAATCTTGAAAAGTTTTTCAATGAGCTGTGATTTCATGAGGTCCCCTTCTATCTTCAGCTTCCCGGTAGTGTAAGCATTCATGGCGTTCAGTTCGCCGGAGATCATCTTCACGAAATCATCATCAGCCATCTTGATAGTGGTGGTAGGGCTGCTATGCGTCCCTTCTGCCACCTCACATTTTCCATCCTTTACCGTCACATACCAGGAGCCGCCCTCTGGGCCCGAAATGTCATACTGGAACACGACGTCCACACCGGCGGCCTTGTCTGCCTGAAAGGCCCCGGGCATGGCGTCAAATACCTGCTTGACACTCAGCTTGCCATCAGCGTCCTCGGTCGCCTCGGCCTTTTTCGGGCTGAATGCATCCATCATAGGGCCAAATGCCGCTGTGGCGTTCGGGAACTCCTGTGCCCCATCCATGGACTTGATCTTGTCCATACTCGCTGCCACCGCCTCGGGCGTAAGGGCGTCCTTTCCATCACCCACCACTACACCAGCGCCGGTGAGCATTGACACGCGGTTGAAGTAACCCATGCCAGCGTTGTAAATTCCTCCAGACACAGGAGACTGCTCCGAGCAAAGATAGAGTACCAGCGGGGCCACGAATTCCGGCCTGAGCTTCTCAAACAGGTCCGGGGGTAAAATGTCTTCGGTCAGTCTGGTGCCGGCAACAGGGGCGATGGTATTGACCTTGATGTTATGTTTACCGCCCTCCTGCTTGATCGTATTCATAAATCCCACAAGACCTACCTTGGCCGCCGAATAGTTTGTCTGCCCGAAGTTGCCGTAAAGGCCTGCACCGGATGTGGTCATGATGATCCGGCCGTAACGATTTTCCCTCATCTTAATAAAGGCCGGGCGCGTCACGTTGTAAGCCCCCTTCAAATGGACCTCCATGACCGCATCCCAGTTTTCTGGTTCCATCTTGACGATTGTCTTGTCACGCAAGATGCCGGCGTTGTTTATCAAGATATCCACCTTGCCAAAGGCCTTAATGGCCGTATCCACAACGCCCTGTCCACCTTCCGCAGTCGCCACCGAGTCGTAGTTGGCCACCGCCTCACCACCCAGGTCCTTTATCTCTTTTACCACCTTGTCGGCCGCAGAAGTTCCACTGCCGGTTCCATCACGCGCGCCTCCCAGATCATTGACCACCACCTTGGCGCCACGCCTGGCCAACTCCAGGGCATAGGCACGCCCAAGCCCGGCCCCTGCGCCGGTGACGATTGCCACTCGGCCGTCAAAATTTATACTGCCAAGCCTGGCCCGTCTCTCCATCTGTTCTTTGCTGAGCCATTCCACCACGCCCCTGTCAATCACCACTTCATCATTGTCTGCATTGAGCGTGCGAAATACGGCCCTGCCATCTTCCATCTTCCAGATCTGAGTTTTGATGGAAATACCAGGGTATAGGGTGCGCGAAAAACGGACGCGGAACCGCGTCATGCGCTCCGGTTCTCCGGGAAAGAGGTGTTTGATCATTGCCCGGCATGCATAGCCGTGTGTGCAAAGACCGTGCATAATCGGCTTTTCAAAGCCGCTTGCCTTGGCAAAATCAGGGTCCACATGCAGGGCAAAGACATCTCCTGAAAGACGGTATATGAGTGGCTGGTCGCCGGAAGGCTGGGCCTTTTCTTCGAAATCCGGCTTTCGGTCGGGGATTTCCACGGTTTCATCAGGACCGGACTCGCCTCCAAAGCCTCCATCCTTACGGCAAAACAGGGTGAAAATATTGGAAAAGAGTTTTTGTCCTTCGGAGTGATATGTATCGGCCTCCGCAATCACCAGCGCACCCTTCTCTTTACCCTTATCATATATATGGGTAATGGCACCCTCGGTGGTCAAGGTCCCCCCTGGGGGAATAGGATTGTGAAAAATGATGTCCTGTTCTCCATGGAGAATACCGGACAGGTTGGCATTTGAATTCACCGCCGCCTCGGCCAGAAACTCATATATAGTGGCAACGGCAAAGCTGGGGATTACCTTAAGTTGATTTTCATAGACATAATCCAGTTCGTCAAAGCCTGCCCCAACTCCCAGGGCATAGAGAACCACCTCCTTCCATGTGTACTCTTTGCTCACAGGGCCGATCTTCTTGCCGATGGCGTCCAGGTTGAGGGCCATCTTATCACCTCCTTAATGGTTTTGAGTTGCTTTGAAGATTAAAGATCCAGGTTCACCTATCTGCCCCCGCAAACGCGGGAATCAAAATAAACTTCAGGGTCTCCTTGACCTTGATGATATATTCATCTCTTTTTAACTTCAGCATTGGGCGGAAAAAATTTTCCCCTGAGATAAAGTTGTGAATGGCATTCATCATGGCCAGGACCTGCATACGCGCTCGTGTCGGCACATTATTCTTGTCCTCACAGAGGTCCATAGAGCGGGCTATATCCGAAACCAGCTCGGGAACATGAAAATCAAAGCGATCATCATGCCGCGTCTTTCCAAAATACCGAAGCAAAATCAAGTTAGAGATCTCCGGGCATTCAAAGAGATAATCTGTCATCATATCGATGGCAACATCCATTCGTTCTGCTAACACACGGCCATGAATAATCTTTTCTACCTCAATCAACTTTTGCCGGAGGTCCTCATAGATGTCCAGGATTACGGCCTCATAGAGATCACCCTTCTCCCCCCAATGATAATAGAGGGTGGAGATATCAATCCCGACCTCCTGGGCGATCATCCTGGTAGTGCTGCCGTGATAGCCGTAGTCACCGAATATACGACGCGCCACCTTTAGGATTTTTGCCTTCATAGAATCCGGGGCACTGTGCGCCTTTTCCAGCGGTGTCGCCATCACGTCCTTCCAGCCTTTGCTTCCAGCATTTGATGGAGATTATATAAAACCACATCCTTTGTGTCAAGGAAATCTCCCGGCCCATACGGCATGAAACTCCCCTAGAATGCCTCCTCGGGAATGTCCAGGGCCGATGTATCTTCCTGCTCCAAGGACATGTGACGGGCAAATACATTTGGCAGAATATTTCGACAGAAGTACCTTGCCGTCTCCATCTTGCCTCGATAAAAGATTCCATCTGCAGAGGACGCATCAACCTCTTTCAGCTTGTCGCGTGCAATTATTCCCTGCTCTAAAATAAGCTGTGCCAGCAGGACCTCAGAAAAGCATTCCAGAAAGCGAGTCGATGTCAGCCCCACCATTGGGGTCTTCCCATCTTGAAAGTATTGCATGTACCGCAGGGGAAAGTCTCCGGTGGCCTTGGCCGCCTTGAAAAGGAGTTTGAAATCCGGGCCGAAATCTGCATCCTCCTTGTATTCCCCGGTAAATTCCATTACCTCCTGGAGCCAATCCTGGAAGACCTTTCCGCCTCCTAGCCCGAGTTTACGGCCTACCAGATCCAGGGACTGGATGTAGGTAGTGCCCTCCCAGATGGATGAAATCTTACAGTCCCTGGCAAACTGCTCCATAGGAAATTCTTTGCAATATCCCACGCCACCCAATACCTGAATGCCATCCCGTATCAGCAGGTATCCAAAATCGGAACAATATGCCTTTACCAGGGGTGTAAACAACTCCACCTGCTGGGCCGCCTTTTTTCGGGTCTCTTCATCAGGGTCGTGCTCGGAGACATCCATCAAATAAAAGACCTTTGCGATCATGGCCCGCATGGCCTCACTCCCGGCCTTGAGGTTCATGAGCATACGCCGCACGTCCTCATGCTTGATAATCGGCACCCTGTCCGACCTGCGGTTGGTCATAGGGGGCCCCTGAATCCTTTCCTTGGCGTACAGCCTTGCTGTGTCATAGGCATCCGCGGCCAGGGCCTGGCCCATGAGGCCGGTTCCCATACGGGATTCGTTCATCATCTGGAACATCTTGGCCATCCCGCTGTTGGGTTCGCCCAAAAGGATGCCACGGCATTTTCCATTTTCACCAAAATTAAGAGTACATGTAGAAGAACCTTTGACACCCATCTTGTGTTCAATGCCGCCGCAAAATACGTCGTTAGGTTCTCCCAAAGACCCGTCCGGGTTCACCCAGATCTTGGGCACGACAAAAAGGCTGATTCCCTTGGTGCCACGAGGTGCCCCCTCTATGCGGGCCAGGACAAGATGGATGATATTTTCGGTGAGGTCATGTTCCCCCGCAGTGATAAACTGCTTGGTTCCCTGGATCTTATAGATACGTGGATCTTCGGATTCAGGATCAGGAATCGCCTTTGTACGGAGCCAGCCCACGTCTGATCCCGCGTCCGGCTCGGTAAGGGCCATGGTCCCATCCCAGACACCGGTATACATCTTTTCGACAAAGAGCGCCTTGTCCTCTTCTGTCCCAAAGTTTTCGATAAGTCTTCCATTACCCACGGCCAGTCCCGGGTAGGCCATCATGGCCAGATTTGCTCCGGTGAAAAGCTCACTCACAATCCCGCCCACAACTGCAGGCAGGCCCTGCCCACCAAATTCCGGATTCATAGATAAGGCCATCCAGCCATTCTCGGCAAGGACCTTCCAGCATCTGTGAAATGACTTTGGAACAGTGACCTTACCATCATCATAAACACATCCCTCATCATCACCATCCTGGTTCGCAGGGCCCAGCTCCTCTCGGGCCACCTTCAAGGCCTCATCTATGATCATTCGGAAATCATCCACAGAAAAATCGCTGTACGCCTCATAAGCGAGAAGTTTATCTACGCCCAGGTGCTCAAAAAGCACAAACTGGCTGTCACGAGGGTCACGCTTGAAATAATTTATTCCCATATCCTTAATCCTCCTTAAAAAAACTATTTAAATGTCTCGTGGCGTGGGAAAACGCCGTCGTAAACCTGTACCCAGGAGTATCTTACTCAGTATAGGTGCTTCCTTTTTTAGAGAAATGAATGATACCTCATTCGTTCAGGCATGTCAATCCTATAATGAATATCCGCTGTTCCTTGATATTATTTTCTTGACAGGACACATATGTTTGATAGGTATCATTAGGGTCATTACCCATAAGGGCCTATTATCACACAAACTGCTCTTTAGCAGGGTTCAAATGAGAAAAATCTATTTCCGGTAAACACAGGAGGTTAATCATGTTTAAGACCAAGATTACAGACATACTGGGCACAAAATACCCCATTGTAGGGGGAACCATGATGTGGATCACCAACCCGGAATTTGTTGCGGCGGTCTCCAACGCCGGGGGCCTGGGCATCCTTGCCTCGGCCATCTATCAAAGCCGGGACGAATTCGCAACGGCCTTGGACCGGACCTTTGAGCTTACCAACAAGCCATTTGCCGTCAACCTAAACCTCTTTCCCATGATGCGGCCCATTGATAACAACGAATACCTGGACGTCTTGATCGACAAAGGCGTAAAAATTGTGGAGACATCCGGTCACTCCGCGCCTGAAGAACTCTGTGATAGGTTCAAACAGGCAGGGCTCATATGGATTCACAAATGTGTGGGCGTTCGTTACGCGCTCAAGGTGCAGAAGATGGGGGTGGACATCGTCACGGTGGTCGGGTACGAAAACGGTGGCGCGACAGGACAACTGGATATAGGAACCCTGGTACTGGTTCCCAGAGTTGTGGAGAGCGTAGATGTCCCCGTCATTGGAGGTGGGGGCGTTTCGGACGGCAGGGGATTTCTTGCAGTTCTGGCCCTTGGGGCCCAAGGTGCTATTATCGGCACACGCCTGCTCGCCACCCAGGAAGCCCCGATCCATGAAGATCTAAAACAGGCGCTTGTTCAGGCCACTGAGATCGACACCATGTTGGTGATGCGATCCATCGGCGCTACCCACAGGGTATGGAGCAACGCTCCCGCTAAGAAATGTGCGGAGCTGGAGGCCGCCAAGGCCGAACTACCCGAAATTCTGAAGGTCGTTTCCGGTGAAAAGGCAAAGATAATGTATGATAAAGGAGACCTGGATTCCGGAATCATTGCCTGTGGCCAGGGCGTGGGAATAGCCCACGACATACCCACGGTAAAAGAACTATTCGAACGAATCATTACCCAGGCCGCTGACATAGCCAAGAACCTCGCGGGGAACTAGGCTAATTGCAACAAGACCTTTAGATGTGAAACACAGGCAAAGGAGACAGTAATGAGCGAAAATACCAGTCCGTTCAAGGTAGAAAAAGATGGACACATAGCATGGTTAATACTCAACCGACCCGAGAAACGTAATACCATGAATTATGACTTCTTCGAGGGTCTTATAAAGCTCTTTCAGGAATTTGACGAAGATCCGGAGGTGCGTGTCGTCGTCATCAGGGCCGAGGGGAAAAGCTTTACCGCCGGCCTGGATCTTGTGGAAATGGGATCATTGATCCAAGGAAACGGCTCTGACTTCAGAGAAAAGCTCCGAAAAAATATCCTTCATTTGCAGGAGAGCATGAACGTCATCGAGAAATGCCGCAAGCCGGTTATTGCCGCGGTACATAGTCATTGTATTGGCGGAGGAATTGATATGCTCGGGGCATGTGATATTCGTATGGCCACGCGAGATGCGGTATTCTCCATCCGCGAGACCAAAATAGCCATAATCGCAGATCTAGGGACACTCCAGCGCCTCCCTCACATTATCGGACATGGCTGGTTTCGTGAATTGGCCTTGAGCGGAAGAGACTTTACAGCCGATGAGGCCCTAAAAATGGGCCTTATTACGCGCCTTTGTGAAGACAGAGACACACTCTACAAAGAGGCAAAAAAACTTGCCACAGAAATTGCATCCTGCTCTCCCCTTGCAGTCCAGGGAGTAAAGGAGGTGATTCTCTATAGCCGCGATAACGGGGTCTATCCGGGCCTGAGGTACGTGGCCCAGAAAAACGCCGCCCTCTTGCCCTCAGAGGACCTGATGGAGGCCTTTCAGGCATTTATGGAAAAACGGACCCCCGTGTTTAAGGGTAAATAATTAAGTAGACTTGTAACTACTCAGGTGGATAGACTGAAGGTGGAAGGCTGATAGAGACAAATCATGCCTGATCAGTTCGCGTGAGATTGAATGCATGAAATCAAGGGTGTATTTGGAGAAATAAAAACATAATACTAAAGGAGGTTCTTATTATGGTTGGGATTACATCCTATGGGGGGTATATACCCCGGTACCGATTAAGTCGGATGGTTATAGTTCAGAACATGGCGTGGTATTTTCCCGTGATAATGGCAGTTGCCCAGGGAGAGAAGTCAGTTGCCAACTGGGATGAGGACGCCATATCTATGGCAGTTGCTGCTGCTTATGATTGCGCTACCGGTAAAGACAGGAAGCAAATAGATGGCGTGTATCTGGCATCTACTACACTGCCTTTTGCTGACAGGCTCAATTCTGATATAGTTGCTACGGCACTTAATACGGCCGAAGAGGGAGTCACATGTTCAGATTTCACCGGGTCTCTAAAGTCTGCCACCACTGCCGCGATCTCGGCCCTTGAAGCGGTTCAAGCAGGATCAAAGAATAATGTTCTGGTCGCTGCATCCGATCAACGCGGGACAAAGATGGCTACCATGTATGAGATGTTTTTGGGAGACGGTGCTGCCGCCCTTTTATTTGGCAGGGATAATGTCATTGCTGAATTCAAGGGACACCTTTCTTTGAGCTGTGACTTTGTAGATCACTATAAGGCCTGTGGCCAGAGGGCTGACTATACATGGGAAGAAAGATGGGTAAGGGATGAAGGATATGCAAAGATCATCCCGAAAACCATAGCTGCCTTTTTAAAAAAACATAACATGGCCATAGGAGACTTTGACAAGGTGATCTTCCCTTGCTATTTCAAGAGGGAGCATGCGAACATTGCCAAAAAGTTGGGCATCGATTCATCTAAGGTACAAGACAATATGTATGAAATTTGTGGTGATACGGGCTCGGCCCATCCATTCGTGATGTTTATCTCTGCACTTGAGGAGGCAAAACCAGGCGATAAGATACTTCTCGCCAGTTTTGGCCAGGGTTGTGATGTGCTCCACTTTGAGGTGACAGACAAGATTAAGGACTTCAAGGGCCCAATCGGTATCAAAGGTTCACTTGCAAACAGGGCAGAGCTCACCAGTTATCAGAGATATGCCAAGTTCAGGGACCTGATTGTAGCAGATTTAGGGATTCGAGGTGAGGCAAATCCAAACACATCGCTGACTACCCTGTGGAGAAACCGTAAGATGCTCCTGGGCCTGGTAGGGGGTAAATGCAAGAAATGCGGGACACCTCAGTTCCCTGCATCCCCGGTATGTGTGAAGCCGGATTGCAATGCGGTAAGAGAAATGGAAGATTATGAGTTTGCGGATAGACCTGGTAAAGTGATGATGTACACGGGGGATATGCTTTCCGCATCTGTCGATCCTCCAGCCGTATACGGGCTCGTCAATTTCGACGACGGCGGCAGGATGTTTGTTGATTTTACAGACTGTATCTTGGAGCAAACAAAGGTGGGGCTTCCAATAAAAATGTCCTTCAGAAGAAGATATAAAGACGCCATGCGCGGCATCAGCGGGTATTTCTGGAAAGCCATTCCACAGGTTAAAGCATAAGGAGGGATAAACTATGGCAACGGGTATAAGAGATAAGGTCGCCATAATCGGCATGGGTTGCACCAAGTTTGGCGAGAGATGGGATGTGGGGGCTGAAGAGCTAATGGTCGAGGCATTTGGGGAATGCCTGGAAGATGCCGGGATCGAAAAGAATGACATACAGGCGGCCTGGTTTGGTTCATGTTTTGATGAGATAAACGTAGGGAAAAGCGCCTTACCCGTATCAATGGCCTTGAGATTTCCTAATATATCGGTAACAAGGGTGGAGAATTTCTGTGCCAGCGGGACAGAGGCATTTAGAGGAGCTGTCTATGCGGTTGCATCCGGTGCATATGATATATGCCTGGCCATTGGTGCAGAAAAGTTAAAGGACATAGGTTATGGAGGGTTGCCCGAATTTAGCGCAGCAATGGGTACGTTAAATGGACTCTGGTTCCCTAACGCAACTGCGCCCGGGTGTTTTGCTATGCTGGCAAGCGGTTATGCAACAAAATACGGGATCGACATGAAAGACCTCAAGAATGCCATGGCGCATGTATCTGCCAAGAGTCATGCAAATGGGGCATTAAACCCAAAGGCACACCTTCGCAAACCCGTAACCGAAGAGAGGATACTGAATGCACCCATGATTGCATATCCTCTGGGGTTGTTTGACTGTTGTGGTGTGAGTGATGGCTCTGCCTGTGCTATAGTAACAACACCTGAGATAGCCAAGAAGCTGGGCAAAAAGGATTTTGTCACAGTAAAGGCCCTGCAGTTGGCCTTGAGCAATGGCGAGGAACTCCAGTATGGTGCCTGGCAGGGTGACCATTTTGTGACTACGTCAAAGGCCAGTAGTGAGGCCTATAAAGAGGCAGGCATCAAAAACCCAAGGGAAGAAATCAGCATGATGGAGGTACATGATTGTTTCTCCATCACCGAGCTGGTAACCATGGAAGACCTGCACATATCTGAAAGGGGTAAGGCCCCCAAGGACATAATGGACGGGGTTTTTGATTTAGACGGAAAGGTTCCCTGCCAGGTCGATGGCGGTCTAAAGTGCTTTGGCCACCCTATTGGCGCATCCGGGCTTCGTATGCTCTATGAGATGTATCTGCAACTCCATGGCAGGGCCGGAGAAAGGCAGATTCAAGATCCTAAATATGGGTTGACACACAACCTGGGTGGATTCCCCATGATGAATGTTTGTAGCGTGGCTGTTATCGGCAAATATGCGTAGAGGGGGTCAGGTCTTGACATTGGACAAGAGAGCTGTAACCTTTTTGATATCCCTCTTTAGTTTGCGCTCTCTTTCCAATTTCTCCGTAAACCTGTGGTAGGCCTTTGACACACCAGAGTAACTTAGGTCCCGAAACATTTGTCCAATCTGTTTGTTGGTCAAGCCTGTGTGCCTTTTCAACAGATAGATGGCAATGTTTCTGCGCTCGTCATTCTTCTCGATACGTTCCTCCCGGGAGGTATTGTGTAGGGGTCTGTAGGGGTCAAGTCTGCCTTTGGCTCTTGGTGATTTTATGCAAGAGTCAAAGGCAGACTTGACCCCTACATTAATACATTAATGCCGACAATTCCTTTCCGAGCAGACGGATATGCCCCATCTCCTCCTTGATAATACTATCGATACGGTTTTTGCCCAATTTTTCGGGGACCAGGTCCTTCATGCCGAGATACAACACGATGGAATCCTTCTCAGCAGTAACGGCCGCTTTGAGGATATTCTCCATGGAGGATGTGTCCACCGGCTTGCCAAAAAATACGCGCATATCCGCAAGCGCCTTTAAGTACAACGCTGATTCATCGTCCGGATCAAAAACCGTTCCAGCCTTTTCCTTTTCAGTCAATTCGGCGCGCATGGCTTTGAATACCTTTTCATGCCGGTCTTCCATGTCGCCCAGATGCAGCAACAATTCTTTCTGAGCAGCAGCAGACACGTGCAGGGCGGCATCCCGATAAAAAGCCGCCCCGTTTCGTTCAATTTCTTCCGCCAGTTTGAAAATATCATCCGCGCTGAAATCGTAAGCCATTCGGTCCCTCCCTATGAATTTTGGAATTTATAAAATGGTCTTTTTCGGCAACCGAAGCCGCACCCCCTTTTCCTGCATGGCCGGCGAAATGGGTATGCCGGGCGAAAAACTCCCGCTGATTTAGGATATGCAGATACTATACGATATCAAAACCCGATTGTGCAAGATCATAAGACCGGTTGGGATGAAACGCCCTGAGGATTTCGGGTCGAGAAATGTGCTCTATATCCTTGCTTAAGGCAAGTACAGAGTCCATAATCAGGCCCCTGTCCGACGATGAGGTCGCTGAGATTGTCGCCCACATGCGGCGAATCCAAGAGATTCTCATGAGGAGCGAGAGCGGTCATGAAGGTTGAGCTTGAAGACATCGTCATCAGAAACGAGCTTGTGCCGGGTGACCTTGGATATGTTATTTACCTGCATGGATCGTTGTACGGCCGTGAGTATGGTTATGGAATTCAATTTGAAACATATGTTGCTCTGGGGATGCACGAGTTCTATAAAAAATACGACCAAGAGAGGGATCGTGTTTGGATTTGTGATCATAGCAGCAGAATCATCGGGTTTCTCCTGCTCATGCACCGGGAGAACAACTCCGCGCAACACCCTTCCCGAAAATCGCATAGATGTCAGGAGGCTTCCTCAACTACCCGCTTTCATACATGCAGATGCAATTCAACAGCGAATTCCTAATAACCGAGTAGCCTTGAGCGCCAAAATCTGCTATAATTCTTTCTGAAATATCAGGAAATGAACTGAACAGGAGCGCGGGCTATCACGATAGATCCTATTCACCGGGCATTTCCCTGCCGTGACCCTCCAAATCCCAAGTTCGGAAAGGATGTCCTATGAATGTTTGCAGCGAAGGCAATGTTCTGGAAGAATTGCTTGATCTCTTGAAGCTTGAAAAGATCGAGGAAAATATCTTTCGCGGCCAAAGCCAGGATCTGGGATTCGGGGCCGTGTTCGGGGGACAGGTCCTGGGTCAGGCCCTGTCAGCCGCCTCTCAAACGGTTCCCGAAACCAGGCGGGCCCACAGTCTCCACGGCTATTTCCTGCGGCACGGTGACGATGCCAGACCCATTGTCTACGACGTGGACTGCATAAGGGACGGCAAGAGTTTCACCACGCGGCGCGTGCGGGCAATCCAGTATGGTCGGGCCATCTTTTCCATGTCCGCATCTTTTCAGATCCAGGAGCCCGGATTCGATCACCAGGATACGGCGCCTCAAGTCACCGGTCCGGAAGGCATAGAGTCGGAGCTGGAAATGGCCCGAAGGATGGCGGACAAAATCCCCGAGAAGGTACGGGACAGGATCCTCTGTGAAAAACCCATCGAGATAAGAGCCGTCAACCCCATCAACCCATTTGAGCCTGAAAGGAGAGATCCTCTCAAGTACACCTGGTTCAAGACCATCAGTGCCATGCCGGATGATCCGGCTTCCCATCAGTACCTTCTGGCCTATGCGTCGGACTTCTACCTCTCGGGCACCTCCCTTTATCCGCACGGTCACAGCTTCTGGGAGCCGGACATGCAGACGGCCAGTCTTGACCACGCCATGTGGTTTCACAGGGATTTCCGCATGGACGATTGGCTGCTCTATGTCACTCGCAGCCCCAGCGCCTCGGGCGCCAGGGGCCTGAATTTCGGCGAGATCTACACCAGGGATGGAAAGCTGGTAGCCTCCGTCGCTCAGGAAGGACTGATACGTTATCATGCGCTGAAGCAGAAGAAGGACCGGCAAGGATGAGAGAGGCATCCCCGCCGGGACAAGAATACGCCTCTGACTGGTGTCTTTGCGACACGATCTCCTGACAGACCGAATCCCCTTGGCCTGCACCGGGTTTCAGTTCTCGAAATCACGGAATCAACCTTTCCCCCCTGCTTTCCATGGGCAGGCACAGGGAAGGGGTGAAATCCGGGGTCCGGCCTTCTGTGTTCACCGCCGGGAAAACGGCACGGCCCTGCGGCATGCAGGCTACTTTCCTGCCGTGACCTTGTACTTGGCATAGAGATCGTGAATCCGTCTTTTAAGCTCCTTGAGCTTTCTGCTGTCCTCCTCCGTTGACCAACGGGGTTCACTGATGGAAAAAAGGCTGTTGCTGAGTTCATCGATCACATGTTCCGTCGCCACGCACCACTCGTCCGTACAGATATCGCGCATCTGGGCGGCCTCATCGATCCCTTTCTCAAGTATATTCAAAGAGGCCTCCATATTAGCGACAAATCCCCTCCAATTACTCACAAATTCTTCCTCAACGCTCGCCTGAAAAGAATCTTTGGGTAGTGTCATGTTTTTACCTCCCTCTCTTGATAGGGTCATGCTAATTCGGAACGGAAAGCCGGATTCATTTCGACCCTGGAAGTGAATTGGCTGGGTCGTACCTCCTCACCCATGTCTCTCCGCCATTCCGGACACAATCGATCGAAAAACACGTCGCCCTGTCCCTCATGTCCTGCAGGAGTCATCCAGGACGGTCTCCCCGATGTTCTTCTAAGTGCGAATGCCATAGTCTCACCTCCCCTCGATTAGGACTTCGAAATATTCATGCTCATCCACTAGGCTTACTGTTGCATAGCTTATTTGCTGAAATATAATCAGGATAATTAAAGTGTCAAGGAATCCCCCGGTTTGAGCGACTTTCAACCGAAGAGAAGGCACGCTTTTTCCCTTCCCGCATCTCTTGATCCATTGTGCCAGGAAAGGACTTTGAAACAAGGCACGCAGCGCCATCATGTCCGGCGGGAACCATCCCAAAGGATGGTTGAGTTATTTGCAAAAAAGCCGGGACAGATCAAAAGGACAGTCCTTTCAATGGACGGCAGTGCCAGCACCTCGGAATATTTCAGATTCAGCGGCTTCTTCACACGGCCCCCAACTTCAAGGCGCCAGTCTTTCAAATTCGCTTTATAATCTGACAGCCCCATGGTGCCGAAGTCTCCCAACGGGATAATCTCGAGATTCCGAGATGTGTAGGGGTCAAGTCTGCCTTTGACTCTTGGTGATTTTATGCAAGAGTCAATGGCAGACTTGACCCCTACATAAAATAGACAATCATACATCAGAATAACAGTCAACAACAGACTTGACCGTAGACACTTGCAATAATCTGCTCTAAAATGATTGGTTTGAGATTAAGCCTCTCTTTTGCTTATGCCTTTTCGTTTTTGACAATCCGCACCAAGCGCTTGTATAATACGAGCGTTTTCATAACAGTCGGATGCCGATCGGATCGACAAAACAAAATCCTATCCTGAAACAGATGGTGTGATTCATGGCGGAAGATTTCTACAAGATTCTTGGTATAGGCAAGGACGCGGACCAGGATGCGGTCAAAAAGGCCTATCGCAAACTGGCCAGAAAGTGGCACCCGGATCTGAACCCCGGGAACAAGGAAGCGGAGCAGAAATTTAAGGATGTCTCAAGGGCCTATGACTGTCTTGGAGACAAGGAAAAGCGAAAGCTCTATGATGAATTCGGAGAAGACGGTCTCCAATCCGGTTTTGACTCGGAAAAGGCCCGGAAATACAAACAGTGGGATTCCTTTCAGCGGGAAGGGGGAGGGAGGCGTACGGCCCAGGACTTCGGTCGATACAACAGCTATGAAGATATCTTCGGTGATCTTTTTGGGTCCTCCATGGGCGGCGCCGGGCCGCATATGTCCCGGAAGGGCTCCGATATTCAACATGAAATGGAAATCGATCTGCTTTCCGCTCTGAAAGGCTTTGAAACCGAACTTTCCATGCAAAAGATGAAGGCCTGTGCAGCATGCAATGGCTCGGGAATGGATCCCAAATCAAAGATGAGCACCTGCCCGGGATGCGGCGGGTCCGGACGCATCAACGTGGCGCAAGGACCCATGCAGTTTACCAGCGCATGCCCCCAGTGCGCAGGGCACGGCCAGATCGGGGTTGCCTGCGCCCAGTGCGGCGGGAGCGGCCGGGTGATCGGCACCGAGAAGATCAAAGTGACCATACCCCAGGGCGTCAAGGAAGGCTCCAAGGTCCGGGTGGCGGGGAAGGGCGAGCCGGGTCTGGACGGCGGTGCTCCGGGTGATCTATACCTGATCGTTCGCATCAAGCCCCATCCACTTTTGAAGCGGAAGGGAGATGACCTGTTTATCGAGGTCCCCGTGACGGTAGGCGAGGCCATGGCCGGAGGCGTCATCACCATCCCGACCCTGGAGGGGCCTGTGCAGCTCAAAGTCCCGCCCAAAAGCCAGAGCGGTCAGACATTGCGATTGAAAGGCAAGGGCGCGGTTAATCTTAAAACCAAAAAACGGGGCGATTTTATGGTGAAACTGCTGGTCAAGGTACCGCAGACCGATGACCAGGAGACCATCGCGACGGCACAAAAAATGGAAGCGTTTTATTCGGGGGATATCAGAAGGGATATTCGTCTGTAAAGGATCTTACCGATTCTCCCCCATTCTGTCTTTCAGACGGCGGGCCAAGTCCTCCAGAATCGCGTCAAACTGTTTTCTCATGTTCAGCATATTCTGCCTCATCTGCAGAACCACTTCGATTCCGGGCATATTTACATCCATTTCTTTATGGAGAATGTCTGCGAGTCGCAGTTTTTCCACATCACGGTAGCAAAGCCTCTTTTCCTGGGAATCTTTCCCGCAGACCGGACAGATGATTTCTTCTTTTTCCAGATCTTCCAGGAAGTCTTTGTCTATCGTAAACTGTTCAATGATTTCCGTAATGGTCCAGTATTCCTTAGTCATGATCATCCGTCCGTGAGTCATGGGTCATGGGGTCAAATCTGCTTTTGACTGTTATTCAATGTCTTTTCAATGTTTTTTACGCGCACCCTTAGCTTCCGTTCTGCCGACATGTCTCCTTTCAATTTTTCGATGACGCTGCTCACAGAGCTGTACTTGGATATGCCAAACTGCCTGCCAATCTCTTCAAGTTTTTCTCCTCTGAGATGTCTTACAAGATAGATGGCAACATTCCTCGGTTCGTTCAGGACTCCTCTCCTTGATGACAAAAGTGAACTTTCTTCTATGCCGTAAGCTTTACATATTGCCCTCTTTATCTTCTCTGCATCTGGCGCCAATCTCCTTGATCCCGGGACTTCATCATGGCGTTTTTTATGAAAGAATTTCTCTTTCACCTTGTCTATAAAACTTTCACTGCCCAATATAGACGGAAACTTTCTCTTTGAAAAAATACGGTTTATCTCCTCAGGGGTTTCCATTAGAACAAACTTCTTGTACGTCTTTATCCTTTCTTTTACCTTCCTGCCAAAGAGTGAAAGGATGAAGGCCTTGTGTAACCAGTTCCATTTCCTGGCATCCGATACATAGCCTTTGTGGCTGCTCCAGGCATATTGATTCAGTTCCTTTACCAATCCTGCCTCCAAGGGGTTTCTGTGGATGTATCTGACCAATTCCAAAAGATAGCTGTCAGCATCCACTAAAATGGATTTATATCTCCCCCGAAATAGCTGACCGTCACAATGGTGAGCCCGATTAAAACGCTGGGTGTAAATCCCATTCAAATGTCTCATGCATCCGGCAAGGTCTCCACCTGGAGTCTGAATCAAGAGGTGATAATGATTGGGCATGAGACAATAAGCGGCGACCCTCACCTTGTACATATCAACCACTTCTTTAAGAAGCTCGATAAACATGGCATAGTCCTGTTTGTCCAGGAAAACAGATTCCGCCCTTCGTCCTCTGTTCATCACATGGTACCATGCGTCTGGATATTGTATTCTTAATGGCCTGCTCATAAAACCCAATTATCATACATCAGAATAACAGTCAACAGCAGATTTGACCTGTAGATAAGACGCATGCTTCCCACCCCAGGACAGACAAAATCCGGGAAATACATGGGATTGGCAGAATGCACTCGCCTAGCGTTATTTAATAAGCTCTTTATAAAATGAAGTGACCCTTATGCTTTCTAAATCCTTGTCTGTCTTAATTAGATCCCATTTATCATAACCCATCTCGATGGCCTTCTTAAGCCAGTCAATGGATTCTTCTATTCTGTTTTGCCTTGCATATATACAAGCGATATTATAATACGCCCCAGCGTATTCCGGCCGAAGTCTTATCACCTTTTCAAATGTGGAAACGGCTCTACCATAATCCCCTTTGATAGTATACAGTGTAGCCAAATTATTGAGGGCCCGGGTAAACCCTGGCTGGACAGACAGTGCCTTTTTATATTGCTCCACAGCCTGATCCCATTCTCCCTCACTCTGATACAAACTTCCCAGCCGGTAATGCAGTAAAGGATCTTGCGGGTAGGCCTTTATGGCTCGTTGAAACTTAGCAATGGCCTCTTCGATTTTCCTCTGTGCTGCCAAAGCTGTCTTTAGGTTTGTATGGGCTTCAGCAAAGTCAGGCCTTAGCCGTAATGCCTCAGAAAAATGCGTGATGGCCTGAGCCGGGTTGCCCTTTTTGGCCAGGGCAACTCCGAGATTGTTGTGCGCTTTTGCATAATCAGGCCTTATCAACAACGCCGCAGAATAATGGCTAATGGCTTCATCCAGTTTGCCCTGGGCGGCCAAAACGAATCCAAGGTTATTGTGCGCTTTTGCATAATTAGGCTCGATCTTCAATGCCGCAGAATAATGGTCGATCGCCTCCGTTATCCTGCCCTGCCTTGCCAAAGCAATACCTAACTGATAGTGTGCCCCTGCAAAATTAGGGCTTAGGCGCAATGCCTCAGTGTAATGATGAATGGCTTCATTGAGCTTGCCCTGGGCGATCAACGCACCCCCCAGGTTGTAATGCGCTCTTTCAAAACCGGGTCTTATCCGCAAAGCCTCAGAATAATGGTCGATCGCCTCAGCTATCTTACCCTGGGCGACCAAAACAACACCCAGGTTGTTATGGGCAAGATAGTTGTTGTCCGTCACTTCAAGGGCATGTTCAAAGAGCGTAGTGCTATTAGTCCAGTACCCTGTCTGTAACCATGTAGCAGCCATAAGGATGGAAAGAACTGCTGCCGCTGTTATGGCAAGCAACACCTCTCTTTTACGCCATCTTACTGCAAGATCAGGGACACCCCACGCAATAATGATAAATAGACCAATAAGCGGTACATAGGTCCAGCGGTCAGCTAGGGCCGGCCAAACTCCTGCCTGTATTAATCCAATGACCGGTATCAGGGTTCCGAGATACCACAGCCATCCCACCCCAAGATAGTGTATGCGCTTCGATGCCCCAATTATCAGAACAGTCACACAAATTAGCAGTACTCCGGCGCCTACAATCTGCCATATCGGCACCATTGTAGTGGGGTAGGGATAAAAGAATGCTAGATTTTGAGGCCAGATCATTTTTCCAATGTAGCGTACGTAGGAAACCAAAGCGTTTGCGACACGAAGCTTCATTGGTATAGATTCTGTGGATACAATAACTCCATAGCGTAGTTGAGTTACGGAAGATAAAAAAACCGATACTCCAGAAAGGACAAAAAGGGGCACTTTTTCTAGTACCAGACTATAAACAGCTGATCTCTCGCTACTTATTTTCTCAGGCCTTAAACGACTAAGGGGCCAATAGTCTAACAAAAGAAGTACAAAGGGCAAGGTTACAAGCATAGGCTTGGCCATAAGGCCCAGTGCAAAGATTAAGCATACAAGCAAATATCGATAAATTCCTGGTCGTCGAGTGAAATGGACGTAGCTCAACATGGTGAGCATCCAGAAAAAGGTGCTCAGGACATTTTTCCTTTGCGCTACCCAGGCAACCGAATCCACATTAAGGGGGTGCAATGCAAACAGCGCTGCGACAAAGGCACTCCGCCAAACTGCCCCGGTCATCCATCTGAATACTAGAAACAATAGCACACAGTTTGCTATGTGAAAGAGCAGGCTAGTTAGATGATGTGTCCCGGGCCTTAACCCATATATCTGGCAATCCAACATGTGAGAGAGCCAGGTCAATGGGTGCCAATGTGAACGATCATCTTCATGGGTGAGGCTGAAAGACCAGATGATATTCTCCAGGGTCAGCCCGGCCTGGACATGGCGATTCCTAAAAACATACACATCGTCGTCAAAGCCTACAAAGGCAAAGTTTCTTACCTGCCAATAGGCAGTAAGTATAGCAATGACAATACAAAAGCAGATCAGAATATCGCGGCATATGTTGAGAGAGCTCTCTTTATGGATACTCTTGCTGGGCATATTTGAACTATTAACAGAGTCTTCACCCTTGGAGTGCATCTTTTCTGTATGCATATAATTTGCCTTTTTCCGGCTTAGACTCTTAGCTTCGAGCTAGTCTTTTTCTGTTTGCCGAAGATTTCCTCACGAACACCCGTTAGCAAAAACAGAAAGTGGTTACTAAACCTAAAGACCCTGTTTTTCTATTCCACGAATTCCCGCGGCGCGGAGCGCCGCGGGAGCGGCAAGGGTCAGGCGCGCTGTAAAGCGTCGCCTGCACCCTCTTGTTGGCCATCCGCTTTGAATCCCTCGTGGAACGTGACTTCACCCTGCGGAGCATGCCCGTCGAATGACAGTGCGAAAAACACCTCCGGGGGTACTCCCTCATGTAGAAGGCCCGAAAGGTTATTAAACCCGAACTTCTTATAGTACTCTGGATGCCCCACGAGACAACATCCGCGAGCATTCAAGTTTTTCAACCGAGACAATCCTTCACGTATTAGGGCCTTGCCAATGCCCTGACGCTGGAACTCCGGCAACACGGAAACAGGTCCAAGTCCGTACCAATTCCGGGTGCCGTCTGAAATGGTCACGGGAGAAAACGCAATATGCCCAACCACACGCCCATCCAACTCTGCGACCAGCGATACAGCGAGGGCCTTGGCGGCACGCAACGCCACAATGATGAACTGTTCCGTGTGATTGCTGATCTCCAAGGTCTCGAACGCTGCCAGCGTCACCTCGGTTATTGCACCGACATCGGCGTCTGTCTCGCTTCTAATGACGATCTTTGTATCCATGGCCTTCATGTTCCTTTCTACCTGGCCAATGCGCGAGTTGACCGGCGACTTCGCGGTGATAACGGATGCGGAGCGCCTGGTTATCATGGTGAAGTCGCTGGTCGAACGGTTGGTTCCCGAGGCGCGTGTAGGGGTCAGGCTATTCTCCACTCCCCTTGTCTTCCTCTTCACACTTGCAACACACAGACAATGCAATAGCGATCAGTGCCAGATTGGTACATCCACGTGAGTACCCCTCCGATGAAACCCCTGCAAATGGGCCTACAAAAGTCGAGATTACGGCTAACACAAAACCTAAAGCAGAAAGACAAATTAATATGATCCCAAGATTTCGCATAATTCTCCTCCTTTGAAAGTCGGTTGAGGTAAAAAAATCTTCTGAGTTCATGTGTCCAGCTAAGGATAGCCAAAGCCGACATTGGAATCTTTATAGTATTAGGCTTACCTCTGTTTTAAGTTCGGCACAAACTCAATCATATTTTAGAATCAATGAGCGGCATTATCGATAAATCAAAATCAATTACACGGCATCCTTATGTAGGGGTCAAGTCTGCCGTTGACTCTTAGTGATTTTATGGAAGAGTCAAAGGCGGACTTGACCTCATTTTCTATCACTAATACCTAATCTCTTACGAGACCTTGTGTTCGTTGTGTTTTGTCAATTTGGCGGTCGGGATGATCCCTTTCGCGAAATTGTCGAACACCTTCAAGAGTTGCTGGATCGTAAATTGACCTATTGAAACACTCTGCTTCGATGCGTAATCCTTCTACCAAGTCAACTCCAAAGCCACGAACGGCAGCTTCCTTATCGGTTCGAATCGCAGGCTGAGGGAGTTCGCAAATAAACTCGGCCAGTTTTAATGCTCTATCGAGAGACCTACCCTTGGGTACAACCTCATTGACGAGACCAATTTGTAGGGCTTCTTGAGCATCGATCACACGACCCGTAATGATGAGTTCCATAGCACGACCCATGCCTATGATCCGTGGCAATCGTTGGGTACCACCGTCCGCTAGGCCTATGTTCCATCTCCGGCATGTTACACCAAACGAGGCGTGTTCTTCTGCTATACGTATGTCCGCAAAGCATGCCCATTCCAAACCGCCGGCGTATGCCACTCCGTTAACAGCAGCAATAATTGGTTTATATATGTCTGTCCAACGACTTGGGCCAAGTATTCCAGGCTGTTCTCCACGATTGTGAGATTCGATTTCCTTTTGTGTTCGTGGAATCAATCCATCACATTTGAGGTCTCCGCCAGAACAGAATGCCTTATCCCCTGCACCAGTGAGAATGGCAACTTTGGCGTTATCATCGTTTCGAAAATCCGTCCATGCTTCAATCAATTCCAGGTGCGTCTTTGTGCCAATGCAATTGCGTACTTCAGGTCGATCGAATCGAATGATCCTGATTTCTCCGTGTTTTTCGTAGTTAATCTCTGTAAATTTCATCTCATCCCCTTTGAATTATTGATCTAACACCCAGCATGCGCGGCGCGCCGCCGCTGTTGGAACCACCACTACTGCCATTCCGAGCATGATTCTTTAGGGGTTGACCCCTAGACTGGCAGGCACCTGGACTGGCAGGTTAGCGTTTGACATTACAGATTGAATCAATGCGTCTTTGCGTTTCCTCCGTTAACTCGTCAAAATCTTCACGAGAGAGAATTCCATTTTTTTTCCACATCGCAAGTTTGAAAACTGCGGTGCTCCTTTTTAAATCATCAAACATCAATGATATTTCTTTGTCTTCTTCCCTCATAACCTCCCAGAGCTTCAAATATGATTTGTAGCTTTTATCTTCCCGCGCTTCGATAAGCGTACTAATTTTCCGAAATATCCTTTCGCAGGCAATATTAAGAGCTGTTTCTTTTAAAGCCCGGAGTTTCTTCCAATCTTTTTCAGGTATGCTCTGCCTCATAATGATTTCCCAGTAAATTGCTTAGGGCGCTAATCGGGATAGGGAGGGGCCTCGCGACTCCCCTACTCCCACACCACTCCCGATGAATCGGGATCTTCGACAGTCAACGGATCACGTACCACGGTGGTTCGGTAGATTACTCCGACCTCTAAAGGTCAGCCCGGTGTTCAATTAATCTTGGCGTAGGCGTCAAGTCTGCCGTTGACTCTTAGTGATTTTATGGAAGAGTCAAAGGCGGACTTGACCCCATTTACGGACGATAAAGACACTCATTTTGTTTGCCTGCAATGAGTTCAGTACATTCGCCGCCTGCAAGGCTCCGTGCTCCGTGAAAACAAATGAGGGCTTCCGCCGGCCACCCCAGCCGGAACTTGATGTCGCAATTTGCGATTTCAAGTTTTCGAATTCCTCTTTGGTCAATTGAAACATAAAATCATCAGGAAACTTTTCAATGTTGCGCCGAACTTGTTCATTCAGCCTTTTAGTCTCAACGTCATATAGTTTGGCCAGATCGGAGTCCAAAATCACATTTTCCCCGCGAATCACCATTATTATTTGCAATATTCGCTTTTCTGGAACGAGATCTCTCGATTTGGCAGACATAATAACTGTTATCCCTATATTTAATGTAGAATTCGCTAGTTGACCGGCGACTTCGCGGTGATAACGGGCGCGGAGAGCCACGGGAACGGGGCGGTTGAGAGGCGCGCGGCTTTTTGAGCATCCTCCTCCAACCGCTGGTTCGCAAATCTCTTATATGCTATTTCTGATCAGGTTTCTTGACGACGGCCTCTCTGTCTTTTTTGTATTGATCATACGACTGGCCATCAACCTTATCCAAGCATTCCTGCCTTTCGGTCGGGCTTTCAATCTTATAGCAGTCCTGCCTTTGTATTCCCTTCAATCCTTCAAACCATTCCCTGGATGTGCAGCCTTGAAAAATACAAAATATAAAAAAAACAAGCAAAAGGGTTAAACTTTTTTTCATTGTTATTGTTTCCATTGTTTGCGAATACGCGAGTTGACCGGCGACTTCGCGGTGATAACGGACGCGGAGCGCCTGGTTATCATGGTGAAGTCGCCGGTCGAACGGTTGGCTCCCGAGGCGCGTGTAGGGGTCAGGTCTTGAATATTGACAACCATTTTTTATAAAACACCCCTATTCTTTTAAATAACCCTTTTGTCAAGATTCAAGACCTGACCCCTATGTTTTCATTGTTAGCAGTTAGCCCTACGCTTGGGCTCTCTTGGGCATGAGATACCACAGGACAAATGCAACCAGAAATAAAGCTGGAATATCGCCCAACAGATTTGCCCGTTCAGTCTCATCAACAATAGCTTGAACCAGCATTATTCCGCCGTGAACAATACTTGACCAGATCGTGAACCATATAAGACTTGCATTAGCTAAAGGATCTTTCGCAGCGCGAATCAAAAAAACTCCCAACGTAGCGTAAACGCCCATAATCATCTGTTCGTATTCGGGTTGCCTTGGCGTCCAACTCCAACCCGAAGGCCATACCCACATCATCATCACATAGATTCCTGCGATAAAAATGATGCCAAACACGATAAGAGCAACTTTTAAATACTTAAGCTTTTCTTGTTGTCGCATGGGATTTCTCCTTTCGTGGTTTTAGGGACTGCTAATGCGCGAGTTGACCGGCGACTTCGCTGTGATAACGGGCGCGGAGCGCCTGGTTATCATGGTGAAGTCGCCGGTCGAACGGTTGGTTCCCGAGGCGCGAAGCGCCGAAGAACCAAACGGGCGACCGTGTTCAGTGGGACGTCCATAAACTAAATAACTGCGCCAGCATGTAAGTTTCTTAGTTTCTTATGGACGTCCCGCAATCCACATATAACTTCGATTGCGCGTATAACAGCCCGCACGGTTTTGCCGTCTTCAACAAATTCATCAAATGAAATGCCTTCCGCATATTTACAGGCTTCACCTGCTTCTTCAAGAATATGCTGCACGCGGATTCTATCTTTAGATTGCATATTCCACCCTCGCTTTTTCTAAGACATCATCTCTGAAATACCGGCTGAGTTCAGCAGGTGTGCGCAGGTCGACTTTTCTGCCGAACATCTCCGCCAGCTCGATTTCCATTCCGGCAATATCAAACAAACCGGGGATATGGTTTTTGTCAAACTCCACAAGGATATCAATATCGCTCCCCGGCTTTAATTCATCACGCAGAGCAGAACCGAAAAGAGACATTTTGGTTATATGATTTCTCCGGCAGAATGCCTCCAGCTCCGCTTTGGGAATATAATCCGTGAGTTTGAACATAATACACCTCTCTTTTTATAGTGATACAACCCTTAAGCTTTCAATACCCCGGTCGTCTATGATTTTCACGGCGATTCTAACGTTGTCCCCTTTTTTAAAAGGAAGCGAAACCGTCCCCTTAAACGCCTCGATCTTTTCCTCGTCAATTTCAGCCTTCAGGTTCCTTGCCAGTCTGCTCCAGCCGTCTTTCGCTCCGGCCATGGGGAAAAAATAAGGGGTCAAATCTGCTGTTGACTGTTATTCAATATCTTTTCAATGTTTTTTACGCGCACCCTTAGCTTCCGTTCCGCCGACATGTCGCTTTTCAATTTTTCAATAACGCTGCTCACAGAGCTGTACTTGGATATGCCAAACTGCCTGCCAATCTCTTCAAGTTTTTCTCCTCTAAGATGTCTTACAAGACAAGATAGATGGCAACATTCCTCGGTTCGTTCAGGACACCTCTCCTTGATGACAAAAGTGAACTTTCTTCTATGCCGTAGGCTTTACATATTGTCTTTCCTTATCTTCTCTGCATCTGGCGCCAACCTCCTTGATTCCGGGACTTCACAAATAACCATACTTCTTGCTAATGTTATTTTATTATTTACGGTCGTCCCCCTTGCCCCACGTTTAGCTGAGGGGCCGGTCGCCCTCAAGCGCCGGATTAGCTTTATCTTAGATTAACCTGTCAACTCTATAAACACCGTCTTTTTATGAGAAACGTTCACGCATATAAATCATAAATTTCTTAAATCGAAAGCTATATAACCATAGAGATCCTAAAAAAGTATATTCTATTTTGTGACGATCAAGGCTATCCGTTACTCGTACCCTTATCAATTTTGCTTTTGCGGGAAGATGATAGAGATATGTGCACGTTTCATATTCTTCAATTTTATCTAAATCTGGTGGATCGCCGGTATCTGAAATTGAAATCCAATTGTCTCCAATCTGCCACACTTCATCTGGAGAATGAGTAACAAAGCAATCCCATAGAGAAGAAATATATTCAATCACAGGTGGGTATGTGAGAGCGCGCCGACGTCCAACGTTTGCGAGATCAACTATTACATTTCTTGAACCAGATCCTATTTTTCCATGCCGTGGAGTTAGAACCCGAAACTTGATCTTCAACCAAGGACGATCCTTGAGATTATTGTAAGCTCCGATAGCACCGAAAAATAATGCTATCGTTCCTGTTACCGATCCATAGATTGCTAGAACTTTGGTAAAGTCCATCTCTAAATTCTTTATGCTAATCGGGATAGGGGGGAGCCTCACGACTCCCCTACTCCCACACCACTCCCGATGAGTCGGGATCTTCGACAGTCAACGGATCACGTACCACGGCGGTTCGGTTGATTACTCCGAACTCTAAAGGTCAGCCGGGTGTTCAATTAATCTGACTCGCCGAACAATTTGTCATACCATAATTGGTTGGCCACCACACTGAGTGCCGGTGTAATGTGCCCTGTCCAAACTACCTACTGACCCTCTCATACCGTTCGGGCCTTCAGAGGCGGCATAACATTAACTCCTTCTTCGGTTTAGGCCGAGAGTTTCCGACCCCTGCTCTTTCGATTGCAGGGCGGGTTCCTCACATGAAAGCGTCTTTAAATATTCAAATAACCATTCTTGCTAATGTTATTTTATTATGGGTCTTGACTAGAACAGGGGTAAGATATTACCCTAAGTTCCTGTCATGACATTAAAAAACAGATACATAAAACGCGGAAAAATATCAGAAGCAAAATTCAGGCTTTTAATCAGGTATTTTGTACACGATTTAGAAGCCAAAACGATTGCCTCGCTAACGGGTCTAAATAGGAATACAATCAATCGATATCTTACGCTCGTCAGAAAACGGATCGCCGAATTTTGTGAACAACAATCTCCAGTTCATGGAGAAATCGAAGTTGATGAATCCTACTTCGGCGGCAAAAGAATCAAGGGCAAACGAGGACGTGGTGCCTTTAAGAAAACACCGGTTTTCAGTATCTTCAAACGTGGTGGTAAAGTATATACTGAAGTCGTCCCTGATTGCGCCAAAGCCACACTACAAGCCATTATACGCGGTCGTGTTGATCCTGATAGCATCATCCACTCGGATGGATGGCGCGGATACAATGGCCTGGTAGACTTGGGTTATAAAAAGCATTATCGCGTCAACCATGGAGCCGATCAATTTGTTCATCGCAAAAGCCA
>Ga0307425_1000052_pt1 | contig 60993 bp, 56 predicted proteins | sample SalMarWE160330MG_FD_202152 | JGI IMG/M metagenome (GOLD analysis project Ga0307425, IMG submission 202152) | Salt marsh sediment microbial communities from the Plum Island Ecosystem LTER, Massachusetts, United States - WE1603-30 | ecosystem: Environmental > Aquatic > Marine > Intertidal zone >... | reverse complement strand
CAATGCAATAGTAGCCAGTGAAACTTCACAAATTATCTTATCCACTTGTAGTTTTTGATCCTCATAACACATCTGTCCTTTTCAAGATACCAGGCCCGGCACATGGCGAATGTTGATGCAAATACAAAAACAGGAGTCAAACAATGAAAAAAACCATGTTTACTTTGATGTTTGCTATTCTTTTGTCAGGACTTTCTTATACTACCTCCGAGGCAAGAGAAAAGGCAAAAATCAGGATAAAAATAGCCACTATAGCCCCTAGAAAATCCAGTATGATGAATATCATAGAGGAATTTCGCGATGAAGTTAGAAAAGCGACAAATAATGAAGTCGACTTTAAAGTCTATTCTGGCGGAGTTCAAGGCGATGAACCGGATGTCATACGCAAAATAAGGCTAAAACAATTGCACGGGGGCTTTTTTACAAGTTCCGGTCTGGGCCGAATTGTACCATCAGTAAGAGTTATGGACATTCCGTTTATGTTTAGGAATAGCGACGAGGTCTTGTATGTCCTTGGCAAATTGGAAGATACCATGAATACATACTTTGAAGATCGTGGATTTGTCGTGTTAGGGTGGCATGACATTGGAATGGTATATATCTTTTCTAAAGAGCCTATTACTTCAGTTGAAGAACTAAGAAAACAGAAGTGCTGGGTGTGGGGAGACGATCCTCTGATAACCGAGGCCTTCAAGGCCATAGGCGTTTCACCGATTCCCCTCGCCCTCACTGACGTCCTGACATCACTATCCTCAAATCTTATAGATAATGCTGGTAGCACTCCTTTCGGCGCAGTAGCGTTTCGCTGGTATACTAAATTTAGGTACATGACCAACGTGCCTGCCGGGAATGTGGTTGGAGCAGGTATTGTCACAAGAGAGATTTGGGATAAGATCTCTTATGAAAACCAAGCGAAGATAAAGGAAATAGCAAAGGTCTATTTTGATAGGCTTACTGAGGCTTCTATTGAGGCTGACAATAAATCTATTAAAATCCTAAAAAATGCTGGCATAAAAATAATCCCTTTTTTAGATTCAGAATCGGACAGAAAATACTTCATGAAAATGGGTGAAGAGGCAAGAGAAAGCGTTATTGGAAAACTTTACTCAAGAGAACTCCTGAATCATACGTTAGCGTTGGTCGATGATTACAGAAAAAATCATCCCGATAGCATATTTATAAGGATTAAGTAGAATTCCTCACAGTGCGAGAGGCCAACCTTTATAGACAGAGAAGAAAATCTGTCAGGTCTTGTCATTTTTGAAGGCGTGGGTTCGAGTGGTAAAATCTGTTACAAGAGAAATCAATCCTGTCTGCAAGGCGTGCCGTGGAGCCGTGAGGCTTTTTGGCAGGCAGGGCGCATATCGCTATGTGTTGTGCCGAGAATGCGGAAGTCTGCAACTCGATCCATTCCCAAGCAAAGAGATTATGGAGCGTATGTACAGGGATGACTATGCGTCTGCAGGGCATTACAACCCCGATCCCATTGAGGCGTTGCGCTTGGGAAGTCCCTATTATGAAGAATTGTCTGATATTATAACGAAGGCCGACCTGCCGGATGGTAGGATACTGGATTTCGGATGCGGGTGGGGCGGATTGTGTACTTTGTTGAAGGAGAAAGGACTTGATTATTTAGGGGTGGACATCTCCAAAGAAGAAGTTGAATACTGCCGACAAAAGGGGTTACATGTAATTCAATCTGATTTGGACATGCTGGAAACAACAGGTCAAAGATTTGCCGCAATAGCTACTGTTTCGGTTTTGGAGCACTTGATCGATCATGAGAAATTCATGGAGACCCTTAATAAAATGCTCCTGCCGGGAGGAATTTTCATTGCATCCACTCCCACTGCCCCCTTTGCCACTTTTGTAGGCAACTGGGTAATGCGCATGAAAAGCGGGGAACTGGCGACAAAACCCTTCGATCCTCCATGGCATACGGTCCTCTTTTCCCCTGAAGGAATCCGTCGACTCTCGGCTCGACACCATCTCTACCTGGAAAAAGTCCTGCCCTCGCGCGCGCCTTTTGCCCCAGGTGTATTGGGTATGATTCGCCCATTTGCCACCGTGTTCGGGAAGGCAGGCTTCATCCTTTTCGGTGAAAAATGGCCTGTAGTCGTTTCTCACATCTTTATCTGCCGTAAACCAAGGGCATAGTTGGTATAAGTCAGGTCATCCATAGCCCCTGAAATTAAAGCGCTATTTCAATTCATCTAATACTAAAGTATTAGAAAAATAAACCGCCATCTAATACTTTTTCATTATTAAAATACTACTTTCGCCTTATTTACTTTTCTCTCTTAAACTGGCATACTTATGTTGTATAGATGTATTTGACTTACCTATCATGACAAGCAAAAAAAGAAAGGCAAATTTTATGTAATAGTTCACTAAAACGGGGCAGAAGGGTTTTGTTGACGCGACTGCCGGGAGGGCACCGCCTTTTGCCCTTAGAACTTCCTCGATAAATAATGGGTGCCAAATGAGCTCTACAATAATAACTGATAATGGAGGTAGACGTTCAGGGATAGATAGGCGTCAATTCTCCTATTATGAACACATTCCAGAGAGGCGATCGGGCAAGGATAGAAGAAACGGAAATGACCGTAGAAGCTCAGAATATAAACATATGGGGATTATAGAACGTAGAGATACTTTTTTGAAGGCAGGCGTTGATGATCTTGCAAAAAGTCTTTATTGAGACAGCACACCAAAAAATACCACACCTCCGAAAACCTTAGCTCACCCTTTGCATCGGAACAGTAATTCACCACGTGGAACATTGAATAAAAAAGGGTGTCGGGTCCGAGACCCGATACCCCTCAATTTACCTCTTGGCCTGCCACATTAAGCCAGCAGTTCTTAGTGAGTGGAGATGATGACCAATGCCCTGTGATTCGGGTTGATTGGATGAATGGTCTGGCCAGGAGTAAGGTTGGCGCTCTCATATCCGCCAACATAGGCATGCATGGTCAGTTCCACACCAGAGATCTTCATTTGGCCAAGGGCGTTTGACTTGGCAGGCGGAGTCCTGGTGAAGTCCCACTTCTCTGTTGAGAGATACTGAGCGGTCTGAACGGTGTAGGCCTCATCATCCAAAAAGAGGCCACCTATATCGATCTCTTGCACTGAGATATACACATCTGGAACTCCAAAAACGACGCCAGTCTGGCCCCTACCTACGCAGAAGGGGTTTTCCCTGGCATTGGTGCTTCCAGTCAGGATATCGATGGTGAACGGATGAGCGGCACTCTGAATAAAGGTACCGGCTCCATCAGATGTAATGCCTGTTGCCCCCGTATCCATGGTGACATAAATATTTTCCATATTTATATCGAATACGTTGAAGTAACCTGGGCCATATGTAACAGGTATTGTGGACACGACCAGGACACCGCAGTCACTGTCGCCCCATGCGAGGTTCAGGACATCCAGGTCCATGGAAAAATCGATAACAGAGATGCTCACACCGGTCTGACCGGTGACGGCATCCATCTGGCTATCCGAGATGACGTCCATGGCAAATGCTGAGAAAGGGACCATCATCAAGGCAGCAACTATGATGCATAATGTTATTTTCTTCACTTTATCCTCCTATCAAAACGCTTTTCTCTTTCCACAGGCAGTCCGTCTACCCACCCACGGTCATCCTAAGGCAGGCCTTTTCTGTGGCGTTTTAAATGGTTAAAGGTTAAAAATGTAATTCTACCTTGTTCAAATCATGCGTTTAGCCCATACCTCCTTCTTTCATAAGAATTTGACTAATCTGGAGTGACCCCCTTAAAGAGACCTTTCGCGTTACAGGGCGCATACCACATGCCCTGGAGAGGTTCGTCGCTTCAATTTCTTCCCGCATAGGCTCAAAACCAAGACACCTTCAGTGCCTCCTGTGGGAGACCTATAAATAGGAACGATAGCGCGGTCTCGACTACTCTTACGTCAATCAATAAAGGGCCGATCCAGTATCAAAGAGCGATGGTAAAGGCCTTTTACCAAACGCATAGCCAGCAACAAATCACACTGACATGCATCTTCGTCTTCCACTCTCGCAAATAATATGCCATGCATTCAGATATCTATAAATATCTTTCTTAGGCAGCCAAACCCATTAGATATCAACTGATTAGCAACTACAAAACAAGCCGGTGATATAAATCGCTTACAAAAATCCTGTGGTGAGTTATTTAAAATGTATGTAAATAAATACCATTTTTGTGGACCCAGGCGGTGGTCCTTGGTAATATTTTTTATACTTTATGGCGTGCCCTTGAAGGCAAACCTTACAATAATGCGTTAATATATCTGAAAATATTCTGTTGATTCAGGAGGATACAATATGAATGGGGATTTAAGTGCAGAAAAAGCCGGTCAGAGTAAAGAATCCGGGGCCAGAGGGCCCGGCTTTGAATGGCTTATTGGTGGGTAATTGAAGAGGGAATAATTCATCCCCTATTTGGCAAACTGACCGCCGTTTTTGGACAAGACTGACCTACTGTCTTTCCTTGAATCTTGCGGTAAGAAATCGTGAAAGGTCGGGAGGGGGAGTGATCACCTCACGCTGTATTAGGGCCACCGCCCCTGTGCTGCATGTTGGCGGACAGATGCCGCATCCAATGCACAGGTCTTCGTCAACTACCGCTATGTTAGCATCTCCAACTGCAATTGCCCCCATTGGACACCTCTCTTCACAGGTACCGCATCCCGCGCAAACATCACTGTCCACCTGAGAGACATAATTAGAGGGAGAGAAGGTCTGCATCCCGAATTTTTTCTTAGTATCCAGGAAAACACAACAACAGCCACAACAGTTGCAGATCGTGTTCAAAAAGCCATCGATATTGTCAACGGTATGAACAAGCCCTTCCTCGTCTGCGTCAGCCAGTATCTTGACGGCCTCTTCCTTTGTTATCTCCCTTGCCATGTCCTGCGCAACCATATACCGGGCCATGCTACCAAAGTGAAGACAGTTTTCGAGGGTATGATCACATCCCCCACCTGTATATCTCCTCATCTGACGACAGGGGCAGTGCGCCACCGCACCATATGAGGTCTTTTCTATCATCTCCTTCAAGACATCAAAGGGCAATACCTGGGACTTATCCTTGAGCGATCTTTCTATCGGTACAATCCTCACCACAGGCATTTCATCTCGAGATAGTTCCTGCCCAAAGGCCTCTTCTCTGTATTTCAGCCAAAGTGGCGCCAATTCTCGGGCCACCTTGGTATCCTTGCCGGCCCAAAAAGGGGTCTCTGCCCAGCCCACTATGGAAGGAAGGAGGCGGTAACGTCTCTCTTTCCCGGGCGGCTTATCCGTGAACACAGTACCTCGCCGAGCCATACGATCCAAGATTCCACTTAGTGCTTCTACCTTTTCAGGATAAATCTCCTTTAACTCTGGCAGTGTCTTATTCGTAAAGGGAAGCATGACAGCGATCTCCGCTTCCTCACCCGGGAAAAGGATTTCCAAGATGCGCATAAGCGATGGAGACGTAGGGCTCCCTACCACGCCCTGATCAAGATAGTTGGCCAATTCCTGATAAAGGTCTTTTTTGTACATAAAAAATCTCCTTAATATGAAATTAGATTTTTTTGAAACCCGGGCAAGATAATAGACTGGTCGTCTAGGGGTGTCAACCTTTTTTTGATAGTTATCTATTTGGTACAAGTCTACCAGATCGTCTTAACATGGGGATACTCCAGCAGTTTTATATCTTTTGTTATCAAAGGAATCCCTGCCAAGATCGCTGTGGCAATGATCATGCGGTCTGCGGGGTCATTATGTAAAGAAGCGGGCAGATTTACTGATTTTACTGCAACCTGATTATCAACCGGTACAAAATTTATAAAAGGCATGCGCTCAGATTTTGCTATCCAGTCGGCCACTTCCATTGAGAGCTCCAAGCGTTTTTTGGCAACCAGGAGAGCAACCTCCCATGCACTGATTGATGAGATGATTATCTGCTTATCTCTTACCGCAGTATCCAGAATCTTTCTTGCCCTGGGTGAAATCAATTCTGGATTACTGACAAACCACACCCATACATGGGTATCGAGAATAATCATTTCAGAGACTCCCAGTCTTCGATCCCTACAGGTTCGGTCGGGTTATCGTACCTAAGCACCGAATTGCGTAATGCCTCGAGGGCCTTTGAGGGCTCTTCGGCATATGGCACGATTTTTAAAACTGGTTTACCACGGTCACTGATAATTAGTTCCTTTCCAGTCTGTTCTACCTCTCGGAAATACTGCAACGCGCGAGGCTTGAATTTGGATTTGGAGACAATATTTTTCATATTCAAAGACCCCCATAACATAATCTTGAACGGCCAAATGACATGGTCATAATACCATGGTCACATTAAAGTATCAAGTCAATATTGACAAACTCGTAAAAAGTCAGAAAGTACCCGTTTTCCTCATTCCCGCGAGGCTTGTCCTTGACCCTGATCTGGGAGATGGAATCCAGTGATTTCAACATGTTGTGGATACAGGATCAAGTCCGGCATGACGGTTTCGTGACCTTTTACGAAGCCGTCAACATTGATGGTTTCGAAAAAACTCCTTATTGAGACAGCGCAAAAAAACCCGAAATTGGCCGTTATCTATACCGGCGTGGCATTATACCGTATGTCTTCACCTTATACCCAAAGATACGTTCAGTTGTGTTGAGCCCTATCGCGGCCCGCCTCATATTTCCCCGGCTACTCTTTAACGCATCAATAAGAAGTTCCCTTTCAAAACTCTCAACCGCATCTTTCAACGACTGAGACTGCTGAGTTCCTGTTTCACTCGCGGTTTGAAGAGTAGGTGGTAGATGGTAGCTGTGAACAACCTGATCCTCACAAAGCAGGATGGCCCTTTCAAGACAATTTTCCAGCTCTCTCACATTCCCCGGCCAGTGGTACTGCATTAGGGCGTCGATTGCGGGGGTAGAAATTCTCCTTATGTCCTTTCCGTACTCCTTTGCATATTTTTCGAGGAAGTAGTCAGCCAATAAGAGCAAATCCGCCTCTCTCTCTCTTAAAGCAGGCAAATAGATAGGATATACATTCAGGCGATAGAACAGATCCTCTCTGAATTTCCCCGACTCAACTGCACTGGTAAGATCTTGATTGGTGGCCGCAATCAGACGGATGTTTACCTTGATAATCTTTGAGGCCCCGAGTCTTTCCAGTTCCCGTTCCTGGAGTACGCGAAGCAGTTTCCCCTGACTCTCCAGTGCCAAGGACCCTATTTCATCCAAAAATATAGAGCCCCCGTTTGCCAGTTCGAACTTTCCTGCCTTCTCTCGGTTGGCACCCGTAAAGGCCCCCTTTTCATAGCCAAACAGCTCCGCCTCGACCAGATTTGCAGGCAGTGCAGCACAATTGACCTTAACTAAGGGCTTTGTGGAACGCAGGCTGTTATAATGGATGGCATTGGCTACAAGCTCCTTTCCCGTGCCGCTTTCCCCAAGCAAGAGGACATTTGCGTTGCTCTTGGCCACCTGTGTAATCAGATAGAACACCTCCTGCATCTTGCGGCTATTGCCTATGATGTTGGTGAAGCTGTATTTCTTGTTGAGTTCCCTCCTGAGCCGAATGTTTTCCTCTTTGAGTTGCTTCCTCTCCCTATTGATCTTCTCCAGCAAAGAGACCTTCTGGGCGATCAACGTGCTGATGATAGTCAGAACCCTAAGATCCTCATCCAGGGGAGATGCACCTTCAAACATTCGATCCACGCTGAGGGCGCCAATAACCCTCTTCCCTTCCTTTACAGGCACACAAAGAAATGAAATCTTCGATTTGTCGATACGACTCCTGGCCCCCGTCCTATCAAGGAAAAGGGGCTCATCATCTATGTGTGGCACGGCCATGGGGCGTCCTGATTCTATGACACGGCCCGTAATACCCTCACCTAATTTATACCGTCCCTTGGTCTTCTCCATTGATGAGATTCCATGGGCTATCTCAATGTGGATTTCCAATGTATCAGGATTCAGGATGGTAATAGAGCTGCGGTTCATGCCGAGATGTTCCGATAACAGGTCAAGGACCTTGTATAGGGACTTCCTGAGGTCCAGGGTGGCATGAATGGCCTTTGTGATCTCATAAAGACATGCGATCTGGTCCGCTTTGGGTGTTATTGGGTTGGTAAGCATTTATAAAGACTCCAAGTTCAGGATTATTGGATTACTCGCGCCGATCAACTAGCCTAAAAATACAAAAATGTAGAGAAATTGGCAAACCTTTTTATGGCGTGGCCCTTTTCTTCATTTCGCTTGATGTTCGAATGGTTATGGGCTAAGATTTGTGGAGGCTTCAATGGATTGAAGCGCATGGTGTTACCTCCGGGCCAACCCCTTACTGAGGATGAAAAAAGAGCAGGGGAAAAACGATATGAAATCTAAGATCTCTTTTATTACCATTTTTTTGATCCTTGTCTGGCCTTCGTTGGCCTTATGCGACACAACCGTAGAGTTCTGGGCCCGATGGCCCTATAGCTCATCAAAGGCTATTGCCGTAGATGACAGTTCTAGTCCCACTAAGGTCTTTCTGGGAGATGGGAATTTCATCTATATTCTCGATGCCGATGATCTCACCCAACAATCAAGGTTCGAGGTCACTACCTCTGGCGATGTATCGAGTATCTTTCACTCCCCTGACCACCCTGATAAGCTCTATGTCGCGTGTGGAAGCGATGGATTTAAAATAATCGATGTCTCAGATCCCAGTTCGCCGACGACTACATTCGAGAATGAAACAATAGACGATGCAACGGGCATTTTCGTTTCAGGAGACTCCGCCTATATCGCGGAGGGTTTTGGAGGCGCTCACGGAGAGAATCTGGAAATAGTGAGCATTTCGGATACCACGGCCCCTAAACACCTCTCATCGGTTCTTCTGCAGGGCGTATTTTTTAACCTGGCAAATGCGCGTGAGGTCTTTGTTTATGGTGATTATGCCTATGTCACGGATGAATTGAATGGACTGCATATAGTGGATGTCCGAGACAAGGGGAACCCCTCTTGGAAGGCATTGTTCCTAACGGTGGCGGTCGACGTATATGTTGATGGAAATTACGCCTATCTGGCATGTGACGCCGCAGGCCTAAAAACAATCGATATCTCCACCAACCCGGAAAGCCCTACCTTAGTCGGCGAGTTTGACACAGAGGGTGAGGCAAACGGCATCTACGTTGACGGCGATTACGCCTATGTTGCTGACGGAAGCGACGGTTTACAGATAATCAATGTCTCAGATCGTAAAAATCCTAACCCGGCATCTTCTTATACTACTAACATAACAGGGGCACACAGCGTCTATGTTGCCGGCAACAATGCCTATGTAGCAGACTACACAATCGGGCTACAAAAAATCGATGTCTCTGCCCCGGCAAGCCCCAATTTGAAAGCGACTTACAGACCTACCGACACAAGCGGTGTCTTTGTCACTAAAGACGGGGACACCGTCTATGCCTATATGGTTGATGACGGTCCAGACCAAGGACTGCGGATAATCGATTTTTCACCTGTATTTTCGACATCTAATGCCAGTATGCCCGACCTAAAAGGCTTTATTAAGACAACGGGAGAAGCACATGCCGTCTATGTTTCAGGCAATTATGCCTATATAGCGGATGGGAGTGAGGGGCTTCGCATAATTGACGTTTCCGATCCCACTAACCCTGTGGAAAAAGGGTTCCTTGATACATCAGGGGATGCAAAAGGCGTCTTTGTCTCCGGTGATTATGCCTATGTGGCAGAAGGAAGCAACGGTGTGGAAATAATCAATGTTACAAAACCCGCAAGCCCTTCTTTCGTGCACACAATTGATACCACTGACGCAAAAGGGCTCTATGTTTCAGGCAGTTATGCCTATGTGGCTGATGGAATCAGCGGATTACGCGTAATCGATGTCTCTGAGAAGGCAAACCCTTCTCTAGCCACCAATGTTGGGACATCCGACGCAAGCGGCATTTATGTCTATGACAACTATGCCTATGTGGCTGATGGGAGTGGTGGGCTAAGAATAATAAATGTCTCTGACCCAACTAATCCCGGCACACCTGTCACCTTTCCCACATCCGGAAACGCAAATACCGTCTTTGTCTCAGGGACCCTTGCCTTTATCGCAGAAGGAGATAAGGGCCTCCAGATAATCGATGTCTCTGACCCCACAGATCCTCAGGACGCTGGAAGGTCGTTTGACTCGACAGGCACTGCTCGGGACGTCTACGTCCTGGGAGATTTTGCCTATCTGGCCGATGGTCCTGGAGGGATACTGGCCATCGAACATAGTCATGTTTCAGATGAGTTTGTCCCTACGCCGACGACAAATGAGAGCCCTGCCAGCGGATGCTTTATTTCCACGGTGGCTTATGGTTGGTTTCAGGGCCCGCAAAGTTCTATTTTCAGTTTATTTTGAGCAATAACGATGGATTAAATCCATCAGCAATCAGGTAATTTCCCATGTATATTCTTTCTATCGATCAGGGCACAACAGGCACCACCACAGTCCTCTATGATCAGAGCGGGGGCATAGCCGCCAAGACATACAGGGAGTTCACGCAAATATACCCCCGGCCAGGATGGGTGGAACACGACCCCATGGAGATCTGGCAAACAGTCATTGACGCCGTCGAAGAACTTCTCTCGCAACATCCGGGAAAGATCGCCGCCATAGGTATTACTAACCAGAGGGAAACAGCGGTCCTTTGGGACAAGAATAATGGGCTGCCTATCTATAACGCCATTGTATGGCAGTGCAGAAGGACGGCGGAATTTTGTGAGAATCTCCACGAACATGAGGCACTCTTTCGCAAGAAGACGGGCCTCCCCGTGGACGCCTATTTCAGCGGGACAAAGGTAAAATGGATACTTGACCACGTTAAGGGCCATAAGCCCGATGACATACTTTTCGGCACCATCGACAGTTGGCTTATCTGGAGACTTACCGGCGGAAAGGTGCACGCGACCGATTATACCAATGCCTCTCGTACATTAATCTTTGATATTAATGAAAAAAAATGGGATCAGGAGCTATGCGAGATCCTGGGTGTACCGGTATCAATCCTGCCCCAGGTGAGAAAATCAATCGATGATTACGGTGTTGTGCAAAGCCTAAACGGCCTTGATGGAATTCCAATCTTCGGTGTGGCCGGAGACCAACAGGCGGCCCTTTTCGGTCAGGCATGTTTTGTTAAAGGTCAAATAAAAAACACTTACGGCACCGGCTGTTTCGTGGTAATGAACACAGGCCCTGAACCGATTGTTTCCCACAAGGGATTAATCACTACCCTCGCGGTAGAAGGCAGCGGAGGTCCCTGCTACGCCCTTGAAGGTTCCATATTTATCGCCGGGGCGGCCATACAGTGGCTCCGTGATGAGCTGCGAATCCTTGATAATGCCTCTGACAGCGAGGCCCTTGCCCTTTCTGTAAAGGATAACGGTGGGGTCTATCTGGTACCGGCCTTTGTGGGCCTGGGTGCCCCTCACTGGAATATGCAGGCCAGAGGTGCCCTCGTCGGGCTGACAAGAGGCACTAACCGCAGTCATATTATCAGGGCCGCCCTGGAATCCATGGCCTACCAAACATATGATGTCCTTTCTACCATGGAGGAGGAGACCGGCACAAGACCGAACAGGCTCATGGTTGACGGCGGGGCGACCGCAAACGATTTTTTGATGCAGTTTCAGGCAGATATAATTGACAGGCCAGTTGCCCGGCCATCGATAATAGAATCTACTTCCCTGGGCGTGGCCTATATGGCGGGGCTAAAGGCGGGAATATGGAATGGTCCTGAAGAGCTAAGCAAGCTCAAGACATATGATCGTGAATTTACTCCATCAATGGACCACAAAAACCGTAAAGAACTCCTCAAGGGCTGGAAAAAGGCCCTGCGGCAGGCAATGGTAAAATAAGGGAGAATAGCTATGGATCTCGAAATTTTCCAAAAAATGGGTGCACCGGAACTTCGCAAATATATTGAGTTCCTTCTCTGGCATTACAGGGTAGTTGATGCCTTCTGGTTCATTTACGTGAGTGAGCGTTTTGACCAGCAAACCGCCGAGCGTATCAATGAAAAGGTCTGGGGTCGTGTGGCCAGTATGGCGGCAAAAGACCTGGCCTCTCGGTTTGATATCGCGGAAAAAGGCCTCAAGGGCTTTGTAAAGGCCCTCAGGTATTTCCCCTGGTGCATCCTTGTGGGCTATCAAATTCAAGAATCAGACAGCGAGGTGATTATCTCTGTCCCATCATGCCCCACCCAGGTGGCCAGACTGAATAGGGGACTGGGCGAGTTCGTATGCAGGGAGATGCACCGCGGTGAATTCACCAGCTTTGCCCGTGTTATAGATGACCGCATCCAAGTTGAATGCCTCTTTGCACCCCCAGACCCTCACCCCGACGATATGTTTTGCAAGTGGCGGTTTCGTCTTGGCCAATAAGCCCAACGTCCATAAGAGATGTTGTTCCACCGTTCCTTGCCGAAAGGAAAAAATGATATGTCTTTTGCAACTTCTATCCACTGCATGGATGGTAGAATTCAGGAAGCAATTATTCGGTTTATAAAGGCAAAATCCCGGGTCGAATATGTTGATACTATTACTGAACCGGGACCCAACAAGGTCCTGGCCAAAAGTCATGCCGAAAAAGCCCATCTAATCGAGAACATAAGACATAGACTGGCAATCTCAATCAATCATCATAAGTCGAAAAATGTGTTTATATCCGGTCATTATGATTGTGCTGGAAATCCGGCTGAAAAGAAGGCGCAGATATCTCAGATAGAAAAATCAATTGAACTCTTAAAGGAATGGTTCCCTCAGATTTCGGTCAATGGCCTGTGGATAAACGAGAAGTTTGAAGTGGAGGAACTCTAAGACCTATAGCACCATATCAGGAATTTCCATTTGCCCATTGCCGAAGGCTAGCAAAAAGGCATCGACTACCTTGGGGTCAAAATCTTTACCGGATCCCTTGGCAATAATTTCCTTGGCATCAAAGGGTGACATGGCCTTGCGATAAGGACGATCACTGGTCAGGGAATCGTAGACATCAGCGATAGAGATGACACGTGCCTCCAAGGGTATTTCCGTTCCATGTTTGTAGTTATAGCCTGTACCGTCATATTTCTCGTGATGAGCCAGAATGATGGGTATGATCCGGCCCAATGGTCCCCCAACTGGCTCCAGCATGTCAGCACTCTTACTTACATGTTTCTTTATGCCCTCGTATTCCTCCTGGGTTAAGCGAGCGGCCTTGTAGAGAAGCTTCCTGCTGATATCTATTTTCCCAATGTCATGGAGCAGAGAAGCCGCACGTATGTCTTCAATTTTTTCCTGGCTGAACTTCATGTATGCAGCAATCTTGACCGCATAGATAGAGACACGGTAGGAGTGATTCTCCGTGTATTTATCCTTGGATATGAACTGGCGCAGGATGTGCAGCACGCCAAAATAGGTCTGTCGCAATTCGTCCATGCGCTTTTGACTATGTTCGTAAAGGGTCCCCATGGCATAGGCAGTGACCACCAAGATGCCCGCCCATGCCGTAATGTCATACCAGCGGCCTTCAACAAACTCAGCGGCCGCCGGGGTACCTGTAAATAATTTTGTATTGTAATGCGCGAGCAGACCAACCAGAAACACACTGGCAAAGGCCGTGAGGGTAGCGTGCCGTCTGCCGTAAAAATAGGCGGAAAAGACCGTCGGCAAGGTGTAAAAACCTAAGAGCATGCGCTGGGCGGTAACCATATAATTCATGACACCAGCGAGAACCAGCAAGGACAAAATAAGCCATACCTCCTTATTCACCTCCGCCAATCTATTTATTACTATGGATTTCATTCGTATGGCGAAATTTCCTTCGGCCTGATATACACCAGAGGTGAAACCGACCGATGCGGCTGATAGGAGTGGCCCTTGATACCCGGCCCATCCCTGGGAGAGGTCACCCGGGTCTCCAGCGATTACTCCTTCTTTTACAACTTCTTCCTGCTTTCTCACCGAGTCGTTTACGGGGTCTTCCACTGCCTTTTGTCGATATTCCATATTCTTCCTCCTGGATCAAACATGCGCTATTCACCCATCTGACAGATTCCATCCATAGTATCGGCGGTTTAGGGCAAGAACTTTAGTGAAATCTTTTTTACCCGGGGAACCAGAAAGCTTCGCCTCATCTTTAAGTGCCACGGCATTACTATGGGTAGCTATTTGACGATATCCGACTGGAGGAAATTTTGGAGGGTTTTAAGGGCATTAAAGGCCAATCTTGGCCTTTGGCAAGCGCCCGATAACCGGGGTAACCAGGCTACCTATATAGAGATAGTCCCTTGACTCGGTCACACTCGTATTGATGGGATAACTGCCATGGGGATCCTGCAAATCCTCAACAACATTACCTTCCTCGTTAATGGCTATGATATGACCATATGCAACCGCTTGGGGCTGCAGGAAGGAAGGCATCCGCTGAATCACCTCGCGCAGGAACGGATTATCTGACAATTCATCCAGGAGCTGGTTTCGTGGCGACACCAAGGCCACCCAGTAAAGGTCTTTGAGCCCCGTCGAAATATTGTCAGGAAAGGAAGGGAGGTTTTCCACAAAAGGCTCTGCCTGGCCCTTCTTAGGGCCTGCGATCCAGTAGCGCATCACCCTGTAGCTCCCTGTCTCATTTACCAGCACGTAAGTCTGGTCATGGCTTACAGCAACTCCGTTGGCGAAATTGAGGCCACCCAACAACGTCGTGGCCTTGCCGGTGGATGGATTGTAAACAAGCAACCGCCCATAACCACCGTGCTCATTGATATCGAGCAGGCTTGCCTCGTAAGTACCACCCCATTCCTTTGCACCAAATTTGGTTGACGCATCGGAGAAATAAATCCTACCATCGGCTGCCACGTCCACATCATCGGCATACCGGATTGGCAGTCCATCTGCCTTTGTGGCCAGTTCGGTTATAGTGCCATTGGGAGAGATGGCCAAGAGGCCCCTGAAGGCATCTGCAACTATCAAATTGCCATCATTGTCAAAGTCGATACCGAGGGGGCGTCCCTTTGTGTCCACCCAATTTTCAGGCCCGGAACCATCGGGTTGCAGCCGCACAATGCGCCCCTCGTGGGTCGCCGCATATATGCGCCCTTGGGAATCAAGGGCTATGTCTTCCGGCCCATGGTTGTGTCCTATCAGTAATGCCTGTATGCCCTTCAGGCGATGATTAGGCGCGAAAGGGCCAGTATAGCCCGGATCAGGAGGGGCCTTCCATGCCACTGGCTCAACCGGCACCGGCCAGGCAACAAAATATAGGATTATCGCTATAATGATAATGAGTAATGACCAGAAGACCTTCTTGAGCATACAGCACCTCCATGCTGAAGGTATTGAGCTGACCAAATGACTCTATGAAAAATAGGCTTGAGTGTCAAGTTTGCAACGGATTCTTTATTGCCTTCCAGCATTTTTTACAATATACTGAGATTGGGTAACTACTCAGGTAGATAGGCTGAAGGCATTTAGGCTGTAGTATTGCAAAGTGAACCGTGGGTGACCACACAAAAGTCAGGCCGAGTATTTCCGTTTTCCGAAATCCCGTTTGGTTCGTTCAGGGAATTATATTACGAGGTTGGTCTGTCAAAACGGTTTAGGTATTCCATAGAACATGACATTTCCGGATGCGAATCAAAAATTCTGGAGGCCGAGAAGATTTTATGCGCCCAGAGGGGATCAATGCACAATAACTAATAGCCTTCAGGCTACAACCTAAGCATCCTGAACAGTTACGAGATTGGTAAATTTGTTCATTTTCAAAAAAGGAGTTTCTTATGGCAGACCGCTTCTCAGGGATGACAGAGAAAAGATCCGAGCCAAGGTCTATAACAGACAAATACTATAGCGTGGAGTTATCCGTAAGCGGCACAATTTTTGTTCATCAGTTCAAAATATGGGACATGTCTTCACATGGGCTATGTATACTGGTGAAGGAAGATTCTGATTTACTGAAGCACTTGGAAGTGGGCACTGTACTGGAGATGAAATACTATGGCCCTGATTCATCAAAGCCTTTTGAATTTCGCAAAACACAAATCAGGCATATCACCAAACACGAAGAAGGGAAATTTAAGGGCCATTGCTCGGTGGGAATATTAATCTCAGAAGATCATGATTCTCAGGAATCTCCCCGGTAAGGTCTCCCCAGAAGTAAGGCCCACGAAGTTTAGTCGTGGAAAATGGATTTTTGAACTTGACTTAAGGAATTTAAGTAAATAGAATAAAAGGTTAATTTTCTCTGGGAGGAGGCAAAGCCTATGTATGCGGTTATTAAAACCGGGGGGAAACAGTATCGGGTCACCCCGGGTGATGAGGTCAAGTTAGAAAAACTCAGCGGTGAGACAGGCGATACTGTCACGTTTAATCAAGTCCTATTAGCATCTGATGGCGAGAATGTCCAATTAGGCCGACCATATCTTGATGATTTAAAGGTCACAGGCAAAATTGTTAGTCAGGGGAAAAGCAGGAAAATCGTGGTCTTAAAATACAAGAGAAGAAAAGGTTATCGTAGAAAAAGGGGCCACAGGCAACTTTTTACACTAGTGAAAATCGAAAACATTGAATCTTAGCACGATTGAGATAATCGGGATATGACCTCCAAAAAGGAGTAACCACAATGGCACACAAAAAGGCTGGCGGCAGCTCTCGAAACGGCAGAGACAGTGCAGGGCAAAGATACGGCATAAAAAGGTTCGGCGGTCAGAAAGTCAATGCAGGGAGCATACTTATACGCCAGAAGGGGACAAAAATACACCCCGGGAACAATGTCGGTCTCGGAAGGGATTATACCATCTTCGCCAAAATTGACGGGCTCGTAGCGTTCGAACGTCTAGGCAAAAACCGGAAAAAGGTTAGTGTTTACGCCTCATAGGCATACAGGGCCGCGTCGGTCCAACGGGCATCGAGACTGTTCCTCCCATGACACGTAAAACAGCTTTTCTGGATGAAGCGGTCATCACTGCGGCATCAGGAGATGGGGGGAATGGCTGCGTGAGCTTCAGGAGAGAAAAATTCGTTCCCAAGGGCGGGCCGGACGGTGGTGATGGAGGAGATGGCGGCAGTATTATTGTAAAGGCGACAAAGAGGCTCTATACGCTGACGGATTATAGCTCTCGCAGGAACTTCAGGGCAGGTAACGGCGAACCGGGGAGGGGTAAAGATCAGTCAGGCAAAAAAGGCACTGACTTGGTCCTCGAGGTTCCATTGGGAACCATTATACAGGATGATGATTCCGGTGAGTTACTTGCCGACCTAATCCGTAATAACGAAGAAGTTCTTCTAATTTCCGGAGGAAGGGGGGGTAAAGGAAATCAGCATTTCACAACCTCCACCCACAGGGCACCTCGTTTTGCACAGCCCGGTGGTACCGGGCAAAAAAAGAGACTCAGACTCTCACTAAAGTTTCTGGCCGACATAGGGATTGTTGGATTACCTAATGCCGGCAAATCCACTCTTCTTTCCCGCCTCACCATGGCACGACCAAGGGTGGACAACTATCCCTTCACAACTCTTGTCCCTAATCTGGGTGTCATGACCCTGGACGACGAAAGGTCCCTGGTCATAGCGGACGTGCCAGGACTAATCCATGGTGCGAGCATAGGCCGTGGTCTTGGCCATAGGTTTTTGAGGCATATTGAGCGTACAAAAATCCTGTTACACCTCTTGGACATCACCTACCAGCCTGTCAAGGACATCCTTGAAGATTTTAATATCCTTAGAGACGAAATCGTGAGATACAATCAAGAGTTGGCCCAAAAACCTCAAATGGTGGTTATAAATAAGATGGATCTTTATGATCCTGACCGCAGGGATCTTACAAGGCTACGCACCACCCTTGAAGAATTTGGGGTTGATTCTCTGGCCATCTCCGCACTATCGGGTGATGGGATTGAAGAGTTAAAAAAGGTCATCTTTGAAAAGTGCATAAGATACGGGATTTTTTCGCCCTAGAGACTCAAAAATTCCGGCCAACTGTGATAGGAGAAGGTGGAGCCGGCTCGTGGCATTTCATATGAGCGATGGCGGTAATTAATGGAAATCATTTCCAGAAGAGATCTGCTAAAGACAGTCAAAAGGGTCGTGGTTAAGGTCGGGAGTGGTGTCCTGACCACATTGGATGGTCTGAATATGACCGTCATTGAAGACCTGTCTATAGATATATGCAGGCTCGGAAAGAAGGGAATCGAGACCATCTTGGTCTCATCAGGTGCAATCGCCTGTGGGCTCAGAAAAGTCTGCATCTCCAAGAGGCCCAAATCCGTTTCCCAGCAACAGGCCATGGCCGCTGTAGGGCAGACCAGTCTGATGAAGGCTTATGAGGACGCATTTGCAGTTCATGGGCGAAACGTGGCCCAAATTTTGATCACCCGCGACGATCTTACCCATAGAAGTCGCTACCTGAATGCCCGTAATACTCTTTTCACCCTGCTATCCTGGAAAATCATTCCTATTATCAACGAAAACGATACTGTGGTAGTTGATGAAATAAAATTCGGTGATAACGATAACCTCAGTGCCATGCTCACAAATATGACAGATGCCCATCTGCTCATTAATTTGACCGACATTGATGGTCTCTTTGATAAGGATCCGCGAACAAATATGCACGCCGAGCTCATCAGGGTCGTAGAAAAGGTCGACAGAAAAGTGACGAAATTTGCAAATTCAATCCCGGGCTTCCTTGGCAGGGGAGGGATGGCGAGCAAGGTCAAGGCGGCACAAAAAGTCGCGCTCGGTGGCATTCCGACAATTATCGCCAATGGGCTAAAGCCACGCATACTGGAGAGGATATTTGCGGGAAAAGAGGAAGGAACACTCTTTTTACCACGGAAAATTCCACTTTGCAGCCGAAAGCACTGGATAGCCTTTACAAAGTCCCCAAAGGGTGAGATTGTCGTCGATGAAGGGGCAGAAAAGGCCCTTGCAAGACACGGTAAAAGTCTGCTCCCTTCAGGCATCAAAGAGGTAAAAGGCAGGTTCAGCGTCGGGGATTGCGTCTCGTTGATCGGCGACTCCGGGAAGGAAATCGCGGTAGGCATGGTCAATTATCATTCCGGAGACATAAAAAAGATTATGGGGAAAAAGTCTTCTGAAATAGAATCGAATCTGGGATTTAAGCACGATGACGAGGTTATTCATCGAGATAACCTTGTTCTGAGCGAGCAGATAGAGTGTTATTGATGGGGGTGAACTTAGGGGCTTCGCCCCATCACGATGCTTCGACAAACAACTCATAATTTCAGTAAGTTGCAGAAATTAAGAGACGTTAAATTAAAAGGGGAAGATCCATGTCAACAGAGAATATGATCAAGCAAATGGCCAAAGATGCCAAAAAGGCCTCCAGGGAATTGAGAAGATTGGAAAGGCCCCAAAAGGATGCCGCTTTGACTCTGATGGCGGCCAAACTACTAGAAAAGCAGAATGACATCATTGGGCATAATGAGAAGGACCTATTAAATGCCAAACAGGCAGGCCTCTCATCAGCCATGGTGGACCGACTCACCTTGAATGAAAAGGTCATAAGGGAGATGGCGGATGGCCTGAGAGAGGTGGCCGCCCTGCCAGACCCCGTGGGTGAGGTCACGGGTATGTGGAAGAGGCCCAATGGATTGCTTGTGGGCCGGGTCAGGGTACCTCTCGGGGTGATAGGCTTTATTTACGAATCGCGCCCCAATGTAACAGTAGATGCCGCCGGACTGTGCCTTAAATCAGGTAATGCGGTGGTCCTTAAAGGTGGTTCAGAGGCTATTAACTCAAACCTAATACTTGCCGACCTGTTGAGGGAGGCCCTTGAGGAGACAAGGCTCCCCCAAAAGGCCATCCAGGTCATACCGACTACGGACAGGGAGGCAGTCAGTATCCTTATTGGCCTTGATGACTACCTCGACATCCTCATCCCAAGAGGTGGGGAAGGACTTATACGATTTGTTACGAGCAATTCTCGTATCCCGGTGCTAAAACATTATAAGGGAGTATGTCACATCTATGTCGATGAATTCGCTGATCTAGAAATCGCAAAAAACGTCTGTTTTAATGCCAAGGTACAAAAGCCGGGCGTCTGCAATGCCATGGAAACCATGCTTGTCCACGAGGCCATTGCCGGTGATTTCCTCCCTGACATGCTAGGCCGTTTTGGCGATGCGGGTGTGGAAATCAGAGGTTGTCCAGAGACCGTAAGACTTATTCCCGACACTAAACCGGCCGATGAAGCAGACTGGCCTGCTGAATTTCTTGACCTGATTCTTGCCGTCAAGATAGTTTCAAGCATTGATGAGGCCCTTGATCACATTGAAAAATATACCTCCAACCATACCGAAGCCATCATCACCAGGGACTACGACCACTCACAGCGCTTCCTGGCCGAAGTGGACTCTTCGGTAGTTCTTGTCAACGCCTCCACACGATTCAACGATGGTAACCAGTTGGGTCTTGGCGCGGAAATTGGCATCAACACATCAAAGCTCCATGCCTTTGGCCCTATGGGCTTGGAGGAGTTGACGACCACAAAATTTATTGTTTATGGACAGGGTCAGGTTAGAGAGTAGAAGACACCTTCACATTCAAATAATTTCGGGGGTCTTTTTTTGAGACTGGGCATTTTCGGCGGCACCTTCGATCCGATACATCTGGGGCATCTCCGATCTGCGGAGGAGATAGGTGAGGACCTGCAACTGGAAAAGGTATACCTGGTTCCATCGGCCTCCCCTCCTCACAAGACCAGAGAGCCCGTCACACCATTTCATCACAGGATATATATGGCAAGACTCGCAACAGGAAATTCCTCGATGCTAGAAGCCCTGGATCTTGAAGGGAAAAGGCCAGGACTTTCTTATTCCATTGAGACGCTGAAGGAACTTCACAATATGTTCACACCGGAGCCAGAGCTTTTTTTTATCCTGGGCACTGACGCCTTCTTGGAAATAAATACGTGGAAAAGTTACCATGCCCTTTTCGATTATGCCCACTTCGTGATTATCCAGCGGGCGGGTTACAGGGATGGAGAGCTTGAGTCCCTTCTATCAAACCTTGGTGTGGATGTAAAAAAGTCCCAAACTAACGATATCTTTATCATGCCGTCTGGAAAAACATTAATTCTCAAGTCACCAACTTCTATAGATATATCCTCAACACGCATAAGAGAGATGATGGCTCAAGGAAGGTCCATTCGTTTCTTGGTCACGGAATCGGTAAGAGATTACATTACGGAAAAAGGATTATTCAGCAACCATGCGATCTCTTGATAAGGCGAATCTATGTCTAAGAATAATCAAGGAACGAAAGGCAGTCGACCCCATATTATTTGAGGTGGAAAAGCTGACCTCTATTACCGATTACTTTCTCATTGCCACCGGGGACTCCAGCAGACAGGTGCAGGCCATTACGCGCCACCTCCAAAGAAAAATGCGGGAGGCCGGATTCAGGGCCTTTGGAGTTGAAGGGGAACATGAGGGCCACTGGGTCTTAATGGACTATGGTGATGTTGTCATTCACATTTTTTACAGGCCCTTTAGAGAGTTTTATGACCTGGAAGGCCTCTGGATTGATGCCCCGCGTGTGAACCCAAAAGATGAAAGACAGGAGGAAGCCGAATTTTGAAAACAAGGGCCTCTCACTATTTAAATACAACCTTAATAGGCATTCTCCTGGGTTTCATCTGCTCTGCCTGTTGCCTGTATCCTTCCAATGCCTTTGCCATTTCCACTGAGGAAGAAAAGATACTGGGCCAAAAATTCTTGTCCCAGTTGCGTAGTCAGTTTGAGCTGGTAGACGATAATTTCGCCACACAATACATTAATGATTTGGGCCATTACCTCATCACACCGCTAGAAACACAGTCCTTCAGGTTTAGGTTCTACATCGTCAAAGACAACACCCTAAATGCCTTTGCCGCCCCGGGTGGAAATATATTCTTGTTTTCGGGTCTAATACAGACTATGGACAGCGTGGATGAACTGTCCGCTGTTATATGTCATGAGATCGGCCACGTGGCCGCAAGACATCTGGCACAAAGAATCGAACAGAATAAAAAAATAGGTCTCGCCACTATGGCAGGAATTCTTGCAGGGGCCTTCGTCGGCGGCCCGGCAGGTGAGGCCTTGATCACCGGCTCTGTGGCGGCAGGTGTTCAAACACAGTTACACTACAGCAGAAATGACGAACGCCAGGCAGATCAACTGGGATTTAAGTATATGAAAGCAGCAGGCTTTGACCCCTCAGGGATGCTCACCGTCCTAAAAAAAATCGAGAAGGGACACTGGGCGAATCCAGATGCGGTGCCAACTTACCTCCTGACCCATCCCACTGGTCCTGAAAGACTTTCCAGTCTCGATACCCTGCTGAGCACTTACACACAAAAAATGCCGAAAAGAGAAGCCGAAAAATTTACGACCCTTTTCCCATATTTCAAGACCATTATCAGGGCCAAGTGTCTTGACTCACATGACGCTGAAATGCTGTTTAAGGTCGATCTCAAGAAGGACTCTGGTTCCACGCTACCCAACTTTGGACTTGGTATTTTATACAGGGAAAGATCAGATTACGCACTGGCAATCAATTACCTGAAAAAGGCCCTCAGGCACAGGCCAGGTTCGATGATTATATTGAGAAATCTGGGAGAGGCCTACCAGATGAATGGCCAAGACCATAAGGCAATCGCGGTGCTTGAAAAGGCCCTGAAACGGGATGAAAATGATAAATCAGCACTATTTCTCCTGGGAATGTCTTACGAAAACCTTGAAGAGTATAAAAAGGCAATCTCTCTCTTTGAGAGATTAGCCTCTTTCAGACCCGTAAAAAATGAGGTCTATTACCATTTAGGCCTCTCGTACGGAAGGCAAAACAGGCTGGCCCTTGCCCACTATAATTTTGGGATCTATTTTAAAAGGATGGGACGGCCCCAACAGGCAAGCTTTCATTTCCAAAAGGCCCTTAAACTATCTGAGAATGACCCACACCTCAATAAGAGAATTCGTAAGGCATCAAAAGAGCCGCTTTAAATTCCGCCTATCCCGCCAATTCCCTTCCCCCACCCTCCCTCTATACTTCACAGATAATAGCTCAATAAAAAGTGGCAAAAGCCTTTTCTTGTCACTTATCCTTGACATTTTGAATCAATTTTTCGCATTATGAGTTTGCGCTCATATTTGGAACTATTAATCAATCCAATAAAAGGAGGATACACGATGCCTCTCAACATATCCCCTAAACTGCCCCGCAAGGAGAGAGAGAAAAATCAGCATCGTCTTGAGGTCCTGGAGGCGGCCGAGAGGCTTTTCGCATCCAAGGGTTTCCACGGGACATTAATTCAGGACATAGCCGACTCTGCCGAGTTCAGCGTGGGCAAGATTTACACCCTGTTTGCAAGCAAGGAGGACATTTTCGCCTCTCTCTTGGACATGAGGGGCAGGGAAATCTATGAGATCGCCAGGGCCGCCCACTCGGCAGGCGGGACGGCCTGGGAAAAGGTGAAGAGGAACCTGATTGATATGCTTGAGTTCCTTGATCTCCACAAAGACTTCGTTCATATCTTCCTATACCAGAGTGCAGGCTTCCCCTCGAAGTTACAGGCCGGTGTTTCAGAAGGATTCCATGAGTATTACATGAACACCAGGAGACTGGTCCTCAAAACAATTAAAGATGGGGTGGCCTCAGGTGAATTTATCAATGCGGAACCAGAGGACCTCCTCCTCGCAATGGACGGAATCGTACAGATGTTTTGCGCCAATGAGGCATCAGCCCATCCTGAAGCCAGCCTGGTCCCGCTGGCCGATCGCATGTTGAAGGTTTTCTCAAATCAACTGGTCAAAAATCCCGTCGAGTAAACATAGGGATAGATTTTTTGTCCCAATCAGACCCACAGGCGGAGGGGATCAAAAAGGAGCAAACAAAGGATGTTTAAAAGGGTTTCAGAAATAGTGGTGCGATTTCCATGGGTCTTTATCGCCTTTTTCCTTTTGACCAGCGTCTTTTTCGCCTCGTTTATACCCAACGCAACTCTAGAACCCGATATCAAGAAAGCTATTCCCAGTAATCACCCCTGCAGGGCCGGCACGGATAAGATAGAGGACATCTTTGGCGGGACCCAGATGATAATGGCGGTCATTAAGGCGGATGACGTCCTGAATCCGGCCACCCTGAAGCGTACAAAGGAGATCGCAAAAAGGATGCGTCGCCTGCCACAGGTTGACAGGGTCTTTAGCCTGTTCGATCTGAAAGATATCCGTTCGGAGGACGGCGAGATGCTGGTCGACCCCGCAGTAAAAACGATTCCCCATACGGATGCCGAACGCGAAAAATTGCGCCAGTCCCTGAAGGACAACGACATGGTCTACGGCAACGTCGTCGCCCATGACTTTACCGCAACAGCGGTAATAGGAATGGTCCGTATAGGGGTATCAGATAACGAGATCATGTCTGCGGTCAATAAGATTATTGCCGAAGTGCCGGGTCCAGAGCCGGTGGAGCTGGGCGGCATGCCCTACGTACGGACAATTGTGGGACATGATATGCAAAATGATTTAAGGTTTTTCATGTCCTTTGGCCTCATTATTATGCTTGTCTTCCTGTTCATTTGTTTCCGGCAGCTCCGCGGCGTAATACTCCCTTTTCTGGTGGTCGTAATGTCCATTGCCGTGAGCATGGGACTTATTCCAATCATGGGCTGGAAGATCCACGTGTTAACCGTTTTGCTCCCTGTGATGCTGATAGCCATAGCCAATGATTATGGCATACACCTAATCGCCAGGTATCAGGAGGAGAACTACCCTGGAAATACACTCACCTCCAAGGGACTGGCCAAGCGCATAATTCAAGACCTTGGGAAACCCGTTATGTTTGCGGCAGTGACCACCATGGCCGGCATGTTATGTCTGCTGTCACATGTCATGATACCTGCAGAACAGCTAGGTGTCCTGGCGTCTGTGGGTATTGCCTATGCCTTCCTTGCAAGCACTACCTTCATCCCGGCGGTGATAGCCATATTGCCCAAGGCCAGGCCTGTCGTTGACTTGAAAAAGGAATCCGGCAAACGCCCTGCCCTTGATCTCCTACTGCTTTTTGTGTCACGTTTTGTCTCAAAAAGGCCCAAATCAATTATTGTCTGCACGATTATTACAGTTGCCGCTGTCTCCACTGGAATCTATTTCCTGAAGGTTGAAACCAACCTGGTCAATTTCTACCCCTCGGATGCACCGGTAGCCGTATCTGCGAATATGGTCAACAAATATTTTGGGGGCAACACCTCAATTTCGATACTCGCCGAGGGAGACATTAAGGACCCTGCTATACTTCGGCAGATTGATGACCTGGAGCGCAGCCTGGAGGCCCAATCGAACGTCGGAACCACAACATCACTCGCCCGGGTGATCAGAAAAATGAACAAGGTCATGCACGACGGAGACCCCAGATTCGATAGGATCCCGGATACAAGGGAGGCAATCGCCCAGTACCTTCTTCTCTATTCAATGAGCGGCGATCCTGATGACTTCGACAAGCTGGTTGACTTTCCTTATAAACACGCCCAGATCATGGCCAGGATAAATACCACGGGCATGAAGGGGATCTCAAAGGTTGTCAAGTTTACCGAAGACTATATAAAAAAACATCCTAACTCGCCATTCACGATCCTGGGTGGACATGGTGTCATGTTCACCCGGATGGTCAATATTATAGTCAACGGCCAGATTTTGAGCCTTTTTGCCTCTCTTTTGGTGGTCACAATCCTGATGACACTCTTGTTCCGATCCGCTATTGCAGGTCTCATGGCGTTCCTGAACCTTAGTCTCTCCATGGCCCTGCTTTTTGGGCTCATGGGCTACCTCGGGATCAACCTCGATGTGGCTACATCTATGCTCTCTGCCATAATGATTGGGGCAGGCGTTGACTACACGATCCACTTCCTCTGGCGTTACCGAGAGGAGAAGGCCTCTGGCAAGGACCCACGCACCGCTGTCATTATAACCCTTACCACCGTCGGCAGGGGTATTATCTTTAATGCCTTGAGTGTGGTGGTGGGCTTCGGGGTACTGTTCGCATCCGCCTTCCTGCCGGTCAAGTTCTTCGGGTTTTTGGTTGTGGTTTCAATCAGTGCCTGTCTTGTTGGCGCCCTGGTGCTCCTGCCCGCGATAAGCCTTGTCTTCAGGCCAAAGTTCCTGGAATTCAGACCCACCATAAAACCTACCTCGACCGATCATATAGTGCCCTTTCACAAACCCGCCGTGAAAGGGCATAAGACCATTCCTCGAGAGGATGTCTCAAGGCCAAGGCCCGCTGATGTCGCGTGATCACATATAAAGGGTCAAACCAAAGGAGGTTACCATTATGAAAGAGCCTGGAAAAAAAGTCTGCTCAGCCCTGATGATGTTCTTTGTGGCTGTTTGCTGTTTGTCACTGAAAACTTCATATGCAAAACAGGGCAACAATGACAAGGCCAATCTGTCTCCCGAGCAAATCATGACAAGGAACCACAGGGCTACCAAGCTGGATGGGGCCGAAGAGGTTACCACCTTGATAATTTACAACGCAAGGGGGAGCAAGAGGGTCCGAAAGATGGCCATAGTGAGCAAACTCTATGGCAATGGTGATACAGAGAGGCGACTGATACGGTTTATTGAACCCGCCGACGTCAAAGGCACCGGACTGTTGACATACGATTACGAACGAAAGGATGACGACATATGGTTTTACATGCCCGCGCTTCGGAAGACCAGGCGCATCGTGTCCTCTGAAAAGGCCAAGAGCTTCATGGGAAGCGAATTTTCCTATGCGGACATGACCCCCCCTCCGGTAGAAGACTTCAATCACAAGATCCTGAAAATGGAAATCGTGGGAGGAGTAAATTGCTGGGTGATTGAGTCCGTTCCCAAGACCGATGATATAGCCGAAGAGAACGGATTCTCAAAGAGGATTAGTTACATCGGCAAACAGGACTATACTATCCGTAAGGCCATCTATTATGACCTGGACGGAGAGCTGCACAAGGAACTGAACACTGAAAAAGTAAAGGAAATAGACACCAAGAAGCACAGGTATCGTCCCATGTACATGTTAATGGAGAACAGACAGGATGGGAGGAAATCAGAGGTCAAGGTAAACGCTATAAAGCTTCGTTTACAAATTGCCGATGACTACTTCACCACGCGCTACCTGGAAAGGGAGTAGGTATGTAGGAGCTCAATAGTTGAGGGTAACTATGGTAGTAAAAGGCCAAGGCCGGCAGTGCGGCCTTTTTTCGGCCTTCTATCCTGCCTGGGGCATTAGGGGGGCGTCGTCAGAGAGTGTGGGTTGAGGCTCGTAGCGTGGTTACAATATAGACTTTGTTGTGAGAGAATTCTAAGCGCATATCGCCGCGCGATGATTGTGATGACAGGGCGCAATATCGGAACGTCAGTTCTGGTTTTTGGCCTCAAAAAGGTCCCACTGCCGGGCCTGTCCTATTCATGCTCTGGTGATTATCCCCTATTTATTGAGCTAATACTTTTTACGGAGGGAATAGAGAGTGAGGAGGGGATTGGGAAACATCTTCTTGATTGTGCTCATCGCGTTTCTTTTTACATCAACGGGACATGCTGAGGAAAACAAGAAGTTTGCGCAAAAACCAGAGGCAGCGAATTCAGACTGGGCCAGTAAATCAAGTCACGAGGCCCCGTCAAAGAAACTGCCTTATTCCGTACAAGTAGCGGCCTTCAGGGTCAAAACCCACGCCTATGAATTCATGGCCAAATTGAGGGCAAAAGGCTACGAGGCATATGTCTCCCAAAAAGCAGCGAACGATAGAGGGACATGGTACGCTGTACGGATAGGTGACTATAAGGACCTGCAAGCAGCATATCGCGCCTCATCTCTATTCAAAATGCAGGAAAATAGGTCCGCATTTGTCATACGTAAAGGTTCGCTTTCAATTGTCCCTTTAAAGGAACAGGCAACTGAGATACCCATCTCTGATCAAGAAGAAAGAGCAAGAAAGGGTGAAGGGTCAATTATTGATAGCCAGGGAATGGAAGAGGAATCTGCCGGGAGTCTGTTTGAGCAGGCAGTGAGTGGTGGAACTGCCGCGGGAAGTGAGCAATTAAAAGGGAGACTGGGTCTCTCGAACCTGGATATAAACGGGTATATTCGTGCCGGTCTGTGGTTGGGGAGCAAGGCAAGACAAGGTGATGCCGAGGCAAAGGCCAGCTATGGGGAGGCATCGCTTAAGTTACGTGCCAGAAAAGGCGATTCAGGAGATGGCTACGCCGAGATCCGGTTCCGTGACGGTACCCAGTCAGTGGAAGAAGAGAATAATGCGGACGTTCGTGAGGCATACGTAAATGTCTACACCGGACCGTTCGATATACGATTTGGCCGCCAGATCATTGTCTGGGGCCGGGCCGACAGCATAAACCCAACCAACAACCTGACGCCCTATGACTATCGAGTGCGTTCCCCGGATGAAGATGACCGGCGCCAGGCAAACTTCGGCGTGCGCTCCTATTATAATTTCATTCCTTTTCGACTTGAAACGGTTTGGATGCCGACCTATGCAGAATCGCATTTCCCGGATTTTACTCTTCCGCCCCTGGTCCAGATGGCGAATTCTGATTATCCGGGGACCAAGCTCTCTGGCGGGGTTGAAGCGGTCCGTTTGCATTACGAGGCCCCTTCGCTGGATGCCTCTGTTTCCTACCTTTACGGCTACTCAACATACCCGGGGATTGAGTTCCGCGAAGCGAACTTGTTATCAGACTCTCCCATCACTGTGGGCTTTACCACCTACCGGCACTCAGTGGTCGGGTTTGATTTTGCAACCAATATAAAGGAGGGTTACGGGCTTAGGGGGGAAATGGCATATCGCAGACCTGCCCATTATGAGGACAGGGAGGAAGTTCCCATGCCCGATCTCTATTATGTGATGGGTGCCGACAGCGAGTTTCTAAGGGGTAACGTGTCGATAATTGTCCAGTATATTGGCCGCTATGTGTTTGACTGGAAGGATATAGTCGATCCAGGACTATCCTCTTCGGGGATCCCTCCTGGTATTCCGCCGGAGCAATTACAGCAGTTTATTCTTGATGAGGTTGAACTGGAGAATCGTATGTTACAAGGCCAGCAAGACAGGATGTCGCATGCCGGATTCATAAGGGCCAATTGGAAACTCCTGCAGGAGACGCTATCACTTGAGCTGGTCAGCGTATATAACTTTACGACAAGAGAAATATATATGCGTCCCAAGGTTTCCTATGACATCGCCGATTCGCTCAAACTGATTGTTGGCGGGGAAATTTTTGATGGTCCTGAAAAGACATTATTCGGAACAGTACGTGAGTCGCAAAGCGCGGGCTACGCCGAAATCAAGGTCTCCTTCTGATCTTCCTTTAATCAGTTTTGGTGAGGCGAGCAATTCCAGGAATGACTAATTGATAGAAGAGATTGAATAAGCGGAGAAGCAAAGGTTTGAAGGCAAGAGAGTCGAGGAGGTGCTGCAAATGAGCATAAAGAAATATCAAAGCATTCTAGAGAATATTGAAGATGGATACTTCGAGGCCGACCTTGCAGGAAACTTAATCTCTTTCAATGATTCAATGTGCAGGATACTTGGGTATCCGAAAGATAAACTGATTGGCATGAATAATCGAGTATACCTGGCTCAAGATAAGGATAACGCGAAAAGGACCTACCAAACCTTCAACGAGGTGTACACCACGGGAAAACCTGAGAAGGGTGTTGTTTGGGAGATTATAAGAAGAGATGGCGGCAGAAGACCGGTTGAGACTTCCTTGACACTAATAAAGGATGAGACAGGTAACCCCCTGGGATTTAGAGGTATTATGAAGGGCTTTAACGATCGTAAAGACTCTATGACACAGCCAGTACAATACCAGGCTTCTTCCAGAACGGAAACCTGAAAATGGCTTTTCTAATAGGAACATAAAAGTGCTTTCAGAAAATGCCTATAAATGTTATTAGATCTCAAAAATTGCATTTGAAAGCAAAAAAAAGGGGGCATGGAGAATGAAAAAAATTATATTTGCTTTTTTTGCTGTGATTATGGCGTCAGGCCTTTTGTGTACTCCTTCCGAGGCAAAAAAAAAGGCCAGGGTCATAATAAAAATAGCCACTTTGGCACCCCGAGATACTGTCATGATGAAAATTATAGAGCAATTTTGTACCCAGGTTAGAGAGAAAACAAATAATGAAGTGGATTTCAAGATCTATTACGGGGGGGTGCAGGGAGACGACGGAGAGGTCTTGCGAAAAATCAGGTTAAGACAATTGCATGGGGGTATCTTTACCGGTTTTGCGCTGGGTCGAATCGCTCCTCCGGTAAGGGTTACAGAGATCCCTTTTGTGTTCAGGAATTGCAGTGAGGTCTCCTACGTCCGGGCAAACCTGGAAGACACCATGGAGAAATACTTTGATGACGCTGGGTATGTGGTCTTTGGATGGCATGATATCGGCTTTGTGTATTTCTTTTCAAAAGATCCCATCACCTCAATTGACGCACTGAGAAAGCAAAAGGTCTGGGTATGGGGTGATGATCCTATGATGACTGCGGCCTATAACGCTATGGGCATTTCGCCAATTCCCCTTTCTCCCATGGACGTCCTGACTTCACTATCATCGAGCCTTATAGATACTGCACCTATTACTCCTTTTGGTGCGGTGGCATTTCGTTGGTACACCAGGTTTAAATATATGAACGGCCTTCCTGGTGGCAATGCAATTGGAGCAGTTGTAGTTACAAAAAAAAGATGGAATGAAATTTCTCCTGACAGTCAGCTTAAGATAAAGGAAATAGCAAGAGAGTACTTTCATAAGCTGACTAAGGCAAACATAGGGGCAGACAGAAAATCTATAGACCTGTTAAAGAAACAAGGTATTTCAATAGTATATTTTAAGGAAACACAGGCCGTTCTCGATGATATGGGTAAAAAGGCAAGAGACAGTGTTGTTGGAAAAATTTATTCGAGAGAACTTTTGGACCGGACCTTATCCCTTCTTAACGAATATAGGAAAAATCACCCCAATGCACTAACCATGAAAATTGAATGAAACTAACGGGGTAGGGTCTTGACCTTCAAATGTAGTCCTCCCTGACAGGTGAAAACACCTCTATGGCAACCGAATCCTCCAAAATCTCTGCCGAGTGCTCTACGTTCCCAGGAATACACCAGCTATCCCCTGGTTCCGCCTCAAGTCTTTCATCCCCAACCATCAGAGTCATACGTCCGGCGATAAGATATCCGGTCTGTTCGTGGTGATGCCTATGTGAGGGAAGCACCCTCCCCTTTTTCAACTTGAACTCGCAGAGCAACGTCTTTTCGCCATGGACAAGGGTTTTGAGGTGTATGCCCTCAATGGCCTTCCTATAGCCCTTTTCATCCTTTTTATAAAACATGCGCCCCTCCACTCGTCATTTCACCTGTACCCGCCAAAAATTCGATGATCTTCATGTCTGGCGGAGGAAAGGAAAATTCCCTAAGTTCTCCAGGGTCAACCCATATGATTTGCTGGGCCCGTAAGGCCCGCGCCTCGCCCGCCAGGGGCGTACAACTGAAGACATGTAAGGAAATTACTTTTTCATCATATTCATGATCGATGGTCAAAAGGGTTTTATCCACCCTTACCTTGAGGCCCAATTCCTCTTCTATCTCCCTCTCCAGGCAGGCCTCAAGGTCCTCACCTTCTTCCTGCTTTCCCCCTGGAAACTCCCATAGGCCCTCAAGATGGCTTCCCTTGGGACGCTGCGCAATCAGGACCCTACCGTTCTTCCAAATCAATCCAGCCGTAACGTGATAATAGGGCTTTTTACTTTGTTGTTTCATCCTTTTTAAGTACTGTCTTCAACCTCAGCCTGAGATAGGCATCCTCAGCCTCTCCGCAATCAGGAGATATGTCAATAATCCGCTTATATACCTTCAGTGCATCCTCAATTCTTTTTTGTTTGTCCTGGTACCTGGCCAGGAGCAGCAACAGATCAATATCCTTCGGGCTGGTCTTCAACCCCTCCTCAATCTTTTCAACGGCCTTCTTCTCATCACCAGCCTTCAGGTAGGCCGTTACCAGATATTTTCTGATATCCTTCTGATCGGGATTGATTTCCAATCCCTTCTTCATGACACGTATGATACCCTGGTAATCGCCCTTATCATTTAAGTAATCGAATATGTACTGGTAGGCATCGGCCTCATTCGGCCTGAGTTTAACCAGAATCTGGGCCTGCTTGAAGGCCTCCTTAGGATCCTTCAACTTCTTACATATATCAAATATGACCCTATGGATCTCCTCATCCTTCTGGTGTGACTCCAAATACCTCTTAAAATGCACCAAACTCGACTTCAGGTCCCCGCTTTCATATTCGAGGCTACCTAAATTATATATCACCGTCTCATTTTTAGGGTCTAGTAACAGGATCTTTTCATATATCTTTTTTAGCTTCTCTTCTTCACCTTTTTTGTCCAGTGCCTGGGACATCAGGAGCATTGCCTCAAGCGAATTTGGGTTTTCTTTTAAAATATCCGAAAGATACTCCTGGGCCTTTTTAGATTTTCCCCTTTTTATCAGCCGGCGAGCCAGCTTCAGCCTGCCTTCCACATCATTTGACCTCAACCTCACCGCCTTGTCCAAATAAAAATCTGCCTTCTCATCTTTATGGGTCTTCTCATAAAGATAGGATAGGTTATAATAAATATTTGCATCCTTATTATCTGATTTCTCCGCCTTAAGATAAAAAGAGATGGCCTTTTTGTTCTCTCCCATTTCTGCATAAAGATAGCCAAGGCGTTTATAAATCGAAAGCCGAACCTTCCAACTGATGCCTTTCACATTCAGGACAGTTTCATATTCTTCAGCAGCCGATTTTGCTTTTCCCCCCTCTTCCAGGGCCTCGGCCAGCTTGATCCTGGTCTTTATGTCACCCGGGGTAAGCTTAACAAACCTCTTTAATACCGAGATGACCCCTTCGTTGCTTTTCATGGCAACGTATACGTCCAAAAGCTCATTTAATATACCCTTATCCGGCCTCTTGCCGACTATTTTTTCAAGCATGTTTGCTGCCTTTTTCCATCTCTTCTGGGACTTGTATTCCTCTAAGAGTCTCCGCCAGATTTGAGCATCCCCGGGCAAGAGATGAACGGCATTTTCAAGAACGGCCAGCCTCTGCTTAATGTTGATGGTCCTGTCGGCCTTATCCAGCCAGTCCTCTGCAGAAGGTTGCACGACCCAGTCCATATACCCCAGATTTCTATTGTAGTATTTAATCCAAATCCGAAACGTTCTGCGACCAAAGATCTCTTTTGGAGACAGCAACGCTGAAAGGTCCATTTCATCAAATCGAAGGGCACCCACATCAAAGTCTTTCGACACCAACCGAACTCCTTGATTAAGGAAAATATTTGTGGAAATCTTGACGATCTTCACCCTATCGTAGGGTCTGAATGCGAATTTCTCACCAGGAGAGATTTTTTTTTGCTCATTATTTGAGGAGATCAGAACAAAATTGACCCTTGGGGAGGGACTAAGAATGCTGTGCCAGAGCAACCACCCCAGCACTAATGCCCCAATCGCTACAAGTGCCGTCAAATAGGCTGGCCAACGGAATGGTAACTTTATCTTTAGCTTTTTCTGCAATCAGTAGTACCCCAATTGAGCGAAAACACTCAATTGATAGTTCCAGGTTGTCAGTTGGCAGGAAACGGAATTAATCAGATTTTTACAATACCAGCATAAGTGATATATAATTTTGTCTTTACATCACCTGCCAATCCTTGAATCCTGGCCCCTGACAAAAAGGGTAATAGCGGAACAAGTTTGAAAGCGAACTATTTTTTGGAAGGGGGCTCAACTTTAGGCCTCTTGGCCGACCTCCCTTCCCATATCAAGAGGATGGGGCTTGCCACAAAGATAGATGAATATGTTCCCACAACAATCCCAACCAGCATGGCAAAGGCGAAATCATGAATCACGCCACCGCCGAGGATAAAAAGGGCCAAAACAACAATTAAGGTCGTACCCGAAGTAAGGATGGTACGACTCAATGTCTCATTAATACTGCCGTTCATGGTTTCATCAAACGGTTTTCTCCTAAAACGCTTCAGGTTTTCCCTGATCCTGTCAAAGACGATAATGGTATCGTTCAATGAATAACCAACGATTGTCAAGAAGGCAGCTATGATTGAAAGAGAGATCTCCCTGTTTGTCAATGCAAAGGCCCCAACGGTAATGGTAACATCGTGAATTAGCGCAACCACTGCACCCAGGGCGTATCTCAATTTCAGAAACCAGCAAAAGCCAATTGTTACAAGTAGAGCAATTATGATAAGCCATGTTACCTGCACGCCGAAGCTGGATGTGACATAAACAACAAAAGCCAAGGAAAGAGCCATTATGATGCTCATCATCCATTTAAGCTCAAATCGACCGGATATATAGATTGCGATAAATAGTATCGCGTAAAAAATGGCAAATAGTGCCTTTTGCCGCAAATCTTTGCCCACCTTCGGTCCAACCATTTCTACCCGCCTTATCTCAACATTTGACCCGAGGCCGGAAACCAGGGATTGTTTGACCCGGTCACCTAAACCGGCGGGTTGGATATCTGCCTTCCTGACCCGAATAAGGTACTCGAACTGACCTCTTTCACCAAACTCCTGAATAATGCTATCCTCGAGATGGACAGGCCTTAATGCATCTCTTATCTCAGAAAGAGAATGGCTTTGGCCAAATTTGACCTGTACCAATATTCCACCTGTAAAGTCGACGCCATAGTTCGGCCCTCCCCGCCAGATGAGCAAGAGGACTGTCAGCATGATCAAGGTGCTTGAAAAAACGAAGGCGGCCTTGCGTCTACCTATGAAATCAATATTAATACCCGGTTTAATAAATTCCATTTATTCACTCCACTTCCGGCTAAGCAAAACGGTTCATGACATCTTAGCACCTGCCTTTGAAAAAGGCATTGGCGCATCATCAAATACTAATCTTCTTCATTCTCCGTTGAATATAGAGATAGTCAAAGACAATCCTGGTCAAAAAAATTGCTGTAAATAGGCTGGCAATGATTCCTATGCTAAGGGTCACCGCAAATCCCCTGACCGGACCTGTCCCGAACTGAAACAGGACCAAGGCGGCGATCAATGTGGTAACATTGGCATCGAGAATAGTTACGAGGGCCTTCCCATAACCCCCGTCAATGGAGGCACGCGGCGTCTTGCCCAGTCTCAGTTCCTCACGTATGCGCTCAAAAATCAATACGTTGGCATCCACTGACATACCAATCGTAAGTATCATACCGGCAATCCCGGGAAGGGTCAGTGTGGCGCCAAAAAAGGCAAGACCCGACATAATAAATAGGATATTTAGCAGGACTGCCAAATCGGCAATGGCCCCAGATAGGCCATAATAGATTGCCATAAAGACTATGACCAGCACTCCGCCAATGAGCATGGATTTGAACCCTTTTCGTATTGAATCTTTTCCTAGAGAAGGGCCAACAGTCCGTTCTTCCAGGATCTTTACCGGGGCGGGAAGGGCCCCGGCCCTAAGAACAATAGCCAGATCTCGTGCCTCATCCATACCAAAACGCCCCGTAATCTGTGCCCGCCCACCGGATATCCTATCCTGGATGACAGGGGCCGAATAGATCTTATTGTCAAGAACGATTGCAAGTCTCTTCTTTATGTTTTCTCCCGTAATACGCTCAAAGAGTCTCGCGCCCTTGGAGTCAAATGAAATACCTACATAGGGTTCATTATATCTGCTGTCGATCCGCACCCTCGCATCAGTCAAAGATCCTCCGGTAAGGGGAGACCTCTTCTTTAACAGGAAGGGTACCTTGTTGCGACGGCCTGTCTTTGGATCGATTTTGGTCTGATAAAGAATTTCATCCCCTGGGGGCATATTTCCCTTTAAGGCATCGTCAACGCTGTTTTCTTCATCAACGAGCTTAAATTCCAAAAGGGCGGTCTTACCTATGAGATCTATGGCCCTTTTCGGGTCCTTAACACCGGGCAACTGGACCAAGATCCGGTCATGCCCTTGGGGCCGGATATCTGGTTCGCTGACCCCGAACTGATCAATCCTATTCCTTATCGTCTCAAGTGCCTGCTCCACCGCCAACTTCATGATGCGGCTCTTTGCCTTGGGATGCAAAGTCAGTTTAAACTCTGATTGATCTCCCGTAGCAGGCAAGGACTCCACTTCAAAGTCAGGATAATTGGACTCCACTACGTCTCGAAAAGGCTCTCCATCCTGCTCCCGCAAGAGTGAAACCACAATTCGGTCTGAACCCTCGCGTTTCAACTCATGATATCTGAGTTTGCTTTTACGCAAATCGTGCTTCAGTTCCTCAGCAACTCTGTCCAAGTTGCTTTCCACGGCCTTTATTGCCTTTACCTCCAGAACGAGATGCATCCCGCCTTGAAGATCAAGGCCCAAATGAATCTTGTCGTTTGGCAGCATCTTCGACCACCATGGAGGGAGCGTTGTGGCGATTGAAGGCATAAGATAAACAAGTCCTATCAAGACCACGAACAATGCAAGTAAGCCACGCCAAGTCAAGCTTTTTGACACTTTCTGCTCCTTGGTTAAATTTGGTGAGTTTTTCAAGTTTTCCGAGGTTGTCCACTTCAGGAAAACACGGATAACAAAGTACTTCTGACTGATACCAATATGCTATTGTCCCTTACTAACGATACTGCCAATGGAGTTCCTTGCGACCTTGACCCTTACCTTGGGGGCAATCTCCATTGTAACGACATCATCTGTTAGGCCGGTAACCAATCCATGAAGGCCGCCAGAACTGATCACGCGATCTCCCTTTTTTAGGCCACCAAGCAAGTCTCTGTGCTGCTTCGCCTTTTTTTGCTGAGGTCGGATAAGCAAAAAATAAAAAATGCCGAACATAAGTATCAACGGGATAAAGGCCCCAAAGCTACTACTTTGCCCGCCACCACCTCCGCCTCCCATAGCATAGACCAAGTAATTCATAACCCCCCCCTTTTAATCGCTCAACTACTCAACTAGTCCCTTCCTCTGGCCCTCATGGAAGTGATCCCTGTAATCGTTGAGCCTGTCTTCTATGATAGCCTGCCTCATCTCTGCCATCAGATGAGAATAATAATGAAGATTGTGTATCGTATTTAACCGGTATGCCAAGAGCTCTTTTGCCATAAAAAGATGTCTCAAATAGGCCCTTGAAAAATTGGAGCATGTATAGCACCGGCAATCTTTGTCAATGGGCGTTTCATCATCCATATACCGGGCATTCTTGATGGTCAATTTGCCCCTGGTGGTGAAAAGGGTGCCATTTCTGGCATTGCGGCTAGGTATCACGCAATCAAACATATCCACACCAAGCATAACGGCATCCAGCAGGTCTTCAGGAGTTCCTACTCCCATCAGGTAAACGGGTTTTTCATCGGGCAGAAAATCTCTTGTCTCTGTTATGACCCCCAGCCTGGTTTTCCGATCCTCCCCAACCGAAAGCCCGCCCATGGCATAGCCATCAAAATTCATATCAACAAGATCCCTGGCACTCATCTCTCTTAGATCGAGATACATCCCACCCTGAATAATCCCAAAAAGTGCCTGGCCTTTGTCTGCCTTGTAATCGAGGCATCTACGGGCCCACAAGCTTGTCAGTCTGACGGAATTCAGGATATAGTCGTAATCAGCAGGGTAAGGGGCACACTCATCAAAGGTCATTATGATGTCAGCACCCAAGGCCATTTGAATGTCCATGGCCTCTTCAGGACCAATGAAATGCCTTGACCCATCCAAATGAGATTGAAATATTACGCCCTCATCAGATATGGTCCTGAGACGAGAAAGACTATAGACCTGAAATCCTCCACTGTCAGTCAAAATTGGACCGGGCCAGTTTATAAATCTGTGCAGGCCCCCAAAACGTTTTATCACCTCGTGGCCAGGCCTAAGATAGAGATGATAAGTATTGGCCAAGATGACCGTGATCCCTGCTTCCCGCAGATCATCAGGCGATACCGCCTTCACACTCCCCTGGGTGCCTACCGGCATAAAAACAGGGGTATCAATAATCCCATGGGGAGTGCTGATCTGTCCTGCCCTGGCCCTACATTCCGAAGACCTATCGATAACCCTGAATTTCAATTAACACCCCAATTGAGCGAAAACGCCCAATTGATCGTTGCCGGTTGTCAGTTGCCAGTTGGCAGGAAATGGGCTGATCAACAAATGTCAAGCAAACGCTATTACAAAAGCAGCATGGCATCGCCATAACTGTAAAACTTGAATCGCCTATCAATGGCCAACCTATAGGCATCTTTTATCACGTCAAGGCCTGCAAAAGCAGATACCAGAAAGAGCAGCGAGCTTTTTGGCAAATGGAAGTTGGTTATTATAGCATCCACTGCCCTAAAAGAGAACCCAGGCGTTACTACAAGATTAGTCGTGCCTTCTCCCGGAGGGATAGAACCATCCGGGCCAACGGCCGTCTCTAAGGCCCTGACAACAGTGGTACCCACAGCGACTACACGCATGCCTTTTCTTCTTGTCCGACCAATTGCCTCTGCGGTCTGTGGGTCAATGCGGTAGTACTCCTCGCCTATGTCATGTCTTCTAATATCTCTTGTACGAACAGGCCGAAATGTCCCGTATCCAACATGGAGCGTCAATGGAACTATTAAAACCCCTCTGTGCCTCAGGGCCTTGATCAACTCCCGCGTAAAATGCAGCCCGGCTGTGGGTGCCGCCACGGCACCCTTCCTTTCTGAAAAAATCGTCTGGTATCGTTCCCTGTCAAGCTGTGAGTATGGATTGTCGTCTCTTCGCTTGATATAAGGGGGTAACGGCATATAGCCCTTTTGTTCAAGTAAAGAGTTAATGCCTCCATTGCCACTGAATGTGATATCAACCAGACCGTCATCCAGGACGTCTTGCACCCTTCCCAATACACCCAAATCAAAAAGCAATAGGCCCCCTTTCTTGGGCCGTTTTGATGATCTTACAAGACATCGGCGCATTGAAGGGCCATTCTCGCCCGAATCCAGGTGCTCCAGCACCACGACCTCGACACGCCCTCCACTCTCTTTTCTACCAAATAGCCGCGCCGGAACGACCTTCGTATCATTCACAACCAACAGATCACCACGCCGCATTAACGTGGGTAGATCAAAGAAATGCCTCTCAAAAAATGACCTTCTTTGACGATCAACAACAAGGAGCCGCGAATCGTCCCTCTTGGGGGCTGGAAACTGAGCAATCAAATCCGGCGGAAGCTCGTAATCGTAGTCCTTTAACTCGAACATTTAACTTTAGAACACTTAAGCTGTTTAAAGATGCCCAACGGATGGCAATAGCTTTTCTTGGCGCCCCGCGTGGCTTGCCTAACGTAGATGGCCTTATTTTGAAAGGCCCCAAACTGTTATAAATCATATAATTTAAAGAAAGTTTGATTTAAAGTCAATATTTTAATCTCTAAAAAAATACGCTATTCCCAATGCCAGGCCCATTGCCAACAAACCAAAGACCCTGAGATACCGTTCCGGGACTTCCTGAACGCCTGACATCCACTTTTTTATCTTATCAGGAAATGCGAAATAGGGAAGGCCCTAATTCCTGGGACTTCGATTATAGTGCTTGATCTATAAAGAAAAATCAGATAGCTTTTGTTAATTCGTATTCAGGATTTCCCTAAAGAATGATCGACAAGCACAACAATGTGATGATTGATCTCTCTGCCCTGGTTCATAATCTCCGTCAGGTAAGGATGCTGATAGGCCGGGACACCAAAATCATGGGCATCGTAAAATCAGATGCCTATGGGCATGGACTGTTACCCGTGTCACAAACGCTTGAAGAGCAAAGGATTGACTCACTCGCAGTTGCCCATCTCCATGAGGCGCTTAAGCTAAGGGAAGAAGGTGTACGGTTACCCCTTGTGATCCTATGCGGCATCCAGACCAGGGATGAGGCGGATCAAGCAGTAGAAAAGGACCTGACTCCTGTCCTATTTGATCACACATCGGCAGAGGTCCTGGATCAAGAGAGTGCAAGGCGTGGCAAGACAACTCATGTCCACTTAAAGGTCGATACCGGCATGGGAAGGTTAGGAATCCACAGTGGAGAGTTAGGTCCCTTTATCCAGAGAATAATGAGGCTGAAAAACCTGGACATGGAAGCGCTTATTTCCCATCTATCATCTGCCGATGAAAGCTCACACGATTTCACCGATCTTCAGGCAAGGCGTTTTGAGAAGGCCGTGGAACTAGGGCGCTCCCTGGGACTGAACTTGCGACTGAACAGCCTGGCAAATAGCGCCGGAATTATGTCCCACAAGACAACTCATCTTGAAATGGTGAGGCCGGGAATTATGCTTTATGGCGGTCTCCCTTCACCTGCATTCCTAAGCCCTGTTGCTTTAAGGCCTGTTATGCATTTCAAGGGCAGGGTCTTGCAAACCAGAGACCTACCTGACCAGACCCCTGTAAGCTATGGAAGGACTTACTACACAGAGGGTCCACGGCGTATCGCGATCCTTTCGGCCGGTTACGCAGAAGGCCTACCTCATAGCATGTCTAATGCAGGAAAAGTACTAATAAGGGGGAAAAAGGCACCGATTGTGGGAACGATATGTATGAATCTGACTATCTGCGATATTACCGGGATTAAGGGCGTGAGTTCGGGAGACGAAGTGGTCTTTTTGGGTCCACAAGGGGATGAAACCATCACGGCCGATGACTTGGCCAAATGGGCAGGGACTATATCCTATGAGGTGCTCTGTTCCATAGGACAACAAAATACGAGGAAATATTTATCATGAAAGGGAAGCTCAATGCGGTGCTCAACGCCAGCATTGACGATTGTTTTGAACGGGGCCTTCTAAAACACACCCTGCTTCAAGACTATGTGATTGAAGTCCCTAACAATCCGGATCATGGCCATTACGCCACCAATCTACCTTTGACGCTCGCTTCAAGCCAGGGACGACGTCCGTTGGATATTGCCAAGGTCATAGTGGAACACCTCAAAGACGATGAAGGCCTTCTCGAGAAGGCGGAAACAGCAGGCCCGGGCTTTATCAACTTCAGAATAAGACCGGAGGCATGGCATAATGTCCTATCCAATATTGTCGCCCTTAAGGAAAATTATGGCCGGAATATGGTCGGGAATGCCCAAAAAGTTCTGGTGGAATTTGTAAGCGCAAACCCCACCGGCCCTCTTCATCTCGGACATGGGCGAGGAGCCGCGCTAGGGGACACACTCTGCAGGACCCTCTCCTTTTGCGGATATGAGGTGACCCGCGAGTTTTATATCAATGACGCAGGGCAACAGATGAAGCTCCTAGGTGAATCTGTCTTTAGTCGCTGGAAACAGATAAATGACTCCGACTATCCATTCCCGGAAAACGGTTATCACGGGGATTATATCTTGTCCCTGGCCAAAAAAATCTCCCGGGAAAATGATTTCAAAGACATGTCTCAAGAAGACATAATCGAATTGTGCACCAAAAGGGGCAAAGAATTAATGCTTGATGAAATCAAGCAGGACCTTGCACGGTTCAAGGTCTCCTTTGATGTATGGTATAACGAAAATGACCTCTATGATTCAGGCCTCTTACAGAATACCCTTGAGATGGTGCGTCAGAGGGGACAGCTCTACGATGGGGACGGCGCCCTATGGATCAAGACATCAGATTTCGGAGATGATAAGGACCGCGTTATTCGTAAGAAAGACGGGCAGTTTACATACTTTGCATCTGATATCTCATACCATCTGGAGAAAAGGCGAAGGGGCTTTGAAAAGGCCATCAATATATGGGGGGCGGACCACCATGGCTATGTCCCCCGGATGAAGGCGGCACTCCTGGCACATGGTATCCCTGAAAACTGGCTGTCCATCATGCTGATTCAATTGGTCAAGCTCTGGAAAGGCGGTCAGGAGATCAAGATGTCGAAAAGAGCGGGTTTTTATGTTACACTTCAGGAATTGATGGATGAGGTAGGAGTTGATGCCGTACGGTTTGTCTTTCTGACCAAGCACCATGATTCCACGCTGGATTTTGATATGGATATGGTAAAAAAACAGGATAGCGACAATCCCGTCTATTACGTCCAGTATGCACATGCCAGGATATGCAGCATATTCAGAAAGGCCGCCACAGAGGGCATCTCCATGCCGGATCATCCAAACGGGCTCCTGAACCGACTTGAATTAGAGGAGGAGATGGCGCTAATCCGGCTTATGGCGGAGTTTACTTCGCTGTTGGAAGATATCTGCGCAAGCCTGGAGCCCCATCGTTTAACCTATTACCTGACAGATCTGGCAGCCCTGTTCCATAAATATTTCAATCTGGGCACAAAGGTGCCAGGGCATCGAATTGTCACGCACGACAAGGCCCTGAGCCAGGCGAGACTCTTTCTTGCAGCGGCCGTAAGAATTGTCATAGCCAATGGGTTGAACCTTCTTGGGATCAGCTCCCCGGAAAGGATGTAACTAATCGAGGAAGCTATGGGTACAGAAAGCACAAAAACCAGGAAAAAGAAAAAATATCGTATGGATTTTTCGCTCCTATCGCTGTTTCTTTGGAGCATGGGAATCTTTGTCCTCATGGGCTGGATATTTATCTTGGGAATTCTTGTGGGACGGGGATTCTTGCCCGAAGGAATTCAATCTCTTACAAAGCGCGAAAAACAGCTCCCCGGGTTCCACGATAGGGTCTCCAGGAAAAATCCCATTAGTCCAGGCTTCAAGAAAAAATCGGACACTGTCAAAAAATTCGATTTCTACGATAAGCTCGCGGAGACAGGTGACAAAGTTGCCACAAAAAGCGGGCTGGGCCCCGAGAAAAAGATAGCCCACCAAAAGACGAGCAATAAGGTCGCGGTGCCCAAATCTGGCGCTAATTTCACTCTACAATTGGCCTCTCTGGAGCGCAAGGAAAAGGCCGAAAGCCTGGTCAAACGATTAAATGACCATGGTTATCCCGCCTATATTTCTAAGGTTGACATAGGTGAAGGCACTTACTACCGGGTGAGATGTGGCAAATTCAAGACAAAAGAGGATGCATTGAGTCTTGAGAAGTCATTGGCCCAGCGTGAAGGGCTGAAGGGTTATGTTGTAACCCTTGAAGAATAGGAAAAGATCCCTGTGTCCGTAAGAAAAGCCATCACTAACGATATCAAGGTCATCCACAAGATTCTAAACCACTATGCAGATCAGGGACTCCTATTGCCCAGATCTTTGAGTGAACTCTACGATCATCTAAGGGATTATTTCGTGGTGGACCAGGACGGTCATAGAAATGTGATCTATGGTGTGGCCGGACTAGGTATCTGCTGGGACGACTTGTGCGAAATCAAGTCCCTGGCCATTTCTGAAGACCAACATGGTAAGGGATTTGGCTCCCGTCTTGTAGATGCGTGTCTTGAAGAGGCCCGGGCCTTAGGACTGAAGAGGGTCTTCACCCTTACCTACATTCCAGAATTTTTTATCAAATTCGGATTTAAAGAAGTGGAAAAATTGGTTCTTCCGCACAAGATCTGGTCCGATTGTTTGAAGTGCCCAAAGTTCCCTGACTGCGATGAGACGGCCTTGATGATGAAACTGTAGCCCAAAGACCGGAAGAACCAAGCTTCACTGAGGAGGAAAAAATAATGTTTGGCATTGGCATGCCTGAATTGATCATTATTTTGGTTATTGCCTTGATCGTCATAGGCCCTAGTAAACTCCCTGAATTGGCAAAGGCCCTTGGCAAAGGCATGGCCGAATTCAAAAAGGCCAGCCAAGAGATCAAGGACAGCTTGCACCTGGATGACGAATTGAAGGAGGCAAAAGACGATCTGGCAGACTCCATAAAGGCGCTGGATGAACCACTCGATCTTGAGCCTCAAAAAGGCCCTGGAAATGGAGAGACAACATATGATGAGCCAAAGAAGATGGACAAAAACCGTCTAGAAACAGGTCGTGAGCTCCAAAGTGACAGAGATAAAGTCAAGCAACACCACCATGGCCTCCCCAACGGAGACCTAGGGGAGAAGGCCAAGGATGAATAGTGACGAAAAGCAACCCTTTCTGAGCCATCTGGAGGAATTGCGAAAGAGGCTTATCGCATGTGCGATAGCCATTGGAATAGGATTTGTCATTTCATATGTCTTCTCAGAAAGGATCTTCCAATTATTGATTCTGCCCCTGAGGTCGGCCTTACCTGAAGGGGACAAACTCATTTTCACCAACCTGCCGGAGATGTTTATTACCTATCTCAAGGTGGCCTTCATTGCAGGGGTGCTCCTTGCCCTGCCAATGATATTCTATGAGTTATGGATGTTTATCGCCCCTGGACTTTATCAGAATGAGAAAAGATATGTGATACCATTTGTGGTTTCTTCCACTATTCTCTTTATAGGTGGATCTCTCTTCGGCTACTTTATCGTTTTTCCCTTTGGGTTCAAATTTTTTATTGGATTCTCAAATGAATATGTCAAGGCCCTCCCGTCGGTCAAGCAGTACTTTTCCTTCTCCATAAAACTGCTTTTTGCCTTTGGTATTGTATTTGAACTCCCGGTCATTATCTTCTTTCTGGCGAGGATAGGTCTCGTAACAGCCGATTTTCTGAAACAAAAACGCAGGTATGCCATACTATTGACCTTCGTCATAGGGGCCATACTGACTCCTCCGGACGTCATCACCCAGTGCATGATGGCCATTCCACTGATATTACTGTTTGAGCTGGGAATTATTGTTGCAAAGATTGCGCAAAAAAAGAGAAAGGCGGACGAGAAGGAGATCGAGGCTGAGACGTCGACCGATTAGCCTGGAAAGATACTAGGTTATTGAAATAACGTGATCTTATTCCTTGAAATGGTCAACAAGAGAGGTTCCTTTTGAACCTCTCCGTTTTCATCAAATGAAATCTTACCTGTCACGCCTATAAAATCATGACACTCAAGGAGGGCCTTCTGGACGTCCTTTCTCGTGCGCACTTTCCCTCTTGAGATTACCCTACTCAAAACCCTCACCGTATCATAACCATTCGCAGCCAATACCCCTGGGTAGGAATCAAAGTTTTTTCTGTAGTCCTCTACAAAGGATCTAACACCGGGCCCCGAAGCCCCCCTAAAAAAACCGGAAGGGAACATTGCACTCTGGACATAATCTCCTGCCAACTTTATCAGTTGGGGAGACTGCCAGAGGCTTGTCCCCATGAGTTGGACATATAGGACGTCATGATACACCAATTGCGGCGCGATCATGGCCACCCTTTGGAAGTTGTCGGGTAAAAAAATGGCATCAAAATCTATGATGGGTTCCGGTTTATCTGGTTCGAGTTCATCTTCCTCTTCCTCCGGGGTCCTCATCTCCTCGAGCTTTTTCACCAATGAATCAGGTCTACGGTAATAAAGACCGACGGCCTTATTTATCTGATCAGCAAAATCAGTCTGATCCGGCCGATATGACTCGACACAGGTCACCATACCCCCCATTTCCTCTACCCTGTCCCAGAACAGGTTCATAAAAAAGCGACCATATGAGTTGTCAGGATATAGGATACAAAATCGCTTAATACCAAATCGGGATATTGTGGTATCAACAAGCCTATTCACTTCTTGAGAGGGCATCAAGAAGTTACGAAACACCATATCCCCCTGTTCCGTGACCCCTTTTTTTTGTGTAATGGCAATTATGGGGACGCCCAGCTCCTGTGCCTTCTTGGCAACCGGCACGGCCGTCCTGCTCGAGAGAGGCCCTATTATGGCCGACACGTTTGCATTATCGACCAAATCCTCAAGACCGGATAGGGCGGTGTCCGGATCTCCTTTGGTATCTCTGATAACCAGCTCCAGATTTGGGCCCTGTCCCCGTTCACCGAAGACCCCCGCGCCTAATTGGATTCCGTTCAAGACCTCCTCGCCGTAAATGGCAAATGGCCCGCTCAGGGGTAACAGACAACCAATGACCCCTTTTCCGACCGATATTTCCTCCTTGATCTTTTTTAGGAGCCCCTCTCCCAACGAGACCCACGACCCGTCTGAGGTAGATTGGAGCAGAAGCATTGCTGCTTTTTCGGCCCTTTCCGGTTCATTGCGCCCCAAAAAAATAGTGGCCATCGTATAGTATACCTGTGGCGCGTAATTGCCCTCAAGATCAGACGTTTCAAGCCGCTCAATTTCGGATATATCTATTTCCTCTGCCAGCGCTTCTAGTCTTTTAGTGATCTCCGCCTGCCTTTGTGAACCCTCGCGGCATTCCTCTTTTGCCTTGACCCACCAGACAAAGGCCCTGGGATTATCATCCAAGGCCTCAAAATCTCTCCCAATGATGTCCATGACGTCCGACCTCAGGGTGTCTCTCGGATATCTCTCAAGCCATTTGAGGGCCTCGCCCTTTGAGCGGTCATATTCTTTCAAAAGATAAAGGGCCCTTACAATCTCATAACGCACATAGGACAATTCCGAGTAGTTTGAATACCTCTCAGGGATTCTTTCGAAGAATCCGAGGGCCTTCTCGTATTTTCCGATCCTGAGATATGCCTCTCCCATCCGCTGGAGGGATAAGGCCGACTCCTCCACCCTTACCTCCCCCTTTGAGGGTACCCTCGGGTGGCAGCCCATCAAAAAAAAGGCTATACCCACCGTCAAGGCAGGGATAGCCTTATGCCAGCGCATTTGGCCAAAAATCACTTCTGAACTTCCTCGAAATCGGCATCTACCACGTCTTCATCCTTTGAGGACCCGCCCGTAGCGCCAGCGCCAGCCGCGCCCTCTGCCTGTGCCTGCTCCTGCTGTTGGCTGGCCTGCGCATACATGCTCTCCGCCATCTTATGCGATACATGTGTCAGCTCTTCGCTAAGGCGTTTAATCTCTTCTATATTATCTCCCTCCATGGCCTTTTTCAACCTCTCTATGGCCTGGTTGATATTGGACTTTGTGCTATCATCCACTTTGTCGCCGGCCTCTTTGATAGATTTCTCAGTAGTATAGACAAGGGAATCGGCCATGTTACGCGCGTCTATCAGTTCACGCTTCTTCTTGTCTTCCTCGGCATGTATCTCCGCATCATTTATGAGCCCTTTGATCTCCTCTTCACTCAAACCACTCGAAGCAGTAATCTCAATGGACTGTTCCTTACCAGTACCCATGTCCTTTGCGGACACATGCACGATCCCATTGGCGTCAATATCGAATGTCACCTCTATCTGTGGGATTCCTCTGGGCGCCGGAGGGATACCAACCAGTTGAAACCTGCCGAGGGTCTTATTATTAGACGCCATTTCACGCTCTCCCTGGAGCACGTGAATCTCAACAGCCGGTTGGCTGTCGGCGGCTGTAGAAAAAATTTGACTCTTCTTGGTGGGAATAGTGGTGTTTTTTTCAATCAGTTTTGTAAACACTCCGCCAAGTGTTTCGATACCCAGGGAAAGCGGCGTCACATCCAATAGAAGAACATCCTTAACATCCCCTTTCAGGACCCCGCCCTGAATGGCAGCGCCCACGGCAACCACTTCATCAGGATTAACACCTTTACTCGGCTCTTTCCCAAAGATTTGTTTAACTTTTTCCTGAACCTTGGGCATCCTGGTCATCCCTCCCACCAGAATCACCTCATCAACCTCATTCGCCCTTAGGCCCGCGTCTTTCAATGCCGTATTACATGGACCCACTACCTTTTCGATCAAATCATCGACAATTGCCTCCATCCTGGAGCGTGTTAATTTTATATTAAGGTGTTTGGGCCCACTGGCATCAGCCGTGATAAATGGGAGATTGATATCCGTCTCCATGGACCCGGAAAGTTCTATCTTGGCCTTTTCTGCCCCTTCTTTTAGTCTCTGAAGCGCCATCTTGTCATTGCGAAGGTCTATACCCTGGTCTTTCCTGAATTCATCTGCCAGGTAATCTATTATCCGGAGATCAAAATCTTCCCCTCCCAAATGGGTATCACCGTTGGTCGACTTTACCTCAAACACACCTTCACCTATCTCAAGGATAGATATATCGAACGTACCTCCGCCTAAATCAAAAATCGCAATCTTTCGATCTCCCTTTTTGTCCAGTCCAAAGGACAGAGATGCCGCTGTAGGCTCGTTTATGATTCTTTCCACCTTCAAACCGGCAATCCGTCCGGCATCTTTGGTGGCCTGCCTCTGGCTGTCATTAAAATATGCGGGTACAGTAATTACTGCCTCTGTAACCTTCTCACCGAGGTAGTCTTCTGCTGTTTCTTTCATCTTCTGAAGTATCATGGCGGATATTTCCGCCGGACTATATTCCTTGCCTCTAACAGAGAGATTGCAGTCACCGTTGGATGCCTTACTGATTTTGTAAGGAAGTGTCTTTTTATCTCTTTGCACCTCAGCAGATTCATATTTCCTTCCAATGAGCCTTTTGACCGCAAAAATCGTGTTCTCAGGATTGGTTACCGCCTGCCTCTTTGCAGTCTGTCCAACCAATCTCTCCCCGCTATCTGTAAAGGCTACCATTGAAGGCGTTGTCCTACTCCCCTCTTTATTGGCAATCACAACAGGATCACCACTCTCCATCACGGCAACACATGAATTAGTTGTCCCAAGATCAATCCCTATTATTTTCCCCATTTCTCTGCCTCCTCCACACTCTAACTCTCACTTTAATTGAATTCCTTCGTAACACTTCAGCCCTTTGAAAACAAGTCATGCAGGGGCGTGCGCCCCACTAATCATTGTCTCAAAGAGCTAACCGCTTACGTTTTTTCAATCTTTTGTCTAAAGACGCAAGTCTCAATTCTACTGAGCAAGGCCTTTGCTTACAATCACCATGGCAGGCCGGATTAGCCTCTGATTGAGCATATAGCCCTTCTGAAGCTCCTTCAGAACCATCCCGGGTTTCACGGAATCATCCTCTTGCTCGCTCATGGCCTGGTGAAAATTAGGGTCAAAGGGCTCGCCCACCGCATTGATCTCTTCGACCCCTTCTCTCTCTAACGTATTCTTCAAACCTTTCAGCGTTAGATCTACACCCTCTCTGAGGGCATGAAGTGCGTTTTCATCCTGAGAGTGCAAAATTGCGTTTTCAAGACTATCCAGGACAGGGAGCAATTGTTTTATCAGGGATTCATTGGAAAATTTTGCGAGATCACCCTTTTCTTTCCGGAACCTCTTCTTCAAATTATCAATCTCCGCCTGGGATCGCACGTAAAGATCAAAGTTCTTATCTGCCAACGCCTGAACCTCTTTAATCTTATCGAGCAATTCAGATCCTGTCATCTCTTCCGGGGGGATCTCACCTTTTTCCTCATCCTTCTTCAGCGCACCCTCTTCCGGCTGTCCTTTCAATTCTGCCTCAGAATTTTCTAGATCCTTTTCCTCTATTACTCGGTTCTTAATCACATCAACCTTGACCACACCTTACTCCAGTCCAGATTAAATCATCATTCTTCTTTAAAATACTATGGGAAACATTAAGCATCAGGAAAAGTTTTGTCAAGGTATGACATAGCAAGTTTTTCACGCTCATTTCGATGCGTCTCTTGGAAAATTGAGGCACATCGTACCGGCTCAGCTTTTCGAATAAATATAGATGCCCACGGCCTCATGGCCTTGGCGCTTGAAGATTATGGGAGGTTTTGGGGCCTTTTTGCAAATAGAAGTATGCTTTTCAGTAGAATGAACCAAAAAAAGTTAACGTATGGTGTGTCCAGTCAACCTCTGAAGGGCCTCCATATACTTCTCTCTGGTCTTCTGAATAATCTCTGGAGGCAATTTCGGTGGCGGGGGCCTTTTTCCCCACTTAATCTCCATAAGATAGTCCCTCAAAAACTGTTTATCAAAACTTTTTTGAGGACCGCCGGGGTAATATTCATCCATGGGCCAGAATCTGGACGAATCCGGCGTCAGCACTTCATCAATCAAGATCAGCCGGTCCTCATAGATACCAAACTCAAACTTCGTGTCAGCCACAATAATCCCTCTCTCCGCGGCCAGGTACCTGCCAAATTCATAGATCTCCAGGCTAATTCGCCTAATCTCGTTTGCATTTTTTTCCCCGATAAGCTCAACTACCTTTTCAAAGACGATGTTTTCATCATGCGTGCCATCTGCCGCCTTGGTAGATGGAGTGAAAATTGGTTCTGGCAGGCCCTCTGACTCACGAAGACCTTCTGGAACCGGGATGCCACACACGCTCCCATTTGCCTGGTATTCCTGCCAGCCTGAGCCAGATAGATACCCCCTTACGATACATTCAACCGGGAGGGGCCTCGCTTTCTTCACCAAGATACTCCGGTCCCTAAGATCCTCAATATATGGCAGACAAACATCCGGGAACTCGGCAGAATTGGTGGCAATGAGATGATTTTCCACAATGGATTCAAGTTGCCTGAACCAGAAGACAGAAATGCCTGTAAGGATCATCCCCTTATCCGGAATGGGATCATCCATGACCACGTCAAACGCAGAAATACGATCGCTCGCCACTATAAGCAACTGATCCCAAATCTCATACACATCCCTGACCTTGCCCCTTTTTACGAGCCTCAGATCTTTAAAATCAGTCTTTTGCAGTACGCCTGAGTTCATAGACTATCTCCTTTAAATCAATCTTGCAAAAACGGTTTTTGCAAGGTTGCAAATTTAACCGCGAGGCGCTGAGCACGCCGAGAAATTTGTTCTTTTAAATTGTCGTGAGAGGCGACAATTTAAAGATTACTCCGTCCTATCTAAATGCACTACATCTTCGATTGATAATCATAGCGCGTTTCAAAACACCCTAAGCTTTGCGTTACACCCTACCTTTTGATTCTAGCCAAATAGTCTCTGTAAAATTTCAGGACCCTGTTTCGAAAGGAGATCGTCTCGGGGTATGGAGGGATTCCCTTATATTGCCTAACCCTTCCGTGACCAGCATTATAGGAGGCCAGGGCCAGACTAATATCTCCATTCTCAAGCTTCATCATAGAGGCGAAATACTTGAAGCCCTGCCTAATCGCCTTGCTCGGTTCTAAACGATCATCATCTCCTCTCCTCAATAGCTCCTCTTTATACTTGTAATACAACCGGTTCCATTTCCGGCCACAGTCCAAAGACTTCTGCATCAATAGCCATGCCTGTTGGGCAGAGCTACGTGCACTTTCTGCTGTAATTTTCTTTATTATCGCTATCGCCTTACGCCTTGATCTCCTCTCACATTTCATGAGGGATTGAGCCTCATCAAAATACCCGGGCATAAAAATATTTTTCATACCGAGATCTTTTGCGGTCCTCGGCATTATCTGGGTGAGCCCTGCCGCCCCCACATCGGATACACGACGGGGATCAAAAGTGGACTCTTGTCTTATCAGGGCAAGAAACAACAGAGGGTCTACGAAATATCCCGAATTTTCATGATTTTTAATAACCTGCGCCAGAAGCGGCACATAACGAGAACCCGGCTTCCCCACTATACGTTTCCACTCAGAGTCAACTTTTCCTCTCCTGTCCGAATTATATCTATCGAGGTCGAACATCTCCTGAGATTCCTTGGGGGCATTACTTACGAATTCCCTGAAGACGTGATTAACGAACCTTACATTCAGCGGATTCAATGGGGGAGAGTCATCTTCCTCACCCTGACATCTGTTGTAAAAGTACGCCAAGGCATCTCTTAAATTATAGGAGGCCGTCTCCATGCCCTCACCCAACAACTTCTCCAATAATCCCATACAAATGTCATGATCTAGCCTGTTATCCAAATCAGGAGATAATCTTGCCCTATACTCCAGCATATGTTTCTTGGCAGATCTCAGGGCCTTGTTATAGCTAACAGCCAGTTCGGCCACCTTTTCTGCATGTTCCCCTGTGGTCATACCCTTTTTTTGGCTCTCCATTGCATCGATCGCCTGCTCAAGCAGGCTGTCAGCCTTCTTGAATAATTTAACGGCCTCCATGTAATCCTGATCAATAAGCACTTTAAGCCCCATGGAGCGACCAACCTCCGGACTGATCATCAGGATACCTTCTTCCCCGCGATAGGCATCATCTGAGATGCCCTCCTTCTGTAAATCAAGGTTGTAGGAGATAATAATCTTTTTTAACAAAGAAAGGTCTTCGCGACCCCGGGATGGGGAACTCACCGCCAGCATTGAGACGGACAGTACAATCAGGATGCCTAAACGATTAAGAGAAAAAGAGGATTTAGAGAGTTTTGTCATCGCCTTTGTATAAAAGAGGGATGTCATCCTAATTGAGCCGATACTCAATTAGGGAGCTATCAGGGGCCAGGATTCAGTGTTGCAAAAATCTGATTAATTCCGTTTCCTGCCAACTGACAACGGGCAACGGGCAACTATCAATTGAGCGTCTTCGCTCAATTGAGGTGTTACTCCTTTACGATTTTTCCCAGGACTCCCCCTAGCCAGTCCTTGAAGTTATCTCCAAATGATGGGGCCTGGATGACCAGTTTGCACTCCGCATGCCTATCGGAGTCCATACTTACCGCCCTGGCCGTGTATTCTCCTACTGGTATTGGCGGTTGATTAATAACAATAATGGTCTCCTTCTTTTCATTCTCGCCAAGCTTGGCCCTAAGGAATTCAGAGACCTTGACCAATGGAACCTTTGGATCAACCTCTGCGGTGAAGTATCCGTTTTTATCCACCTCACCGTCGGCAATAGGGACATCCACGATCTCATGCTCTTTTTTGACACCCAAGAGTTTAATAAATACTGAATCATCAGGCTGAAACCCCTTGCCCCTGAACACGATGTGGGTATCTTTCAGAAGTGTAACAACTCCAAGGCGGACACTATCGGGTTCAACAATCATTTGAGGCCCCTTGACCTTGGGATCAAACGGCTTGGGAGCGGTGGCACAACCTATAAGCATAAAAATCAAGACAATCGAAATCAAACCCGGTTTTGGGTACCATTTACTGAATGGCCATTTTCCCTTAGTAATCATTTTCTTGCCCTCCTATTTAAAATACTTACCTATACATGGCCTCAATTAGGTCACCAAAGGCCTCATTCACATATTTCCTCTTCACCTTCATTGTTGGGGTCACCTCTCCATCTTCTTCATAGAGTTTCTTGGGAAAGATGGTAAATTTTTTCACCTGTTCCACACGGGAGAGAGTGGCATTTACCTTATCTACCTCAGCCTGAATCAGGCCTATGATTGAAGGGTTTTGGGTCATGTCTCTATAAGTGGAAAATTGAATCTTGTTGTCCTGCGCGTATTTTGCCACGTTGTCCTCATCGATCATAATCAGAGAGGAGATAAACTTTCTCTTATCCCCAATAACCACCGCATCATTTATATATGGACTAAACTTCAACTTATTTTCGATATATTGAGGCGTGATGTTTTTCCCCCCTGCAGTGACAATTATATCCTTCTTACGGTCAGTGATCTTTACATATCCGTCCTCGTCCATCTCTCCCACATCACCGGAATATAGCCACCCGTCGCACAAGGTCCCCTCAGTGGCCTCAGGGTTCTTATAATATCCCTTAAACACACCTGGGGATCTTACCAAGATCTCCCCATCTTCTGCTATCTTCACCTCCACACCAGGGAGAGGAGGTCCTACAGTCCCAAACTTCACCTTGTCCATCTTGGAGACACATGTCACCCCAGTACCTTCTGTCTGACCATAACCCTCTATCAAATTGACACCGATGGACTGGAAATAATGCAGGACGTCGGGAGAAATCGGGGCCGCACCCGAATATGCCACCCTCAATCGGTCAAAGCCCAGTCTTTCTTTAAGTTTTCTGAATACCGCAAGGTGAGCGAGCTGATAAAGCAGCTCCAGGTACAAAGGGACCGGTCTGAAGTCCATTTTCAGACTGGCCCGCATCTTCCCCGCCCTGAGGGCCGTGGCATAAACAAGCCTCTTAAACCAGGTGGCGTCCGACATCTTAATATACACTGCAGAAAGATATTTTTCCCAGACACGGGGGACGGCATATCCCACTGTCGGGGATATCTCGCTCATATTATCCGTCACCGTGTCAAGGCTCTCTATAAAGTTGACCGTGTATCCATGGGTAATATGCGCGAAAACCGAAAAAAGACGTTCAAAGACATGACACAGGGGCAAAAAGGACATGACTTCGTCCGTGTCATACAAAGGGTTTTCTGCTGTGATGGCCTTTCCCATCCAGGTTACATTCCTGTGGGTCAGCATGGCACCCTTTGGGGGGCCCGTCGTGCCGGAGGTATAGACCAGGACAGAGAGATCTTCGGGTGTGATCTCGGCTAGTCGGCTTTCAAATAGACCTGCTTCCCTCTCCGTTACCTCACGGCCTAAATCCAGGACATCGTCGTAGCTCATGACCATGGGATCCTCAAAATGCCGCAGCCCCTCCATGTCCCAAACGATCACTTTCTTCAGACAGACAACATTATCCCTGAAATGGAGCCACTTATCTAGCTGTTCTTCATTTTCCGCAAAGAAAAACTTAGACTCAGAATTCTGAACAACATATTCAACCTGCTCACAGGCATTCGTGGAATAGACCCCTACGGCGAATCCACCTGAACATTGAACCCCCATATCTATAATCACCCATTCTGGACAATTATCCCCAATAATGCAAACGCCGTCTCCCTTTTCAAGCCCCATGGATACAAGGGCCGAGCCAATATACTTGACCAGTCTGTAATATTCATTCCAGGAGATGTCATGCCAAAGGCCATGTTTTTTTTTCCGCATGGCCACCCGATCCCCATATTTCTCTACGGTCTGCTTAAAGATCTGCGGAGTGGTCTTGGGAGTCATTATCTCCACCTCTTCTTTCTCTTCCAGCGTTGATAACCCTTTGCAGACTCTTCTGACCTCATACCCATATAGAATTCCTGAACGTCCTTATCCCCCATAAGATCCTCTGATCTTCCCTTCATAACAAATCGGCCATTTTCCAATATCAGGCCCACATCAGATATGGTCAGGGCCATCCGGGCGTTCTGTTCGACCAGCAGAACAGTTGTTCCCTCATCATTTATGGACCTAATAATCTCAAAAATTTCCTTTACCAATAGAGGGGAAAGCCCCAGGGAAGGCTCATCTAGCAAAACCAGCTTGGGACGATTCATCAAGGCCCTTCCTATTGCCAGCATCTGCTGTTCCCCTCCCGAGAGTGTCCCTGCCCACTGGCCCTCTCTCTCTCTGAGGACCGGGAAGTATCCGTATATCTGATCAAAATCTCTTCTAATGGCCGCACGATCCCTTCGTATGTAGGCCCCCATCAAGAGATTTTCTCTTACAGTAAGCTCCTCAAATACCTCCCTCCCTTCAGGCACATAGGAGATCCCAAGTCTAACGATCACCTCGGGGTCCTTGCCATCGATCCTCTTTCCCATGAATTCTATGGTGCCTTTATCGGGCTGGTCTTCCAACAGACCCATAACGGTCTTTAATATCGTCGATTTGCCCGCACCATTATTCCCCAGGATGGCGGTAATCGTCCCCTCGTCTACGCTGAGAGACACTCCACGCAGGGCATAGATCAAGACATAGAGGGTCTCGATATTCTTTATCTCAAGCAATGTGCTCACTGATCTCATCCTCACCCAGGTAGGCCTTCAAGACCTCAGGGTGTTTCTGCACCTCAGAAGGCATTCCTTCTGTGATATATCTACCAAAGTTGATGGCCAGAATGCGGTCTGATATATCCATAACCACCTTCATGTCGTGTTCGATCAACAAAATCGTGACACCGATCTCATCCTGAATGTCCTTTATCCAGAAAATCAGGTCCTGCTTCTCTTCAGAGTTCATTCCCGCAGACGGCTCATCTAGAAGGAGAAGCTCGGGTTCCAGGGCCAGCGCTCTTCCAAGTTCTATCAGTTTTTGAGTGCCATATGGGACACCTCTGACTAATTGATCTCTAGCAGATTGAAGATCAAGGAGGTCTATTATTTGCTCCACGCGGGCACGGTGCCTTATCTCGTCCTGTGCCGCCTTGGATCCTCTCCTGAAAAAAGTAGCACCGCTCCAGATACCTGTCTTCATATGGATGTGCCGACCTAGCATCAGGTTCTCCATAGCGGTCATGTAAGGAAAAAGTTCTATATTCTGAAATGTCCTGGCAATCCCTTTCCGGGCAATCTTATGCGGCCTGAGACCTGTTATATCTTCCCCCTTGAAAAGGATCTTTCCTGAATCGGGCCTGTAGATCCCGCTGATACAATTGAAGATGGTGGTCTTACCCGCACCGTTAGGGCCGATAATCGAAAATATCGAGCCCGTTTCTACATCAAAACTGATGTCGCCCACTGCCTTTAGGCCACCAAAGCTGATATTCAGACAATCTATGGAAAAGAATTTGTTATCCGTCATTGCAAATAACTCGGAAAAACCGAAGGCAGGTCTATATACCCGTCCCTTCAGACCTTTTTGATATAATGTCTGGCAAAAAGTCCACTTGGTCTAAAACAGAGTACCAGGACAATGATCATGAATGCCACCACCGATTTAAACTCAATAGATACATATCCACCGAACAAGTTTTCAATTATTGCTAGCACATAGCCCCCAAAGGCAGCACCAACCAGTGATGTCATTCCTCCTAGAACAGCGGCCGCAAACCCCTTCAACAGGGCGTTTAGCATCAGGGTTGGATCAAGGGTGGCGATGGGGGCCAGCAACATACCTGCCACTGCACCAATAATAGAACTCATGGCCCAGGTAATGGATAGTATCCTGTTAGTGCGGATCCCATTGATGCGGGCGGCCATGGCATTTTGCTGGGTAGCCTTCATGGCGATTCCCAGCTTGGTGTATCTAAAAAACAAAAAAAGGATAAACATCAATATGAGTGTGATGAGAAATGTGGCGATATTGAGATAACTCAACACGGCAGATCCAAGATTGATGACGTCAAAATCTGAGACGGGGAAAGGGAAATTTTTCTGATCAGCGCCCCATTTCCAGCTCGCGATGCCATAAAGGACCATCTCAAAGCCCAGTGTTATAAGAATGAAGCTAAGTATATTGGGGTCTTTTGCCCTCCTCAAAAATATGAATTCAAGGAATGCCCCCAAGGCCGCGGCAAATATCAGGGCACCACCAAAAGATATAAGAAAGGACTTACCATAGGATTCAAGGAGAGCATAGGCCACAAATGTGGAAATCATGGCCATTTCCCCCTGCCCGAAATTGGGGACCTCTGAGGTCTTATAAATAATCACCATGGCAAGGGCAATTAAGGCGTATAGGCTTCCAAAGGATAGGCCGCTGACAAGTAGTTGGAGAAACATTTAGGCTCCTCTATAAAAATGAAGTCACAACCTGTGGATTACGCATCGTTCGGCTCTCCATGTATAATCCGAAAAGGCGAAATAGCCTCTTTTAAAACGGCCATGTCTTCCAGTAGATCTTGGTCCTTATCCAGAAACCATATAATCCAAGAGGCTCAAATACGACCAAGAGTATAATGATCACGCCAAAGATAATACTCGAGATATTGGGAAGGCCACTGACGGTCATCCAGTTTCTTGAAAATGATATCAAAACGCTCCCGATGTATGGGAGTTCCTGCACTTTATCCAAGGTCAGCATGAGCCATGTTATAACTATCCCCCCCATAATGGAACCAAAGATAGAACCCAGTCCGCCTACAATCACAAACGCCAGGAAATAGATGGATAGTATAAAATTAAAAGTACTCGGATTGATAAAACCAAGTAAAAACGCGTACAGGCCGCCGGCAAGCCCTGTATATAAGGCGCTGACAGCAAAAGACAGGGTCTTGTAAAAAGTCAAGTTAACGCCCATGGTCTCCGCTGCGATGTCGCTATCCCGAATAGCAATAAAGGCCCTCCCGACCTTGCTCTTCATAAGGTTTCTGGCACCTATTGTCAGGAAAAACGTGATCGGGATGATCAAAAAATAGAGCTGACGATCGCTCTCCAAGTTATAAGTACCGAAGGGATGTAATATATCAAGGCTGGGTGCTTCGATCCCCATTCTGCCGCCAAAGACCCGCCAGCGACCAATCACCTGGGTAATTGCCATACCAAAACCCAACGTGGCGATGGCAAGATATGGTCCTTCCAACCTCAGGGCCGGTAGCCCCAGAATAAATCCGAAAAGGCCTGCTGTAATGGCGGCCAGTAACAGGGACACAAAAAAAGGCAAATGTAACGTGTTCATTAAGAGTACAGTCATATAGGCACCGATGGCGAAAAAACCGGCATGACCCAGGGATATTTGTCCTGTATAACCCACAAGTATATTCAGACCAACCGTGACGATGATGTTGATGGCCATATAATTGGCCATATAGATGTAGTAAGAAGAGCCCATAATCTTGGGGACCAAGAAGGGAAATACAATAAGGAACACGATGAGCATCATGAACCAAAACCAGAGTACCTTATTGCGCAAAAGCTGAATATCTTCGTAATAATCCCTTTTCATGTCCATGGTCTTATATTCTCTCGCCGTTTACACTATTCATGGTCTGTTTTTAATCTCCATATGTAATAGCTCAATAAAAAGGGGGCGGTGAGAACCTCTTCTATTCAACCGCCCAGACTCACTTCTCGGCCAGTTTGCCAAGCAGTTTATTATAATACAGCTCTGTTTCCTCAAGTAGAGGAGATCCCCTGCCCATCATGTTTAACTTCATGATCTTGTAGTTGATCTTTTTGATCGCGCGGTATCTTTCTTTCTCGTCCGGCATATCATCCAGCATATCCTCCATCCGCCTAATCTCTTTCTTGAGTTGAAGCTCGGGAGGAAGACAATCCGCATTCTTCAGGATCTTGTATGCCAACCGAAGGTCATCGGGCACATTACTATCATCCTCAATCTCGAGGGGCCTGCCACTTCCCGGAAGATTGTCAAATTCCCCCTTCTCCTGGGCCTCCCTGATCCTTTTTTCTATAATCTTCTGAAAGCCGGCCATAATTGAGACTTATAACTTATTAACCTTACCAATACAACCCGAAATAGAATTTCAAGACAGTTCTGGACTCGCACGTCTGGTAACTACTCAGGTAGATAGGCCGAAGGCATTTAGGCTTTGGTATCGCAGAGTGAACCGTGAGTGACCACACAAAAGTCAGGCCGAGTATTTCCCTTTTCCGAAATCCCGTTTGGTTCGTTCACGGAATTATATTACGAGGTTGGTCTGTCAAAACGGTTTAGGTATTCCGTCAAACATGACATTTCCGGATGCTAATCAAAAATTCTGGAGGCCGAGAAGATTTTAGCCGCCCTGAGGGGAACAGTGCGAAAAACTAATAGCCTTCAGGCTACAGCCTAAGCAACCTGAACAGTTACCACGTCTGAGCCGGTCCGACGGGGCATATCGCCCTTGACAACGCACATACTATCCGTTATTCCCTTGAAAACATTTGAAAGATGGCGATAATCGCCACCAATATCCTTATTCTCCTGTACGAAGCAACGGCCCTTTACAAGAAAAAGGCGTCCAATACAAGGGCGACAAGAACTAATGATTGACGAACTGGATAAGAAGATCATTAATCTCATCCAACATGACCTGCCCCTTGATAAAAGGCCCTTTGCGCTCATGGCGGAAAAGGTCGGGGTTAGTGAAGAGGCATTTATTGAGCGGGTTATGAGGCTTAAACAACGCGGGATAATCAGACGCTTTGGCGCTACCCTGCGTCATCAGGAGGCGGGATTTAGCTCCAATGCTATGGTGGCCTGGGTCGTACCGGATGATCGTGTAGAAGACACAGGAAAGATATTAACGCATTTTCGAGAGGTCACTCATTGCTACCAGAGAAGTCCCCAAAAGGATTGGCATTACAACCTATATACGATGATCCATGCCAACACCCGCAAGCAATGCTACCGGATAGCGGAACGTATGGCTCAGACTATAGGGATAGAGGAGTTTATATTGCTCTTCAGCGAAAAGGAATTTAAAAAGACCAGTATGGAATACTTCTAAGACTTACACCCGAAAAAACCCTTTTAGGACCTTATGAGCAAATTTGTGTTCAAAACTGGCAGAAAATTTCTTAGATATGGTATGCGGAGCGAAGCGACACCTTAACTTTAGTCACTTCGGGCCCTGGCCCAGACCTAGTTTATTGGTCCCTTTGTGTAAGACTTCCTGACGTAGTATTCCGCAGGATCGTGTCTAGAATGCTCATCAGGGGGCACCAGGGCGGGCTTTAGTTCAATTTAGGCACTTTTCCGGTTCATCCGAAAACCGATTACTTACCGGAGACAAATAATGAAAAAACAGTCCAAGATTCTTTTTGAACGCGCTAAGACCTGCATTCCAGGGGGTGTAAACAGTCCTGTCAGGGCCGGAAAGGCGGTTGGACTTGATCCTCCGTTTATTGCCAGGGCGAAGGGTTGCTCCATATGGGATGTGGATGGAAATGAATACATCGATTACGTTTGTTCATGGGGGCCTATGATCCTGGGGCATGCCCATCCCGAAGTAGTTCATGCCTTGGAGGAGTCTCTTGAGCGGGGGACCAGTTATGGCGCGCCGACAGGGCTTGAAGTGGAAATGGCTGAGACCATTGTCGAGATGGTACCGTCTATTGATATGGTCCGCATGGTAAACTCCGGGACCGAGGCAACCATGAGCGCAATTCGTCTCGCCAGGGGCTTTACCGGCAGAGAAAAAATCATTAAATTTGATGGCTGTTATCATGGTCATGCAGACAGCTTATTGGTCTCCGCCGGCTCAGGGTTAGCGACCCTTGGAATCCCGGGGAGCCCTGGGGTGCCTCAGGATCTTGCCAGGCATACCATATCGCTCCCTTTCAATAACCTGGAGGGGGTGGATCAGGCCTTTCGCAAATTTGGCGCACAGATAGCGGCCGTAATTGTTGAGCCTATACCCGCAAACATGGGAGTCATTATCCCTGTCAAGGGGTTCTTGGAGGGCCTCAGGGAAATTACCCTCGTCCATAACTCCCTGCTCATTTTTGATGAGGTAATAAGCGGCTTCAGGGTGGCTCCAGGCGGAGCCCAGGAACTCTATGGCATCATGCCTGACCTGACGTGCCTGGGCAAAATAATCGGGGGTGGTTTGCCTGTGGGTGCCTATGGAGGCAAAAAGG
>Ga0307425_1000051_pt1 | contig 61411 bp, 59 predicted proteins | sample SalMarWE160330MG_FD_202152 | JGI IMG/M metagenome (GOLD analysis project Ga0307425, IMG submission 202152) | Salt marsh sediment microbial communities from the Plum Island Ecosystem LTER, Massachusetts, United States - WE1603-30 | ecosystem: Environmental > Aquatic > Marine > Intertidal zone >... | reverse complement strand
GGTAAAGGTAGTGAATACAGCCGTACAGGGGGCCTGCCAGACCGATCAGTATGGCACCCAGACAGAAAGCAACCGTACCCATGGCCGTGACATTGATACCGGCCAGAGCGGCAGCCTCTTTATCCTGAATCGTGGCCCGCAATGCCTTTCCAAGATAGGTTCGGTGCATGATGAGGTAAAGCATTCCGAGGACGATGAGAGACAAAATAAGCAGCGTAAACTGGTTATAACTGATATAAACGCCGGAAAATCGGAGGCCTTGATTCAGAACTGGAATTCGGATGAGTCTGTAATTACCGGAAAATAAATAGAGCATGCTGTTTTGAATGAGGACGGCTAGGCCGAAACTCAGTACAATGGAATTCAGCTCCAGCGGCTCAGTCAGGCGGGCAAATAGGCGTTGAAGACCCAGGCAGATCAAAAGTGTCAGCAAAATGGCGAACGGGAATGTTAATATAAAAGGAAACGCCCATGCTTTCCAGAGCCAGTAAGCTGAGTAACCGGCCAGGACAATCAATTCGCCATGGGCAAGGTTAAAATTCCGGGTTACCCCGAATATGAGGGCAAAACCGAGCGCGACGAGGACATAAAACGAACCCAGGGAGATTCCGGAAACAAGAATGGTCGTCCACATAAGCTATCTCTGATCCCATGACGGCATTGGATATACCGACTGTCCGGTAGATCGATCCGGCGGATAGACGACCACAAGTTTTCCTTTCTGAATCTGAACGACCACGTGGCGATAACTTGCCGGATCACCATCGGCGTCAAAATAAAGATGCTCCATGGGCAGCACTAAATCCAGTTTTGTCAGGGCTTGCCGAATAGTTTCGCCGTTTAGGGTTTGACCGTTATTCAGAACATTTTGCATCGCCGCAATAAGGACCTTGGCGGATGTGTAACCGTGCATATTGGTGGTATTCGGGAGTTGGCTGAACATCTTTTGAAAATTATTGACAAAAGACTCAGAGGCTTTCTCCGTTCCCGGTACGGTAATTCCCGGATGCCAGGCACAGGTGCTGTAGAGATAGTCGGCGTCTTTTCCCAAAGCATGAATAAAACTTTCATACGCAATACCGAAAGGGCCGATATAAGCCTTGGGTGTCATTCTATTCTCTTTAAGCTGTCTCACGAAAAGAATATGGTCCGGTGTAAAGCCGCCGGAAACGATCACATCGATTTTCATGCCGGCCAGCTTGGCAATCAGCGGTGTAAAATCGGGTGTACCGGGACGGAATTTTTCAACCAGCCGGACCATTAATCCCCGTTTTGTAAGACAGCGCTCCAGATCCCTGGCCAGTTCAGTTGAACCGGGAGTGGCGGCATGTAAAATGGCCAGACGTTGGGGTTTAAAACTTTCAATGAGGATTCCACAGAGGGGTTCAACAAATCCCTGAAGCTTTGAAACCCTGAACAAGTAAGCGTTCTTATGCTGTGTTAATTCTTTTTGGAGACTGGCGCTGGCGACATAAGGAATTTTGTGTTTTTTTGCGATGGCGGCAATTGGACCCACCAGAGAATCAACGTAACCGCCGGTAATGGCCACCACGTTTTGCCATGAACATAATTCTTCAGCCCTGGAGATGGCCACATCGGGCTGGCTTTGGTCGTCCCTTGAGATGAGCTGTAGTTGATTTCCGCCGATACCTCCAGCCGTGTTAGCTTCGGCAACGGCAACTTCAATCCCCTGATGGATTTCAATCCCTTGCTTTGCAAACCTGCCGGAAAGAGGGTTAATTTCACCGATTTTAATGACAGCGGCAAAACTTGTTTCAGTACAGAAAATAAGAAATGATAGACAGAAAAGGATAAACGAGCATTTATGAAATGATAAAAAAAAGTTTTGATGATTTTTCGGTGTTGTTTTCATGGTAGAAGTTTTTTCCTAATAACTTCTAAAACAGCCTCTATGTTTTGAAATACATCATTATTCCAAAATCTTAAAACTGTAAAACCTTGTTGTTCAAACCAGATGTCTCTTTTCCCCGATAAGCGATTGTCAATTTAAATTTCCCTTTCCTGAGAAGCTGTTCCCAATATTATTTTCCCCTCCCGGGGTGGGAGGGGTCAGGGGGGGGGAAAATGGGCGACCTTACGACAGCATCACTTTGGATCCAACACTGTTGAGTACAAAGCTTTCGGGAAATTCTTTTTGAAACCGCTGTATCGCTTTCCAACCTGTACAGTGCATGGGCATCAGCACATCGGGATCGAGTTTTTTTAACGCCTCGATGGTCGGTTCATGGAATTTTTCGAAAAAGGGGCCGGACAGGTGAAAACCCCCTAAAACTGCATGGATTTTCTGCTCTCCGGTAGTTTTTTTCGCAAACATCAATGTATTGACAATGCCGGCATGGGCACATCCGGAAATCACCACCAGCCCTTTGTCGTTAAGTTTCATGACAATGGCTTGGTCGTCAATAAATGGATCAAATACCAATTCTCCGTCTTTCTCCACCAGGGCATTGGGCATTCCTTTTTCAAATGGTGTGGTTCGTTCCACCTCTCCGGTGACCATGATCATATCGTTGGCGATGGTGATGGGGGTTTTGCTTTCAACGATTTCAACATTTTTTTGCTCGAGATCATTTTTAACCAGGGTTTGAGGAAAAAGGCGCTTGCTGCCGTCCGGGGTGCGGGTATAACGGGGATATTGAAAGGCGCCCGGGTGAAGCACCAGCGGAATCGTGCTCGGTATTTTTTCAAGAATACCATAAAGTGATCCGGTGTGGTCCATATGCCCGTGACTGATGACAATCGTTTCTATCTCTTCGATATTTAGTCCAAGTTGTTCCATATTGTGGAGTACGCCGACCTTGGTGTATCCCGTGTCAAAAAGGATAGTGTGTTTATTTTCCCCTTGATAAACTGTAACCAGCAAAGAGAGACCATGTTCAGCCAGAAAAGTGTCGCCTTTAACTTTGCCTTCTATTGATAAGGGCGGGCGTGTTACTACGTCGGTGCTTGGCAGCAAAACATCTACATAATTATCGATAAGCGTAGTGATTTCAACGCGATCCACCGTCTGTAACGAAACTTTTTCATTCATGGTTCTTTCCCCCTTTAAGCCTGACATTTAGCAAACTCATTAATAATGTCCATCCATAAATAGTCTTTTTGCCCAATTTCTGCGTTTATGGATGGACACTAGTTAAAATAAAATGGACGGGGCAACCTGTTCTGGCTGCTCGGAGAGGCCATTTGTTGTTCCTTACTGCTCATCCTGGGCAGTATGTGGCGGACGTCAAACCTCAAGACCTTTTAACTTTCTTATTTCTTCCTCTGCATTCTCCCGGGTATTTGCAGCAATTAGCATGTCTTGTCCCACGACATAATATCTTTTGTGGTGTTCTAAAATCCTTAGTCCACCGCATGTATCTATTTCTGCACCATCTTTTAAGGTTACCATTACCATTTTTGTAATCCTTTTCCGTCGTTTATTAAAATATTTCTAAATTAGACCTTACTCTGTGGCCAATTGTTCCGTCTGAGATTATTTTCATACTAAACTGTTTTACTAAACCTGTAAATGAAATTCATGGTAAATTTGATTCAAAATTTCTTATTTCAACTGCTGCGCATCATTTTTTATGTTATTATCCCGGCAATTAAATACGTCATTCCTGCCGCACCTCGAACTGGATCCGGGGAAGATCTGGAATCCATAACTTTGCGTAATTGCTGGATTCTTGCCTTCGCAGAATAACAATAAAGCATATAATATCAGACAGATATAATATCTATCATGCTCGCAAAGCTTGTCCTCGATCTGATCGGGGAGCGGGTATCCAAGCGTTAAAATGACTTTTTACGAGTTCGTCATCTTTTGAAAATATATGGCGATGGACCGACGCTATCAAAATTCACCTGGATAAGGCCTGTCCAAGTGACATTAGATAAGACTTCAGCTGAGTTAAAGGGTGCGAAATTTGAGTTATAACATATGGAAAATGCTAGGAGTTGCAGTATGTAGATAAAAAAAAGCCCCCCAAGATCTGGAGGGCTCAGTTCAATACTAAAAGGGTTTGAAAGGCTCGATTTTCTTACCACACCGAGCGCAGATAATTTCGTTTTCGGTCACTTCATCATTGGATACCGGGTCGGTTATACCTCTCTGCGCAGTGACCATTTCTTCCATGGTAAGACATTGTCTGCAAACAATATCCTTTGCGATTTTCGTTGCTGCAAAAACTTGAGACATTCTCGTCCTCCTTTTGATCAGTAATTATAAAGTATTACCGCCCCCCACCCCGTATGGAGTGAGGGGAAGTCGTTTTAATATAGCGCCCCTCCTGAATGCCTTTATTTCGGTGGACGCAGATGACGTCTCAGGAGCTTGCCGGTGGGTGTGCGCGGCAGTTCACTCCGGTACTCGATAGCCCTGGGGAGCTTGTAGATGGCAATGTGTTCCTTCAAGAATGTTTTGAGTTCTTCGAAGAATTCATCGCTGCCTTCCTTACCTTCTTTCAGAACCACAAAGGCTTTGGTGATCTGTCCTTTTTCAGGATCAGGGACACCCACAACGCCGGCTTCGGCAACTGCCGGATGTTTTTCGATGGCCTCTTCTACCTCTGCAGGACCGATACGGTAACCGGAACTCTTGATCATGTCGTCTTCACGGGATACGAAGAAAATGTTGCCGTCTGCTTTCATGAAGACCGCATCACCCATCTGGTTCCAGCCGTTGACCACGCCCTTTTTCTGGGATTTGATGAGCTTCTCATTATCCTCGTAAGGCTTCCAGTACAGGCTTCCCGAGGGGCCCTTTAGAACCATGCTGCCGACTTGATCCGGTTCGCAGTCATTCCATTCCGGGTCAACCACCCGTACCTGAACGCCGGGCAGCGCTTTGCCGATGGAGTCGTGCATCGGCTCGGGGTTCATGGTGTTGGAGGTCACCAGATGGAGCATTTCGGTGCCGCCCAAACCTTCCCAAATGGGCAGGCCGGTCAGTTTTTGCCATGCCGTTAGGGTTTCGGAACCCAGAGCGTCGCCGCCGGAGGTGTAAAGACGAATTGAACTGGTGTCGTAATCCTTGAATTTGGGGAACTTCATCAGAGCGCGGTAGCCGGTGGGCAGACCCGTGAGAATTGTTATTTTGTGTTTCTGAATCAGATCCAACATGTCCGGCGGTGTGAATTTGGGGATCAGAGATATGGCTGCACCGCCTTCAAAAGGCATCAACGTAAAGGTACCGAACCCTGCGGCAAAAGAGACCGGGGCGGCTCCGCCCAGACAATCGCCGGGCACCATCTTGTAGACATGTTTGTTGACCAATTTGGTTTCTATGACAATCGGTTTGACAAAGTGAACACAGCCCTTGGGCATGCCGGTGGTGCCGGATGTATAGAGCATAATGCCGATGTCGTCACCCTTTAGCATGGTGGCTTCCAGATCAGCAGAACCGGCCTCGAGCATTTCTTCATAGACCATGTTTCCGGCTGCCTTAACCTCGTCGGCATTGCCGCCGATGGTGATGACTTTGGTGCCAAATTGAAAGTTGGGTTTGGCCTGCTCCACCGGAGGCATCAGCGGGGCATTGACAATAAAAAACTTCATTTCAGCATTGTTGGCCACAAATGCGACTTCTTCACCGGACCACAGCGGCGACGTTGGAACAGGAATCGCGGCGATTTTCTCAACGGCAAAGATGGCCACTAGGGCCTGAATGGAATTCACCAAACGAATCCCCACTCGGTCCTGGGGTTCAACGCCGGCATCTTTAAGGCTGTTGCCGAACTTGTTGACCATTGTCTGGAGCTGGGCGTAGCTGACGGTCTGGTCCATGAACTTAATGGCGGCGTTATCACCTCTGCCTTCTCGAACATGGCGGTCAAGCAAAAAGTCGGCAAGATTCAATTCATCCGGTGTATCCGCAAACTCTTCTGGAACCACATATTCCGGCCACAAATCTTTTGGTGGCAGCATTTTTTCCGGTATTTTACCCATAGCATAAACCTCCCTAATTTTATTTTTTTGATTAATGTAATATGTGCCTATTTCTCAACAGCCGGGGGTATATTCCTTTTACAGCCTGCAAATTTTAGTTTGAAATACCTGAAGTCGATTGTTGCTAAATTCCAACACGGCAGGCGTTCGGGCATATGCCCCGGGCCAATATTTAAAAATTCACCTCCTTTCCAAAATAATGTTGGGATCGATTGAAAGATTTTTCATGAGCCATACGGCTATCTAAAAACTGAATAAATATCGTTTGGAAAAGCTATCAAACAGTTGCGTATAAAATATCCATAAATAAATTGCAAGGTAAAAAAGCATTCGGTTTTAAAGTACTTTTGTTCGGTACGAAGTTATATAAAATTATGCTGTTTTAGCGCAAAGGATTCTATATAGTAAATACCTCATAAAGTGTTTTTCGAAATTATATATCCTATATGTAGTATTTTGTGCGACACTCAACGCGATTGAAAAAATATTTGACCATATCTTTTCGATCTTCCTTTAGTCATGGTGTGTTTTAAGGATGAAAACGTATAACCCCTTGTCATCCGAGGCTAAAGCGAAAATTTTCGGAATTTTTTGAATAAAATTCATTTTTTACTCTTGACAAAATTTTCGAATAATTTTAAAAAAAACAACATGCTGAATCAAATTCACTTTTTATCCTTAACATTAACTCAACCCAAAAATCGTATTCACTGAATATAATTCAACCATAATTTTAGTTCACTTTTTTTCAGTACTATTGTTTTAAATTGATTCTTGTTTTCATTTTATTACCCAAAGGAGGTGATGCAAGATCTATACGCTTTCCGAACAAAACGGAAAGAATAACGGCCGAAAACATGGAAGACAACTTAGATATTAGTAAATTTAAGGTTTTAGCTCGGCTTCAGGCGCGACCATTATCTGTCGGAACAAAACGGTCGTTATTATGCCATCGTTGCCTATAGTCGAATGGCCAAACGAAAGGAGGTGATAAATATCAGTGAGGAGGAATCATTGATGTTCCTCTGTAGCTGAAAAAGGATTCTGGATTGACTCTTAAGTGGATTATAAACTACTTTTTGGAGGTAAAATATGGCAGAAAAAAGAGACATTGAAATAAACAGCAGGGCCGACACACTCGACCTGATGCATCCAGACATCAGACCATGGCCGGTCACACCAGCGCCTTCGTTTGAAGAAGTGATGGAAAAAACATATGCCAAGCGCAAGGCGGAAGACTTCGGCAAGTGGTGTGAGGACAATCTCAGGTATGAGTATTGCTGGGGCAAACCCGAGGCCCTTCAGGGGTTTAAGTTTGTCTGTTGCGGCCAGTGGAGACTGGGCAACAAATTTTGCGCCGGACTGCTCTGCGAAGCCGGGGCCGAGGTCATCAATGTGGAACCGCCGGGCGGCGACCCCTTGAGAAATCTCACCCCATTTGGCCGGGAAGAATACATGCTCGAGAGCAGGATCACCGGTGAAAAATGCGGTCTTGACTTTATTCACGAAATGAGGGGACAAAAATCCGTCACCATTAATCTCGAGACTGAAGAAGGCCAGATGATTTACAGGCGCATTGTGAGCCAGTGTGACGGAGTTATCGATGAGATGCCTCCGGGCTACATGGACAGCATCGGACTTGGGTACCGGCACCTCAAAGATGAATTTCCCAGACTGGTCTATCTGAATCTAGCTGTGCGCGGAACCTGGGGCCCCTACAAAGATAAACTATCCAAATTCGGTCAGTGGACCCTGGAGCCCTTTGGCGGATGCGCCAACGCGTTTGTCCATAACACCGGTTTTCCCCAGGACCAGCTTCCCAGGGGCAAGGGCGGCGACCCCACCCGGTCGGGTGTATGGTTTGCGGACTTTGTTGCTGGCGAGCAGGGGGCCAACACCCTCCTGGCAGCCATGTACTGGAGAGATCAGTTTAGTGGCGAAGGTCAGTTCTGCGAAGTGACCGGTGCCGAGTCCCAGAACGACATCCTTGACTTTGATATTAGCTGGTACGGCTTTAATGCCAGCATCAAGGCCCGGACCGGCGCCTGGGACCCCAACCTGAATCAGTATGAGTGGAACCCCTGCCGGGACGGATACATGATGATCGGCGGCCAGACCGACAGGCTCTGGTACCGCATCGGTATGTGTATTGAGCGAGACTTCCCGCAGTTCGGAAGGCTGATTCATGAAGACCCCATCCTCAAAGAGATGGGCGGTAGAAATGCGCTCAATATGCTGGTCAAAACCTATACACTGACGACCCGTTGGCTAAGAGACATCAACAGGATCGAGGCAGAGCAAAAACTCCTGGAATATGAGATTGCGGCAGGACCCATTCTGTTCATCGATGAGGTCTCAGAGTTCCCGCACTTCGTATACCGCCCCTGGGTATGCACCATTGATACGGATCATTACGGCACCATATTGTTCTCCGTGTCGCCGAATGCCTATCAGCTGGCCACGCCTCACCGGACCAAAGTGTTGGGCAGACCCACCGGGTATGACAACTACGAAGTATTGCAGAAGTGGTGCGGCATCGGCCAAACCAAAGTCAACGAATATATCGAAAAGGGGGTGATGTAATGGCTAAAGACCCACGTGTAACAAGAATTGAGGATCTGCCAGGCCCCAAGAGCAAGGAAGAGTTCGAAGAGATGAAAATGCCCTACGAGGAGTACTGCAAGGCGCAGTTCGATCCGGGCAACGAACCCTCAAAACCCAATGCTTTGAACGGCATCCGGTGGATGAGCACCACCATGTATATCTTTACACCCCACTCCGTTTCCAACCTGGCAGAAATGGGGGCCGAAGTGATCAAGGTGGAGATGCCGAGAATGGGCGACCCCATGCGGCACTGCGCACCGTTCAACGAGACGTATCTCTATCCGTTGCATGACTCCAGGCCCATGACCGGCACCGGCATGGGATATTTGAATGCAAATCCCAACGAGTACCACATTAGCATGGATTACCATCTGCCTGAGATGAAGGAAGCCTTCTATTCTCTGGTCAGGATGTCCGACGGGCTTACCGAGTGCTACCGTCCGGGGACCTTTGACCGCTGGAAACAGTCCTTTCGTTACGTCCAGGAGATGAACCCCAGGTTCATCTATGTGTGGGGCGGCGGTTTCGGCTACGGGCCCAAATGTTTTGGCGGTTCCTACGATATTCTGGGCCAGGCCCACGCCGGCCTTGCGTCGGTCACCGGTTTCCATGAGTATATTGGCGGCCACGCCACCAAGCACTCCAACTGGTGCATTGACTGGTACTCCGGCACCCAGATTACCTTCGGGATTCTAGCGGCCCTCCACTGGCGCCGAAAGACCGGTCTGGGAACCATGATCGAGTTCTCCCAGGTTCAGGCGGCTACCCGGTGCCTGGGCTACGCTGCACCGCTTTACGGTAGGTTCGGCATTGTTCGCCAGCGTTGGGGCAACTGGGACACCCAGCTTTGCGCCCACGGCATCATTCTGTGCGGAAAATCCGATTACCCGGATGCCAAAAACCCGCAGGATCGGCTGGAGGCCAGGTATGCCATGATCTCCGCGTTCCAGGATGAAGACTGGAAAGAGCTGTGCGCCATCACCGGCATGAAAGACCTGTATGACAAATATAAATCTCATAAAGAGAGGGTCGAGGCCGAGGCTCAGATCGAGATCTACGCGGCTCTGGAAAAATGGGCTGAAGATAAGTCCCGATCGGAAGTGGTTAAGGTCTGTCAGGATGCCGGATTGCTGGCTGAACCGGTGTGCAACGACAGAGAATACTACGAAAACGAACACTGGAGAATGCGCGGTACGGTCCGCTGGATGGATGACCCCATTTTCGGCGATGTGCTGCAACATGGTTCTTACAGTGCCGGATTGATGGCCAAGACTCCCAGGCAACTAAACTGGATCTGGCGGCCGGTGGGTGCTGACAATGTCAAGATTTACCACGAACTGCTCGGCTATCCAACCAGCAAGATTGAAGCTTGGTATGAAAAGGCCTGGATATAAAAGGAGGTGTGAACTGTGTGTGATATAATCTGGTGTAAAAAAGATTTTGAGGGAAAGCCCTGTAACACCATTAACTACCTTGATCCATATTGTTTTTGGAACTGGGAAGGCACGATCAACTGTGCCGAATGTGGAACGGTTTATTACATCCATATGATCCAGGGCAAGATGTACAAGGGCCCGGAGGAAAGGCCCGGCGAAAAGCCTGACACCAGCCCGCTGTATGCGGATAAGCCACTGGACGGTTACAGATTCTATGGAGCGGGTGTTGAAGGCAGAACCCGGCCGTTTGAGTGCCTGCCAAGGGATATCTACCTGGGCGTGCCGGATATGGTAAAGTTCAGCATACGGGGCAGACCGGTCAGAGGCCATCGTCCCCAGCCGCCAAGCGCCGGCATCGCCGGAAGCTATGGTTTCAACTGGGACATTCCAAAACTGTCTCCGGATCTTTGGGAAGAATATCAACAGAAAATCAAAAATGGCGAAGTTACCGAGTGGTAACTAAAGTGCTGTTTATCGAAAGGAGTGTCATATGGCAGAGTTAACACCTCAAGAATTTCTGGATGTATGCCTGAAGCCGGATAAAGAGTCCGACCATATATGCTGGGACTGTCTTCATCTGAAACCGGTGATCGAAGATTCCAGTTTCCCTCCGGCGGATATTATCGGCTGGTGCAAGAAAATCCATTTCCCCCACTACTGGTGCGTAGCAGATTTCAACGTGGTTAAAAAATGCTATGCCTTTGAATCAAAGAAGAAAAAGTAATATGGAGGAAAATGTAAAAAAGGAACTCGATACCATCGGAGAGATGGTGCTCAGATGGAAAGAGAGCTATTTAGGATGGGCAACTTCGGACAGGGGAAACGACTACCTGATTCAAGAGTTTTCGGAAGAAATTTCTACGTATGTTTCCCCTTTGGTCCGGAGGTTGCTCGAAACCAACCACCTGAGCCTGTTTGAACATAACGAGTTCATGGAATCTTGCTACAGCCAGATAAATGAGCTTCGCGACCTGATTAAAATCAAGGAAGCGGAGACCAAACAACCTCAAAAAGGAATCTGGGCATAGGCTTTTTTGAAATACACCGGTTTATGCCAAGATTAAACCAAAAGGAGAAAAGAGTATGCCTGAATTATGTCGCGTGGGTGTTTGCGGGTTTGACCCCATGCTCGTCAAGGGATACGTTACGACCGGGTTTAGAGGTCTGTGGTGGCACATATCAGACGAGCTTTACGAGAAATATAACGTAAAACCGAACGACAAGATCTCTGGTACGCTGCACAAGATTTACAAAGGTGCGGGAAAGCTGAAAGATGCTGGAGTGACTCATGAGCCGAATGTACCCTTTGAGTGGGACTTTTCCAAAGAGTCCGGCCTTGCAGTTTTGCTGCCGCCAAAGGTTATCGTCGAGTATGAGCTCACGGAGTTTCACTTCATTGAGGTGACCATTGATAAAATCAATGATCAGGAAGTCTGGCCCGGCGAAAATGTGACGAGTGTGAAGATGTGGCCCGAGGAAAGGATGGAGCTGCCCTTTGTTCTGGACTTCATAGCTCCTTAACCTATAATAAAAACCCTCTTTTCCTGAGCCTTTGATGATAAAGGTCGGGAGAAGAGCTGAAATTCCAAAATCCCCCTTTCCGGTTTTTCCGGACAGGGGGATTTTTTTGCCAAAATCATTGAGGGCAAAACAATTTTACATCCAAATAAAACCATCCGGCATTGCCGAAGGCAAATTCTTGTTTAATCATTTTGCCATGAATTATTTTGCCAAAAAAATGAGCTTGTTATTTTTTTCTAAATATAATATTAAAAACGCTTACTTTAAGGTTTAAAAATCTAATATAATATCGATTGCAAAGGGAACAAAATGACCGAAGAAACTAAAAAAACCAAAGAAAAAGAAATGGAAGAAGCAGTCAAGGAATTTGAGCAGCAGTACCCCTCCGTGGAAGAGCAGCCGGAGCACCCGGGCTGGGTCACGGTTGCTGAAATTTTTAATAAAGCAGAAACTTCAAAAAAAACGGATCCGATTTTTGAAAATATGCTTTTTTTACTGGGATATGATTTTTCCTGTAACATATATGTGTTAAAGGGAGACTATCTTACCATCGTTGATCCGGGAAACGATTACACCGGATTCATGGACCTTTTCAAACTCAACCATAATCCGGAGGATATTAAAAAGATCGTTTTGACACACGGTCATCGTGATCATGCCATGGGTGCGTTGGAACTTTTAAACGCTTATCCGGAGATCACTGAAAGCGGTGGCTTTGAGTTGATATTTCACGAATCGGGTCCGGAAGGACTAAAGAAAGTACTTGAAAGATTAGAATGCCGTGTCACCCTGGTGAAGGGAGGGGAAACGCTTGACCTTGGCGGTTCTGAATGGGAAGTGATTTCTACGCCCGGGCACACCATGGACGGCATATCGCTTTATCACACTGCAACCAAAACAGTCTTTAGCGGAGACACGGTATTACCTTACGGCATGGCCGATGTCGATAGTAGTGCCGGAGGCCGGCTGGACCACTACCTGTTCAGCGTTAAGGAATTGCTTAAAAGAGATATTGACAATATTCTGCCCGGCCATGGCGTTCCCGTGGTTGCTGCTGGGAAAAGGGTCATGGAGGTGGCCTATGAAAGCGTTATAGCCAAAATTCTTGAGATTGAGGGTGACATTTCATGGATGGATATAGCTCCCCATCTCGTTCAAAAGGGACTTCTGGAAGAAGCGGTATATTGCTGTGACAAGAAGCTTGTGGGCGACCCGGGAAACTTAACGGCCATACAGATGAAAGCCTACTGCCTGACCGATATGGGGCGAAATGAAGAGTCCATGGAACTTCTGGATAAAATTCTAGGGAAGGAGAAAAATAACGTCTATGCCCTTTTGGGTAAAGGTCATGCGTTGCTGGGATTGGGAAAATATGATGAAAGCCTAAAATACTTAGATAATGTTCTTAACATCAATCCTGATATCAAAGAGGCACATATTTACAAGGGCATGGCCCTATATTTTTCGGGCAAGGTTGATGAGGCCATGGATATCGAAGTTTTCAGGACCGAGTTTGCTGAAAAATTCAAGACTGAAATTGACAAGCATCAGCAAGAAAAAAAACAATAAGTTAACGTTTCGGAATTTCTACAACTTAATAAAATATAGGACATTTTCTGAGGCCTGTCCGCTCGTGCCTTGCAATGGCAGGCGGACAGGATAAACGCATTCTATCATTCCAATTGTGTACTATATTCTGTATAGGCGATTTAAACTAAAACTTCCAAAGAGATAGACCGGTTTTATCATCGTAGGATCTCTCCAACGATTTTCCTGTTAATGCCTGAAGGCTGATTTCTCCGGCAAAGACAATGGTTTCTGAAAATAAGTGTCCACCGATAAGCTTTCCCTGTTTATTCCCTAAAACAATATGGGCATGTACGACGGGATTACCGTCCATTAATGAAACATTGCCCACACAGGTTACGATTTCAAGGGAAGCCGTTTCTGAAGCGGTAACGTAAACCTGTTGTTCTTGATCATAGGCGCCGATGGTAAACGATGAAACAGCACCGATGACTGAAAATGTTGCCATTTGAATCGAGAAATTTTGACAGAAATCCTCGATGGATGTAATCAGGTCTTGGCCATAAGGAAGACGACCCATAAAAAGGTGTCCAAGCTTGAATTCAGAGCAGAGCAGTTTTTTCATATTTAACATCCTTTTTTATTTATAGAATATAACCCGGATAAACCGGAAAAGAAAAAGACTTCTTATCACAAAATTTGTTGATTTGCATCAGAAATCTGACAAATCGGTTAAAATCCATTTGAGGTAATTATAATTGTCTTGTTTCGAAGCGGTGAAGCCGCGTTCTATAAATTGCAAAGTAATTTTAGAACTTGATATCAAACAAAAAAAGTGTGTATATAAGTTCTGAATCATAGGGCAAAAAGCCAGTTGGGATCCCAAGAAAAGGAGGAGAATAGACCAGTGACAGATGAATTCTTACAACTGTTGGAGACGAGCAAAGCACTTATAATTTATATCGATGAGGAATATGTTTTTGACAAAGCTTCTGATGGGGGATGTGGTGGTTTTGATACCTATCGCTCAGATAAATTTGATGCATTGATTGAAAATACCAAGAAAGCTGTTATTGATGTTGAAAACGGACTGAAATGAAGAAAGATATTCAGGAATATGTTAAATGTACTCATTGCGGTGTGCAGATTCGCTTAGATGAAGCCATACATTACACAAATGTTCTTATATATGGTGCGCACTACCATTGTAGAAAATGTGATCCCGATGGCGATTGGGATTGCCTGAGCCATGACCTGGATGGCGATTTGCACTGATCTTTATAATTATGTATTCAGGTGTCCAAAAAGAAGCTATACGCCGGTTTGCCGATCGAGTAACGCCTCGAAGCTGGCATATCGTCATAGACCCCGAGGATGAACGAATACAACCGGGTATTCTAAACATTCATCTAAGTCTTCAAGGGCCGGAGAAACAGGTCTATACGGATTTTTTGGGTCGCAAATGTTATCCATTTGAGCACAAAGATAGTACCGTTTGGTATGCCAATAGATATGGAAACGTTTTTCATCGCCATCAAGTCAAACCCATTTTAGGCATGATTGACGGCAGAATGGTTTTTAAAGATCTTAAAACACTCGGTGTGAACTGCAAAGGCAAGGTGGCCAGGATCATTGTTCGCTTGTGGCCCTATTTGGGGGATTGGAAATGCACCGTGATTCATGAATTGGCCCATGTTGCCGTTTACAGGTATCAAGCTTGTCAAACCAAAGACTACCAAAACAAGACACTTTTCAAAAACCATTGGAATATCGATTTAACGTCACTTTTAATTAAAGAAAGGTTTTTGCGGGAAGGCCACCATGGCCCAAGTTTTCAAAAGGCGTTTATTACCCTCAGCAAAAGAGTCATACGGGAATTTGGAGCGGAGATTCCCTATGATGATGATTTATGGAAAACCTTAAGATATGAATTGGAATTTTTAAAAAGAAAGAAAGATGCTGCCATATAAAGAAGCTGTTGAGAAATACAAGGAGGCTGTCAGGTTTTTCCCGGATTTCGTAGATGCATGGTACGGCCGGTGCTTTGCATTTTTGGTGAACTACTCATGCAATTCGGCATGGCTTGGTAATGGAAAAGGAAATGGGAATTTTAAAACTTAAAAACAGTATTGAGATTGATGTCTCTGGCGGACTTCGGATTTTGGAACTTGAAGATCAAATTTTAGTTATCGGTCAGGAAATGGCAATTCGGGTAAACAGTGTACAGGAAGGCAGGGAAGAAATTAGAAAACTAAAGGAGAATGAATGTTGAAGGCCACCACAGGCTGCCGTGTAAGCAGTCGAAAATAAACAAAATAATGATTTGAGGCCGCAACTTAAATTTTCTACATTCTTTCGATCATTTCTGGTGGCGGATCGGTAGAGTATTGGAGTGTTGAAAATTTGTTTTGTTGTTATTCCATATTGAGTGGCGTAGCCACGGTCTATAAAATCGTAATGCGATTTTATTACACAATCTCAACAAGCTCGATTTTAAAGGTTAGGATTTTGCCGGCAAGTGGATCATTTCCATCTAAAACGATATTGTCTTCAGTGAAATCTTTTATTGTAACTATAGTATATTTCTCATCTTGTGTGCGGACTCTCAGTCTCTTTCCAACTTCCAAATGTATTTCTTTGGGAAAATCTGATCTTTCAATAGCAGATACGAGTTCTTTTTTATAAGAGCCATAAGCCTCCTCAGGGGGAAGTGTGATGGTCTTGGTGTCTCCTTTTTTCATTCCGATGACTGCGTTTTCAAAGCCCGGGAGCATGTTTTTCTCTCCGATTGTAAACTCAAACGGCTCATCATCCATGGTAGAACCGAAAATTGAACCGTCTTCCAAGGAACCTTCAAAGTGAACTTTTACCGTATCACCAGTTTTAGCTTTCGTCATGTTCCCCCACATTTATTTGGTTATTAGAAAGAGATGCATAAAAAAAATACACCATGACCTTTCAGGAGGGTTTTGTCAAGATACGATTTAGTAAACAAACGATCCAAATTTGGTAGAATTTGATAAGTTGAGCTACATGGAAATTCGAAAAACGATTTCGCCTTGTAACCATGCATCGATTGGATCGGGGTGCTTGAAGTAATCCCTTGTGGTTTCTGCTAAAGACAAAGGATCAGCTTGACATCCCATTTCCAGGCAATGGTTAACTAAACGTGAATGGACGGTATGAAAGATTTCTCGTATTTGTTGATAACAACGAAGTCTGGCTCTGTGATTTCTAGTATCGAAAATCATTTTGCAGTGTTTTGCACTTGTCGAAGTGCAGGTTCGGCAAACAACAGGCCTCACCGAATACACCATGCACATTCCATCTTCCAAAAAGATGCAGGGCAGCTCATGCCGCATCATTACGATTTCATAAGGGCTTATTCCGTTTATATGTTCAAGGACTTTATTAATCTTTTCGGAGACCTCTTTTTTTTTCTGATTCGAAAAGTTTTGTTCTACATGATATCCGATGAGCAGAGCCTCCGGAGGGGTTACCATAGGCAGATTATAACAGCAGTAATGGCACCCCGGTTTGCAGTCCAAGGGTTCAGGCAGAGACTCAAGGGATGTAAATTTGTCAATGGCTTCGTCAGTCCAGCTTAGAGCATCCGAAGCCAGTTCAAAGGCTTTGTTTTCGAAGTTTCCCATTATTTTTTAATTTAAAAACATTGACACAAAATTGCAAATCCTTTTAAAATTTAGCTCAAGTTTCGCACCCTTAAAATTTAAATTTCTCTTTGCGATTTAAGATGAGACCTTTGAAAAATGTTCAATTTTATTCAAGGCCAAGGAAGGCGAAAATTTTAACCGCAGGAATACATTGAGTATTTCGAGGATTGAAATTTGAGTCTGACGCAGGAATTGTGCAAAAGGGGACGTTTTTCAAAGGTCTCAAAATGAAAGGAGCAATACATGGCACTCTACAAAGAAGGACTGGCCTTTCGTTATATTCAAGGCACCAAATATCATCGGGACAAACCTTTAAAAGACGATCTTGGGTCCATTCCAGCTGTCAAGAATCTTAAAAACTATCCGGAGTCGGAAAGGTTCCAGTTGCCGAAACCCGACTTGAACCGTCCGGCGAATTTGTGGCAATGTATGACAAGCCGTCGATCCGAGCGTGATACCACATCGGAACTTCTAAGCCTGAACGAACTTTCGACGTTGCTATGGGCGGCCCAGGGGGTTACGGCGCGTGCTGGAATTCACTTATTTCGCACCGCTCCTTCAGCAGGCGCCCTATATCCCTTTGAAACCTATCTTTATGTTGATCATGTTGATGACATACCTCAGGGGCTTTACCATTTCGATGTCGCATCCTTTGCTCTTGAGCGGTTGAAGGAAGGGAGTTTCAACCAGGGATTGACCACCGCCTGTCTGGGGCAACCTGTGATACGTCGTGCTGCGGTTGTTTTCATCTGGACCGCCATGATGCTTAGGTGTATGGTCAAATATCGGAACCGTGCCATGCGCTATATTCCCATGGATCTGGGTCATGTCTGTCAGAACGTGCAGCTGGCGTCCACTGCAATGAATTTAGGCTCATGTCCCATCGGCGCATTTTTTGATGATGAGATTAATCGGTTGCTGGGAATCGACGGTGAAGATGAGACAGTGTTGTATCTGATCACGGTAGGAAAACTCTGAAGCCTTTGATAAAAGATATAATACTTTGGTTAGTCAGATCTCTTCAAGTTAAATAGGACGCAGATTTTCGCAGGCCCGCCTGCCATGCGAGGCACAAGCCGGCAGGTATATACAGATAATATTGTTATTTCACAATATAAGTATTTTAATCAAAAGAATTCCTCGATGCTCTGCATCGGGGTTAAAAAGATAAAAATTCATTTTGATACCTCGCAGCTTTACTGCGGGGTAGTTCATTAATCTGTGTTTATCTGTGTCCAAAAAAAAAGAAATTTCTAAACTATTAAATCACTCAGCTAGTATCTCTATGATCGGTGGGATGACATTGGTGGCGATGTCCGTCTGGGAGCCGCCGCCCAGGACCACTTCCAAGCGGCCGTCGGTCACTTCTTCGGCGGTTTTTTTCATAAAGTGGGCGATTTCCTGAAAACATCGGCCGCTCAATCCAAGGCTGCCGTAATCGCCCTGGTGGGTATCAAATCCGAAATACCAGAAAATCAGATCCGGTTTAAAATCCTTTACCCGGGGATAGAATTCGTTTTTTACGTTGTCGGCGTATTGTTGGTCGATATTCTCGATTTTCTCACCCCGGCCCCAGAATCCCCAGGAACTGCCCGGTGCCCGGATGTCTACTTTGGTGCCGTCAGGTGATTCGGATTCCATGCCGCAGCAGCACACATGTAGAACATCAGGGTCGTTTCTGAGAAGATCCCGGGTACCGTCTCCATGGTGGGCGTCCGTATCCATGATTGCAAAGCGCTGAATGTTATGGATTTCACGAAGATAGGTGATGGTAATGACCACATCGTTAAAACAGCAATAGCCGCCAAAATAGTCTTTGCCGGAGTGATGACCCCCTGCACCGATGAGCGCAAATGCATTGTCGATTTCCCCGGTACAAATTTTTTCTCCGGCCAGCACCACACCGCCGACTGAATGCCAGGCCGTTGAACAGAGATGATCCGACTCCACACCTCGGATGAGTTCCGGAGTATGTACTTTCAGAATCCATTCCTCCTCGATGGGGGGGGATTCATAAAGAATAATATTGTCCTTGGCCAGAAGGTGATCGATGGCTCCTGGAAAATCTTCAAGCCGGGCGCCTCGGGTTAAATAGCTTCGTCGGCTAAAACTGGGATGATAAAACACGCCGGTCTTTTTCATATATTGTCCGTTTTCTGTTCTTTCTTTACGAGCCCTTGCCACGAGTCTTGTCCGCCTCAGGCGTGATCACGCGTTTTAAAAAAAGATTATCCATGAAGCGACGATTTAGAGAAATTCCCCGACCCCCCCGAATAATTGTTGTTTTGCTAAAAATCAGACAGGGCGGATTTCCCCAAAACTTTAAGGTAAGACGTGTCATTCAGATACGAAATGATCCACTGTCCGTCTTTATAAACAAAAAGGTTGGTACTTGCCGTATCCTGTTGAATTCGCCAGAAATTGCTGTTGTCGATCCCAAGAAGGCTGCAACAAATGACTTTGTTTGGCACCCGATGGGCCACTAAAGCGATGTTTTCATTTTTGTGTTTTTCAAGCAAATCATCAATGGTTTTCTGGGTTCGCACCCGCACCTGTTCTAAGCTTTCGCCGCCGGGGAAAGTAATATTGTGGGGTTCCTTTAACCACAGCTCATAAAGGTCCGGATATTTTTTCTTTACCTCATCCAGACGGACCCCTTCCCATTCACCGTAGCTGATATCGATAATGGCTTCAAGTGGCGTGACTGGGATATCTTGAAATTTGGCTATATTTTCAGCTGTTTCCATTGAACGTGAAAGGGGGCTGCTGTAAATGGCATGGAGGGTTTCGTCCTTTAGCGCCTCACCGGCCAGGTGCACTTCTTTTTTCCCGGTTTCATCCAAAGGAATATCCATACGCCCCCGAAAGACCTCTTCCAGATTCCAAGCGGTCTGACCGTGACGAACCACGTAAACTTTGGTCATGATGCAAACCTCCAAATATGTACTTTCAGTGGGTTTATAGACGAAAATTATGTTTTAATTTCAAAAGGATAGACATACAGCTTGCCAACGATAGTGATCGTTGACTGAAGTTGTGATAAATAAAATGACACGGTCGGCAATGAATTCAACAGGTCCGTGTAACTTTAGTTTCGTATGTAGGCATTACGAGTTTTATTTAAATGCCTTTGATTTTCTGGTGAAGTTCTTTAGTTTTCTCCATACGGGCCCGGTCGCGATCTTTTGCCAGGCGTTTGATGTTTTTATCGGCAGCTGTCATTTTGGCGTCATAAAGATCTTTACCCTGGATGAATCCATCGATAAGGGTTCGGTATGCATGGATCATCTCAGAAATTAACGCCACTGGATATTCACGTCCCTGAACTTTGAGGGTTTGTAAACCCAAATCAACGTACTGTTTCAGCTCTTCACCGGAAATGGCAAAGGCGACATTCGGCCGGTGACGGATTTTTTCGTTAATATGGGTGATTTCTTCAGAACTCTTTCCCTTGCGGCGCATCAGTTTTTCCCGCTGCGCCTCGGTAAGGAGGCAGAAACGAAAACAGCTGCCGCTTCTATCCGGCCAGCCTTCGTATTCAACGATTTCATTGCCGTTTTCATCATGATAAACTTTTTTAATATAAGAGTCGCTGGTCATTTCATGAAACAGACAATTGCCGACACCTCCAATGCAACGGTTTCCGTGTATGAGTATTTCGGTAAGAACACCGACGTCATCCGCATCCTTTTTATATGTTTTCAGCTTTTGTACAGTGTCGATTTCGGTACTGGCCACAATTTGGGTGGCACCGGCTTTTCGATAATATTCCATTTCTTTTTTAGTCTGGATATTACAGCCCACACTGGCATGGATAACCAGTTCCGGATAGTTACGCTGAATGAGTCGCATGAGCTCCGGCGTCTTGACGATAATCCCTTCCACACCATATTGTGCCCATTTAGCGACCTTGCTCAATACTCGAATAAAATATTTTTCCTTAACTTCCGCATTCACCGCCACACGAATCTTGCCGTTGAGGTCGTTGGCGATACGTACGGCTTCTTTGATATCACTGTCCTCAAGTTCCCAGGCGCACTTTCTCCTGCTGAAACCTTTTGCCCCAACATAGACGGCATTGGCGCCGCTTTTCAAAACGGCCTCCACCATTGCAAGGCTGCCGCCGGGAGCCAGCAATTCGTTCATTTTATTAGGTCCTCCTTGTGCTAAAAACGGTGCATTTTCCGTTTTTTAAATTCAATTAAACATTATAAAACATATAAGGGATAAATTCAATACCATTATATTTAGAATCAATTGTGACCTAGAAGCGATAGACTCTAAATGTATCTGATTATACTGTCAAGAAATTTTTGCCTAAACTGAAGGATTCAAATTCTAAAAACCCAAATGAAGATAATTCATTAAATATAAATGATTTTTTATCCCCTTTTAAAATTTGAAATGCTCAGCTAAGGTATCATTTTGTTATGTAATCGCTTTGCTCGTAAGCTAAAGCTTTCCAGTTTTGCGGTGATCAATTGAGGAAAGGGTGAGCCGTCACTTTCTATGGCTAAAAAGGGCAAATCGTCAATATCGGTGAGTAATGATCTGAGGCGATGATTGTTTGGGTCCGTTGCCAATTTGCCTTCACGGTTCATGGCTTCGTTTAGGAGAGCTTCTGCCAGGCGGTTTGGCATGCAGCCAAAAGGACCGATGGCGATGACGCCGCAAGTATGTGAGGCTATCTCGGTTAGGGCGCTTCCCACGGTCAAAATGGCTTCACCGGCAAGATCGAGTGATACATAAGGGGATGCATTGTTTATAATGGATTTAATATTTAGCGGTTCTGCATGAACCAGTCCCGAGCGTGCCAGTATCGATTTGATACGCCTTGTATATCGAGCCATATACATTTTTTTAAGTAAAAACGACAGTTTATCCCGTATTGACATTTTATAATCAACAAGTCCTTTATCCACCAGATAATCGGAATAGAGTGCCCACTCGGCAATGGGCGAACAGATGGTGGCGAATCCTTTTTCCGCGAGCCGTTCTGTCAGATATTGTCTGGACAATTCATCTCTCCTGACGAATATTTCACCCACAACAGAGATTACCGGCACGACATCCGGAGGATTCTTCAAAGGAATTTTACGGATTTGTTCAGCTGTTTGAAAGAGTTGTTTTTCAAGCTGGGAATAATCCCCTTTTTCGAATCTTCCAATAATCAACTCCCATTGTGCATTGAAAATCCGGATCGCCGATTCAACATCAACGGCATTGGCCAACAGCATCGATCGAATGTCTTCCATGGTGTCGGATACGATCACACCACACCATGCTTTTAGATGAAAATCATTGCCCAAACCGGCATAGGAGTTCTCCGACGTGAGTGAAAAGAGCGCCACATCCGGTATTTCGTGTTTTTTTATCAGATCTTCCATGAAAATCCGATACTGGCCGAACCGGCATGGACCGGAACCGGTGAGCATAAAATAAACCAGAATTTCGTCCTCTTTCTTTTCGTTGTAAATGAAGTTGAGCAACGTTCCTGTGGTGAGTATCAGTGGCAGACATTCTTTACAGGACGTATTTGCCCGGCCAAGTTTTAAAATCGTTTCGTCTGATGGAGGATGAGCAATGGCATTGAAACCGATGCCGCGAAATACCGCTGCCAGAGATTCTGTAGTAAGTTTCCCCATAGATGGGATCAATAGTTTCACTCGTGAGTCGGTTATGGGAAGCGTTTCGCCCGAAGTAGTGATGACCTTTGGGAAGCCGTTTTCCAGATTTGTTCGAGCGGGAACAAACGATCGTTTTTTTGAAGCAACACGTTGGGTTACCGCCAGCTCTCGGTATGCAGATATGATATCGATAAACGCTTCGATCCGGGTTTCCAGACCGGCATCGGCGGTGTGACTGTCCAGCTCAAGTGTCAGAGAGGGTTTTCGACCCATGATGTCCCTGAAGTATCCAATAATAAATGAATCCGGACCACAGGAAAAGTTGGTGATAAACGTGCCAAAAAGTTGAGGATGCGCTTTAATCATCCGGGCAACTTGAAGGATCTGCTGACCCATCCCCCAGTACATATGGCGTTTTGATTTTTCGCGATCAAACAAAAAAAAGTCAAAAGGGATGACCATGATGCCTCTTGATGCGAATTTGTGGGGAATCCCCATGTGCGCTTCTTCAACAAATCCGTTGTATGATCTGGCAAAAATCACGACAGCGATCTGATTTGGATCGGCTTCGAGTTGTTTCAGCGTGTTTTTTCCAATATTTCTCATTTCAGACATACATGCCATTTGTTGTTTCACGGCAGCTTCAAATGCAGATAATGCGGTTTTTCGTCTGATCCCCATTTGATCAGCCGTTTCTATCAAAGGTGTTCTGGCTGCCTCCGAACCCTTCGTCAGATCTAAAAGCGGGGTCAGAATTTTTGTTCCTTTGGTTTTTAGTTCATTGAGTTTTTGGCGAAATGTGGCTTGAAGATAGAATGTTTCCCCTTGAACAAAAGGACAAACCTGTGAACTTGAGTTGCCATCCGAGGTTGGAAGGGCCTTGAAATGAGGTAAAAAGATATACTCCGGCGGATTTTCCATTCCAATAAGCGTGTGAAAAAAGCCGTGCGATAGTTCCGCCGGGTAGCAAAAAGCAGCATTTCGCTGATCGATACCTTTTTGAGTGTAGAGATTTGGAACAACAATTTCAAATCCGAGTTCTGTAAAAAATGTCGAATAAATAGGATAATACGTATTGACCAAAAAACTTCTGTTGATTCCGATTCTTTTTTGGGTGTTTTTTCTTTTACTCCTGGCAAAATCTTGATCAGCATCACAAACAGATGAAGCACCATATGTTTCAAAGACAAGTTGTTGCCGTATCCGAACCAAATCCAGTTTGTTAACATTGTATCTTATATTGTGTCGTAAATTATAGTACCGGTTACAAGCACCGCCAAATGGATACGTATTGCCTTCGAGTTCGATCATGGCGATGTTACATCGGCGGTCACACTTTTCTTTTCCTCCTTTGCAAATAAACGATTTCCCAAAGTTTACCTGCCGGTTCATCAACACGTTAAGATCAAAATGCTGTTTGGGTAACAGTCCGTTTTCAATTCGCTTTTTGACTTCCAATGCCACACCATAGGCACCCATGAGCCCGGGTTCAGGAGGAACGATAATCGGTTTTCCCACAAGCGATGCCATGGCCAGCGGTATGGCCCGGTTGTAGCAGACACCCCCTTGCATAAACACTTTCTCTCCCACCGGCCGGTTCCCCTTGACCCGGTTTGAGTAATTCATACAGATGGAATAGACAAGTCCGGCAACGATATTTTCATGCGCCACCCCTTCGTGAATGGCAGTCTTTATGTCGGAAGTAATGAATGCAGCACACTGGTCATTAAAATTAGGCGGATGTTTGCCTTTGAGCGCGATATCAGCAATCTCCTCCATCGCCACTCCAAGGGTTTCATGGGCGGATTCCTCCAGAAAGGAGCCGGTACCGGCTGAGCACGCTTCGTTCATGGCATAGTCTGAAGCCACCGCATTGGTAATATAGGTGTATTTGGCGTCCTGTCCCCCGATTTCAAAGATGGTGTCCACCTGGGGATCAAAATAAACGGCGGCAGCAGCGTGGGCGATGATTTCGTTGATAACACTGTCGGTAAGTGCGTGAAGCCCGGCAATCTGTCTCCCGGAGCCACAGACGCCCAAGCCTTCTATGGATATTTCCCAAGGATGAACTTTTTGCTTTACCTGATCAAGAATGGCACGGTAACACTGTCTGGAAGCGCCAACCGGATCTCCGCTGGTACGTAGATAAACAGAGGCAAGCAATGCATTATCCGATTTTCGCAAAAGAATGGCCTTGGTGGTGGTTGAGCCGACGTCCAGGCCCAGAATACACGTATTACCGGAATGGATCTCTCCCTTTTTAATGGTTTTAAAGTCTACCATGTGGAAAAAATCCTTTAAGGGGGGCAGTGTGTCAAATGATGAAACTTTGGCGCTTAATAACTTTGATATATCGGTTAAAGCGGCTGTTTTGTGTTCCAGTCCCCAGAGTGCGGCGCCCAGTGCTTCAAAATACGGGGCTTCGTCCGGAACGATCAATCCTGAGATTTCCTCACGCAGACACTCGATCATCATATGATTGTGCGCTGTTCCCCCGGTGATGATAATATTCTTTTTTTCCACCTTTTTTAAAAGTTCCAAGATCTTATGGGCCATCATTCGGCAGAGGCCGGCGGTGACTTTTGACTTGGGAACACCTTTATTGGTGGCATGGGTACAATCGGACTTGCAAAAAACCGAACACCGTCCGGAGACCCGATACGGTTCGGTTGCAGCGGCCCACTGAGCTGCGTCCTCTAATGTCACGTCCATTCGGCGCAGTTGCTGGAGAAAGAATTCACCGGTTCCTGATGCACATTTATTACCTGTAAGAACATTGGAGATCTGACCGAAACGGTTCAATACATACACCATAAACGTCTCTCCGCCGGCAGAGACCACCGCCGGGCAGGAAATATCCTTTGGTTTAATAAACCGGTAGGCATACTCCACGGCTTCTGGTTCGGGAATTGAGGTGAGATTGACAAACGAGCGGAATTGTCTGCCGGTGGCGACTATCCTATCGAATTCGTTCAGATCTAAACCGTTGATAAGGCGAATAAGGGTCTTTTTGGGGTCGCCTTCATGGGGATTGATTGAATGTTTTACGATCCTAAGATTATTGGTATGCTGTGTCGGATGGTCTGTACCGGGATTCCGATTTTGTTCCAATTGAACGATGGAAACTGTAGAAGCCCCGAGACACAGTCCTAACGACGTGAGCTTACTGTCCGAAGACTTTTTCTGAGGTGACTGCCCCTTTGAACCATCATAATTCATGGAAATCCAAAAACCCAAGAAGGAAAATAGATTTGCTATGAAACGAGCAAAGTAGCTTTAAAATAATACCCGGATTAAAAATGAACTATAAAAAAAAATGACTCATGTGTCAAAGAAAAAGTCTTCTTTTACCATCAAAAATGAATCAGCCAATTTATCCTTGTTTCCAGAATTATTCCATGGTATCAGACATTTTTTAACTTAAATCGAGTGTGCCAAATTGTGCTATTGAATTTAGAATATAATATCCTTAGAAGTTAATATTGTTATCTTGAAAATACTTAAGTCTTTAATATATGAATAAAAGGAGGTAAAATAGATGGTCCAGTTAAACAGAAGCGTAGGTATCATACTGGTTCTAATCATCGGGTTTCTGGTTCAGATAATTTTTTCTATGGCAGATGCTAAAGATTCGCCGAACAAAGCTGTTGTAAAGTTTAGCAAAGCATATTTTTTGCTTGATAAATCAATGAAAAAAAAAATCTGTAAAAAACAGCTCGCTTCTGAGGATGTCGATGTGGTCGATGAATATCTGTATATCGCTGCCAAAACAGCCAGAGAGCGTGGTTTTGATATTAATTTTTTGAAAAATAAACTTTATCACATAGAAACTGAAATCCTTTCAAAAAATGATACCGAAGCTCAAATCCGCATAACCGGTAAAATAAGGGTTGCCCTAAATTCTGTTTATCCGGTTGTTGCCAAACTATTTGGCATCGGCTCTACGCATGAGGTTGATGAGATCATTCGTGTCATTAAAGAAGACGGCCAATGGAAGGTTTGCGGCAAACTTTTTTCTTTGAATTCGATCTAGATTCAAACAAACAGTAACGCTTTAACGATCAAGAGTTTTACCGCTTTCATCAGAAATTCGGTTTTTAAACATAACCATCTGAATTCAGATGAGATTTTCTTTTTAAAAAGGTCATATTTAAATAAATTTTCAACGCATCGGACAATATGGAAATTATTTATACTCGTATTCGCCAACGAGCCCGCCAAATTGTTTCTCAGTATCCACCCCCTGATTTTTATCAAGACCATTCTCTTGCAAATGAATTGTCTCTACAATATCTTGAGACAAACCCATTTACCGAAAAAATACGACTATTTGTCGCCGAGCACTTGGAAGATGATTTTGGACATGGCATTAAACACGCATTAAAGGTAGCGATTGATGCAGGTGCTTTAATGATTATCGAGAATAAGCTTGCCGGACGCTCCGACAATTTTATCAACCAGAGGGTCATCATCGTCCAATGTGCCGGTCTTCTCCATGATATTCAGCGAAGACATGACGATCATGCAGTTAAAGGGGCTGTTTATGCAAGACAAGTTCTTAAAGTCTTTCCCTTTAAATCCCATGAAATCGATGATATCTGCCGGGCGATTCGCAACCATGAAGCCTTTAAAAAAATCGTGAAAGCAAGGTCCTCTGAAGGTGCCCTTGTGTCCGATTGCCTTTATGATGCCGATAAATTTCGGTGGGGGCCTGACAACTTTACAGATACGATATGGGCCATGGTATCCTTTTTTAACATTCCTGTTGCCCAATTTATGGCTCTTTATCCGGAAGGAATGGAAAAACTTGCCCAAATAAAGCATACCTTCCGGACGAATACCGGGAAAAAATACGGTCCCCAGTTTATCGATCTCGGTCTTGCCATCGGCGAGGAACTGTTTGATGTCATTCAAACAGAGTTTGCGCATTTGTTATAACCAGAGTATTACATATTATGTAACATAGGTTTAAATATCCGAGTGAGAGTCTTTCTGCCTATCACATTCATCATCATCGCAGGTATTGCGATTTTGGGTTCAAGTCCTCGCGTCAACGCCGGTGAGAAGGATTTTCCTTTTTATCCGGGTGAAAAACTAACGTTTTTGCTTAAATGGACGATTATACCGGCAGGTGAGAGCGTTCTTGAAGTGCTTCCCATGGAAACCATTGATGGTATGAATGCCTACCATTTTTTACTGACGGCAAAATCAAATGCCTTTATCGACGCGCTCTATAAGGTACGGGACAGAATAGATGCCTATGCAAACACTGAAATGACCCATTCGTTGTTGTATAAAAAAAAGCAGCGCGAAGGAAATACCCACAGGGATATTGTTGTGAAATTCGACTGGCAGCAGAACAGGGCGCAATATACCACCTCTAAAGATAAACGGCCTCCCATTGATCTACTGCCCGGATCATTTGATCCATTATCCGCGTTTTATTTTATTCGTCTTTTTAATTTTCAAGAAAAATCAAAAATTGAGCGTCCGGTAACTGATGGTAAGAAATGTGTCATCGGTAAGCTTTCTGTTATTAAAAGGGAAACACTTAAACTGAAAAGTGGTACATACGATACGTATCTCATAGAACCCGAACTGAAACATATTGGCGGTGTATTTGAAAAAAGCAAGAACGCTAAAATTCAGTTGTGGGTTACGGCGGATAAGCGAAAAATTCCAGTAAAAATAAAGAGTAAAGTTGTTATCGGAAGCTTTGTGGGGGAGCTGGTATCGGCTACAGGTTTAAAATAAGACCGTATTGAACAGTTTTCAAAGGTCTCAAAATAAGGTGTCGGATGAAATCCATGGACAAGAAAAATACAGCGAATAACGGAGCGTTGTCCGGAATATTGGTTTTGGATCTGTCCCGTTTGCTGCCCGGGCCGTTTTGTTCCATGATCCTGGCAGACCATGGTGCGCGTGTGATTTCGGTGGAAGACAAGCGTTTTTTATCTGACGACCTCTTCATTTCCGAGGTCAATCGAAACAAAGAGCACATGTCCTTAAACTTGAAAACCCGGGAAGGCAAAGAGATTTTTTCCCGTTTGGTCAATAAAGCGGATGTCTTGCTTGAGGGGTTTCGACCAGGGGTTGTCCACAGACTCGGAATTGACTATGATACGGTTCGTCACGTCAATCCAAAAATTATATACTGTTCCATTACAGGGTACGGTCAAAACGGACCCTACCGAAATCGAGCCGGACACGATGTGAATTTTCTGGGTTGTTCGGGTGTTCTCGATCTTATGGGCGAACCGGATCGCCCCCCCTCCATCCCGGGTGTCCAAATCGGGGATATTGCAGGGGGAGGAATGAACGCTGCCATTGGAATCCTTCTGGCGCTGTGGGCCAGGGAAAGGACCGGTAAAGGTCAGCATATCGATATTTCCATGACAGACACAATGGTCAGCTTTTTATCACTGGCCCTTTTTTTACATCAACGCACAGGAGAATTTCCTAAACGCGGTGAATCCATGCTTTCTCACAGGTACGCTTTTTACAACACCTATGAAACTGCCGATGGACGATACATTTCCATTGGTGCTGTGGAAAATCGTTTCTGGAGAAATCTTTGTGATCACCTGGAAGTCCCGGAGTATGGGGCACACCAGTATGACGAAAAACGCCGGGAAGAGATCGTCGGTTTTATGCGCACAGCGTTTAAGAAAAAAACGCTTGACCAGTGGGAAACCGAACTTGCAGATCTTGATGTGTGTTGGGGACGAATTCAAACGCTTAAAGAAGTGCTTGAAGATCCCTTTTTTCGGGAAAGAGAAATGGTTGTGGGAATGAATCAAAAAAACGGAAAAGAGACCGTAACCCTTGGGACGCCGATTAAGCTGAGCGAAACACCGGGTTCGATTCGAACGCTGCCGGTGGACTTTGGAGAAAGTACCGTTTCAATCCTTAAGGAAATCGGTTATACAAAAAACCAGATAAAATCGTTTGTCCAAAAGGATGTTGTTTAACAAAACGGCCGGCATCCATGTGTATATTTATAAAACGCTATTAAAACTATGGTGACCTATGAAAAAGATATTGGTGATGAGTAATAAAAATGAGGACTTGAATACGATTTCCACCTTTTTGGAGGATTCAATTCCTGATTGTCTTGTCATTCCTGCCCAATCAGGAATTGCAGGGATAGAAAGCACAAAGGACGAGTCTCCGGAAATGGTTCTTCTGGATCTTGAAATAGGAGGGATAGACCGGTACGAGGTGTGCAGGACATTGAAATCTGAAGAAAACACAAAACACATCCCGATCCTTTTGATAACCGATATCCAATCCGATCCCAAAAGCTATGTTAAGGGATTGGAAGCCGGGGCCATGGGATTTTTAGGGAAGCCCATAGACAAAGCCGAGCTGGCGGTTCAGATCAATATGGTATTGCGAATCAGTGCACTGGAGAAAGAAAAAGCCGAACTTAAAAAGCAGCTTCAACAGGCCCAGAAGATGGAATCCATTGGAACTCTGGCCGGGGGGATTGCACACGAATTTAACAATATTCTTTTTCCTATTATCGGATATACCGAGATGAGCATGTATGATGTACCTGAAAACAGCAAAACTAAAAAAAATCTGGAATCTGTCCTAAAAGCTGCTGATCGGGCTAAAGACCTGATTCAGCAGATTCAGAATTTCAGCACGAAAGGGGAGCAGAAGAGAAAGTCCTTAAAGATTCAATATATTATAAAAGAAACACTGAAGCTGTTAAGGGCGTCGCTGCCGGCGACCATTGACTTGCACCATGACATAGACAATACTTGCGGTTTTGTGGCGGCCGATCCATCTGAGATTCAGCAGGTGCTCATGAATCTATGTACCAATGCATATCAGGGCATGGAAGAAAAAGGCGGTAAACTGGAAATCACCCTCCAAGAAGTGGATCTGGCTCCCGGCGATCTATCTCCTGAAATTGACCTAAGCCCTGGATGTTACCTGAAGCTGACGGTTAAAGATACAGGCCCCGGCCTCGAGCAAACTGAAGTCAAGCACATTTTCGATCCACAATATCGCACCAGTGACCGGAACGAAGATGACGGCATGGGGTTATATATTGTACATGAAATTATCCGAAGCTATAAAGGGATGACCTGCATTTCCTCTGACCCGCATCAGGGAACAGCCATTGATGTGTATCTGCCTCTGATGGATGCCCAATCCGATAGCATTCCTGAAATATCCACTGAAACACAAATAGCACTTGGCAATGAAACGATTTTACTGGTTGATGATGAAGAAGATGTGCTTGAGATGATGCATTTAATGCTGGAGAGACTCGGTTATCAAGTGATTTCAACATTAAATGGCATTAAAGCTCTCGATACATTCCAAAAGGCGTCTAAAACGTTTGATCTGGTGATTACCGACCAAACCATGCCGAAAATGACAGGGATGGAGTTGATTAAAGAATTACGTCTGATCCAGTCCGATATTCCGATTATTTTATGTACCGGATTCAATGAAAAAATAACGGAAGATAATACCAGGCATCTGGGGATCGGCGCCTTAATCGGCAAGCCGGTCCGTATTGCGGAAATGGCAGGAAAGATCCGGGAAGTCTTGGACCGAAAAAATATTAGCTAATGTAAAAAAATCAGCTTATTCCGGTTTTAAAATTTTATCAGGAAACTCACACAGATCATAAAGCGGGCAGGTGGGACACACTGGTTTTCTCGCTTTGCATATGGCTCTTCCAAAATAGATCAATTGCAAAGAAAATACATTCCAATTTTCTCTTGGGATAATTTCCATCAAGTCATGTTCAATTTTAACCGGGTTGTGATTCTTTGTAAATCCGAGCCGTTTTGATATTCTTGCTACATGTGTGTCCACAACAATACCCGGAATGTTAAAAACACTGCCAAGAACCACGTTGGCGGTTTTACGTCCCACACCGGGAAGTGTTACCAGTTCATCCAAAGTTTTAGGGACCTGACCATCATAGTTTTCCAGAAGACTTTTTGAGCAGTTTTTGATATTCTTGGCCTTATTGCGGAAATAACCGGTGGGTCGAATCAGCTTTTCAATGGCCTCGTTGGGGGCATTTGCAAAATCCTGAGGTGTTTTTAGCTGGTTAAACAGATCTTTTGTTACGCCATTTACCTGTTTATCCGTACATTGAGCAGATAGGATGGTTGCCACAAGAAGTTGAAATGGGTTGGCGTGACGAAGCTGGGTTTTGACTTCGGGATAGGTTTTTTTGAGTACGCGTTGAATTTTTAAAGCTCGGGCCTTATATTTATTTAATGTTGTTTTTTTTGTCATTGTTGTTCCTTTGCGGATTCATTTTTATTTGATCTTTATCTGGTCCTATGGGCAAGGATTCTTTACTCGTCATTTTTTTGAGTTTTCGTATATCATGAATCTATCTTTAAAAAAAGTGAGCGCTTTAGGGCTCTGTTCCGGCGGATTGGACAGCATGCTGTCAGGCATGCTGCTGCGAAAACAGGGAATAAAGGTTCAGTGGGTAACCTTTGAAACCCCGTTTTTTTCATCTGAAAAGGCCAAACAGGCGTCCAAAAATACCGGAATACCGCTCATGGTTAGAAATATAACGCCGATCTATCTAAAGATGCTGACAGATCCGCATTGCGGCTATGGAAAACATATGAATCCGTGTATGGACTGTCACGCGTTGATGTTCAACCTGGCGGGAAAGATAATGAAAGAAAAAGGGTTTGATTTTCTTTTCAGCGGCGAAGTGCTGGGTCAGCGTCCCATGTCTCAAACCATGAATTCTCTCCGCTACGTGGAAAAACAGTCTGGCTTTGACGGTTATATTTTGCGTCCTTTAAGCGCCAAAAAGCTCCCTGAAACCATGCCTGAACAACAGGGGATGGTCAACAGGGATCTACTGCTGGACATATCCGGAAGATCCCGAAAGCCTCAGATAAAACTTGCCAAAGAATTTGGAATTAAAAACTATCCGTCCCCTGCCGGCGGCTGTCTTCTAACCGATAAAGGTTATTCATCACGGCTCAAGGACCTTTTTGACCACCAGGACACCTATGCCGAAAGGGAGCTTCATCTTTTAAAACATGGACGACACCTGCGGTTGAACAACACCACCAAAATTATCGTGGGACGAACCCAGAAAGATAATGAAAATATAAAAAAATACTATGACCCGAATTTAGACACCATTATTAAAGTAAAAAATATTCCAGGTCCCATCGTTTTAATGCCCAACGACGGCGGCAAGGACGTCAGGATACTGGCAGCTTCCATATGCGTGGGCTACAGTAAGGTCCCGGAAATCACTCCGGTTGAAGTTGCGGTGACCTCTCCCCAAGGGCATGAGATCGTCCGAGTCATCGGTGTTCCACCGAAAGACGTCAAACGCCTTCTGATATAGCGTCTAAACGGTACTATTATTCTGCACTATCCCAGCACTATGGATTGAGCCTCGACCATATGCACAGCACCATTCATTTTGGCGAGATCAATTTGTTATTTTGCAAATCAGTAATCACAACTTTGATCACATCATTAATGATTTGATATTTTGAGTCTTTGCTCAATGTTTTTGATTGCCCAGACCAAATGAGTTTTTCTGTTTTTACATCGTACAAATTCGTTTCCAATCGGAGGGTTTTGCTTGTGCTTGAATAACCCGGATCACGCGCATAACTGTATCTGTATCGGCTATGTATTTTTTTCAATATCCTCTTTTGGCTTAGCTTGGAAAGAAATACAGAATTTAGGAATCATTAATCATCCGGCATCAAATTCGCACTTAACTGGCCGCAGGCTGCAGAAATGTCTTGTCCTTTGCTGTGACGAACAATGGCCGTATAATTGCTTTTAGTTAAGATATCTTTAAATTTGAGGATTACAGATTCTTCAGGACACTCGAATTGACTTTCTTCATAAGTGTTAAAAGGAATAAGATTAATTTTGGCCCGTATCGGTCTCAGTAACTTGACCAGGCGTTTTGCGTCTTCTTTGGAATCGTTGATTCCTTTTATCAGAATATATTCAAACGTGATTTTTCTGCGGGTCATTAGAGGATAGTTTGCACAGGCACTAAGAAGGCTTTTTATCGGGTATTTTCGATTAATGGGCATCAGCATGTCTCGGGTTTTGTCTTCTGTGGCGTTTAATGATATGGCCAGATTAACCGTTGTTTTGCGCCCCAAATCGGATAGCTTTGGAACCAGACCTGATGTGGATACGGTTACCCTTCGGCTTGAAAATCCGAGTCCGATGTCCGTGTCGGTAATGATGTTAATTGCATCGACAACATTGGAAAAATTGGCCAAAGGTTCCCCCATCCCCATCATGACAATATTGGTGAGGCGTTTTGACCCGCCGATATCGTGTGTCACATCGCGAACTTGAGCAATGATTTCTCCTTTTGTGAGATTCCTTATAAACCCTCCTTTTGCCGTCAGGCAAAACAGACAGCCTTGTGCACAGCCGACCTGACTTGATATGCAGAGCGTATAATGATCCTTTTCCGGAATGAGCACACTTTCGACATATTTGCCATCGCCGAGTTTAAAAAGGTATTTTTTCGAACCATCCCGAGATGTTTCAACACGTGCCTTTTCAAGCCGATGGATAGAAAAATGTTGTGAAAGTTGCTTTCTGATCTCCTTTTTAATATCGGTCATCACGTCAAATGTATCTGCCTGTCGAAGATAGATCCACTTTAGGATCTGATTGGCACGATAAGATTTGATATCTCTTTGTTTAAGCCATAAAATAAGCTCATCTCTTGTGAGTTCTTTGATGTCTGTTTTTGATAAAGTAGTGCTCATGGGTCATCTTATATATAATTTAGCAAAATCGTACGATGTTTTTATTAACATCTTGACATAGCATTATTTTACGATTACATTCAAGGTTTTTAAAATTCAGGTTTTATTGGTACTTTTATGTTTGATAATTTAAGCGACAAACTGAACGCCGTATTTAAAAAGCTCAAAGGGCACGGCAAATTAACCGAAAAAAACATCGAAGAAGGACTTCGAGAAGTCAGGATGGCACTTCTTGAGGCCGATGTTCACTTTAAGGTCGTAAAAGGCTTTATCAGCAGTATTAAAGCGCGTGCGCTCGGTCAGGAGGTTATGTCAAGCCTGACTCCTGGTCAGCAGGTCATAAAGATCGTCAATGATGAGCTGACAAAACTCATGGGGGGCATGCTCGAAGACTTGAATCTTTCCGGTCCTGTGCCTGTATCGATAATGCTGGTTGGGCTACAGGGATCCGGTAAAACAACAACAGCCGGTAAGCTCGCTGTTTTTTTGCGAAAAAAGGGAAGAAAGCCTTATCTGGTTCCGGCGGATGTTTACCGTCCTGCTGCCATTGATCAGTTAAATAAACTGGGAGAGCAATTGTCTGTTCCGGTATTTCCTTCCAGCACGAACATGGATCCAATACAAATCTGCCAGGAAGCCAGAACAACGGCACACCAGACAGGATGCGATACCGTAATAATCGATACCGCCGGCCGTTTGCATATCGATGAGACGTTAATGGAAGAGCTTTGCCGCATCAAAGCTGCGGTGAAACCCTCTGATATTCTTCTTGTGGCTGACGCTATGACCGGTCAGGATGCTGTAAATATCGCCAAATCATTCAACAATACCCTTGATATTGGCGGTGTTGTGCTCACAAAGATGGATGGTGATGCGCGTGGCGGAGCAGCCCTGTCCATCAAATCCATAACCAACAAACCCATAAAATTTGTTGGTGTTGGTGAAAAACTGAGTGATTTGGAGCTGTTTCACCCAGACAGGATGTCTTCGAGGATTCTTGGAATGGGTGACGTTCTTACCATCATAGAAAAGGCTCAGTCTGTCGTTGACGAGAAGAAAGCCGCCGAACTCGAAAAAAAATTAAGAAAAAATGCGTTTACACTGGAAGATTTTCGTGATCAAATGGTTCAGGTCAGGAAAATGGGTTCTATGTCGGACATCATTAAAATGATTCCCGGCATGAACCAGATGAAGCAACTCAAAAACTTGGAAGTTGACGATAAAGAGCTGATTAAGATCGAAGCGATCATAAATTCCATGACACCGCTGGAACGGCGTCAGCATACGTTAATCAAGGGAAGCCGCCGTAAAAGAATTGCCAAAGGAAGCGGAACCAGTGTGCAGGATATAAATAAATTGCTTAAGAATTATAATCAGGTTATGAAAATGATTAAAAAGATAAACAAAGGCGGCATACGCGGGTTTGGCGCGGGTATGCCGTCGTTTTGAAGGAGAAATTTATATGTCAGTTAAAATCAGGTTGGCCAGGCATGGCGCAAAAAAAAGACCCTTTTATCGAATTGTTGTGGCGGATAGTAAATTCCCTCGTGATGGTAGATATCTGGAAAATGTCGGCACATACAATCCATTGTTAGATCCGGCTAAAATCGTTTTAAAACAAGAAAGAATTAAGTACTGGATTGATCAAGGCGCAATTATTACAGACACTGTAAAAAGCCTTTTGAAAAAAGAAGGTTTTTCTGCTAAACTTGCATAGTATCTTTACCTCTAACGCTCATAAGCCAACAAAGGAGATGGAGCTATGAAAGAGCTGATTAAATATATTGCTCAGGCGTTGGTGGACAATCCGGAACTGGTTGAAGTTTCAGAGGTAGAAGGTAACCAGACCTCGGTATTAGAACTCAAAGTGGCCAAAGAGGACCTGGGAAAGGTGATTGGGAAACAGGGTCGAACGGCACGGGCCATGCGGACCATACTAAGCGCTGCTTCTGCCAAATTAAAAAAACGATCGGTTCTTGAAATTATCGAATAGTATTGTGGGAAAAGATGGGTTTCTTCCTGTTGGCAAAATAATTGGCGCTCACGGCGTAAAAGGGAATCTTAAGGTCCATTCTTACGCTGAATCTGTGTCCGTTTTCAAGCCAGGTAGTTTGATCCTTGCCATCCATGCCGGAAAAATAGAAAAACATTTTGCTATAAAATGGGCCAAACCTCACGGCAAATCTATCCTGCTATCATTTAAAGGTATTGAGGACCGCAGTACGGCCAAAACCTTGCTCGGGGCCGAGCTTTTCATCGAACGGATCGCTCTTCCTGAACTCGAAGAAGGCGTCTATTACTGGGTAGACATTATCGGGCTTTCGGTGTTTACCACCGACAATAAATACATCGGCCGTGTTGAATCGATAATGTCAACCGGCAGCAACGACGTATATATCGTTAAAAATAAAACTAAAGATGACAGCACTGAAATACTGATTCCGGCCATTGAATCTGTGGTGTTAGAAATAGATTTCGAGAACAAAGCGATGCGTGTTAAGTTGCCTGAAGGGTTGTGACCTCAATAGAGCGTAAACAAAATGCCGATAAATATAAAAAAACAAAATTACAGTCTGTTGCCTTGCTATAAATTGATTTCGATAAAACGAGTATAAAAGCCTTATCATCAGATGTTTGTTTCATCATTTTGTTTACCCTTCGGGAAAGCCGAGGACACCCCATCTCCTTTGTTATCAAGGACTCGCAGTAGACGACTACGGCTTCACCCTTGATGCCTCGGATCTGGGGCATCCTGGACTTTCGCTCAATTGAGGTGTAACATTTATTTTTTTAACCATATCTGTGTGCGGATAACAGGCAAAAGAAAGGGATGAATTTTATAGCCCTTACGATTTTCCCGGAAATGTTTAATCCTTTTTGGGAACACGGAATTATCAGAAGAGCCATAGAGCGAAATAAAATTCAGGTATCTGCCATAGATATCAGAAATTTTGCAGAAGGAAAGCACCGTGTGACGGATGACAGGCCATACGGCGGGGGTTGTGGAATGGTCATGAAACCCGAGCCGTTGGCCGCTGCTATCCGGGCAGCTGCGACAAAAGCACCTTTATCAAAGAAGATTCTGCTAACACCCCAGGGAAGACGCTTTGATTCGAGTGTGGCTCATGAATTGTCGTCATCGGATGGACTTATTCTCATCTGCGGCCGTTACGAGGGTGTAGATGAACGGATTTGTCACGATTTCATCGATGATGAAATTTCCATCGGTGATTATGTCCTTACCGGAGGCGAGTTGGCTGCCATGGTGATTATCGATGCGGTAACCCGACTGATACCCGGCATACTCGGTGGCAAGGAATCCGCTGAGAAGGATTCGTTTTCAGACAGCGCTTTAGAATACCCACAATATACTCGACCCAGAAACTTTGAAGGACATGATGTCCCCGAAATTCTGTTGTCGGGAGACCATAAAAAAATTGAGAACTGGAGGCTTGAAACATCGCTGATCCGGACGTTTCTGAAAAGACCGGATTTGTTGGAGAACAGAGCCTTGAGCAAACAGGAGATTGAAATTCTGAGAAAATGGTGTGTTGATATTGAAAAAATCATACACAACCAATCTTTATATGGCCCTGGTGCACTATCCGGTGGTCAATAAGCATGGCGAAATTATCGCTTCTGCGGTAACGAACCTTGATTTGCATGACATATCCAGATCAGCAAAAACATATGGCGTACGGTCATTTTATGTGGTAACCCCACTTTTGGACCAAAAAGAACTGGTTGAAAAAATTGTTACACATTGGTTAGAAGGAGCAGGCGCGACATATAATCCAAAACGGAAAGAAGCGCTGAAACTGATCGTCGTTAAAAATTCTCTGGATGAGGTTATAGAGCATATACGTAAAAATGGCGGAGATTCTCCGAAAACGGTGGTCACCAGCGCCGGTCACAGCCCTCGCAATATCAGTTTTAAACGGTTCCATGAGATGTTGCAGGACGGGTCCTTGTACCTCTTGATACTGGGAACCGGATGGGGGCTTTCAGAAAATTTTATGGCTGAAGCCGACTACGTTCTTGATCCGGTTTTAGGGAATACAGATTACAATCACCTGTCCGTAAGGTCCGCTGCTGCGGTCATTCTTGACAGAGTTTTTGGGAAAAAAGAATAAAATAGAGTTGGGAGATGAATATGGAAAGATTAGATCAGCTAAAAAGAGAGATGATGCGGCTTGATTTACCCAGTTTTGCCGCAGGAGATACCGTTAAAGTTCATGTAAAGATAAAAGAAGGTGAAAAAGAGCGTATCCAGGCGTTTCAGGGCGTTGTGATCAGCAAACGACGCGGCGGAGCCCATGCGACATTTACCGTTCGAAAGGTTTCATACGGCATAGGAGTTGAACGTATTTTCCCGCTGCATTCCCCTGTGATTGATAAAATAGAGGTCATAACTCATGGACGTGTGCGCCGGTCAAAAATCTATTATCTGCGCAAGCTAAGGGGCAAGGCAGCAAGGATAAAAGAGCGCCGTATCAATTAAACACCTGAATCTTGCATGAAAATTGATGAGAATCTTTCTATAGCAAGATTCAGGTAATAAGCAACACATTCAGGTTGTTATCTGCTGAGAATTCATGGAACCAGACCTGTGGTTATTCGAAAAAAAAGCTTATCATAAAGGCTTTTCAAGAATTGCAGGTATTGATGAAGCCGGCCGGGGACCCCTGGCCGGTCCGGTGGTTTCTGCGGCGGTTATTATCCCGATTTCTTTGCAGATTCCCGGAATATCCGATTCAAAGAAATTAACTCCCAAAAAACGTGATTACCTTTACGAAAAAATATACGATCTTGCCGTTTCCGTTGGAATTGGAATCGTAGACCCGTTTGAAATAGATCGTATCAACATCCTTCAAGCAGCTCTCCTGTCCATGGCCATGGCCGTTGAAAATCTTGCTCCCCAGCCGGATTGCCTTCTCATCGACGGTATATTTTTGATCTCGTCACCTCTGCCACAGGAGGCGATACCCAAAGGGGATGCCCTCAGTGTTTCCATTGCAGCTGCGTCAATCGTTGCAAAAGTAACCCGTGACAGATTGATGAAAAGATACCACCAGGATTATCCTCAATTTGGATTTTGCAAACACAAAGGATACCCCACAAAGGCACACAAAAAAGCGATACAACAATTCGGATGCTGTCCGATTCACAGAAGAAGTTTTAAGGGCGTCAAAGAATACCTGTAATCCAATTTTCATGAAGAATTCATATAACTTAACCCAGATACTCCCGCGCCGCTCTGTGAGCGGCATCTCCGACAAGCGAGATTTCGTTTCACTCAATTTTCGTAACATTTTAGTATGTTGAAAACATTACCGCTTCAGGTATGATTAAATTTTTGGCTGAAAGAACTCGTGGATAAGGGCTCGTAATGAAAGAACCTGCCCTGGCTATTAATAAAGGTCTCTGTTTTTAACAAGGGGTTTAATCCATAACGTTAAATCGCCGACGGTTCTTTCAAAACGATCCCTAATCCACTCAAACAGCTTCCAGCCAAAAATTTAATCATACCTGAAGCTCCTTAATTAATTGACTTTCAAAACCTTTTGTTATACGTTTTTTTTAAACGTATAACTTTTAGCTTTGGGAGATTATAATGAATACGGTCAAAGTGTTAACCAAAGGGCAAATCGTAATTCCCGCTTCGATTCGAAAAAAATACAATATACAACCCGGTAATGCACTCCAGATCTTTGAATACGGCAATCTTCTCTATCTGGTCCCGCCGGTTGAAGATCCGGTTCAGGATGCCATGGGGTGTATTCCCAAAACCCCTTCGCTGTCTAAAGCGCTTTTGAAAGAGAGAAAAAAGGATTTTGCCGAATGACGTCCGGATACCTGTTTGACAGCCACGCCCTGCTGGCCTTTTTTCAAAATGAAACCGGTGCAAATATCGTATACGAAATCTTGCGGAAAAGCAGGAAAGAACACATAGATCGTCTTGTTTGCGTGATTAACCTGTGTGAAATCATCTACATCACCAAAAGAATGTTTGGGGATCAAAAAAAAATTGAAATATTGGGCCGGATTCATCAGCTTGGATTTAAGGTGCTGCCTGTTCCCGATACCCTGGTTTATCAGGCCGCCGAGATTAAAGCAGAATATCTGATATCTTACGCCGACTGTTTTGTAATAGCCTGTGCTCAAGAGCACAACTCGACCATCGTAACCGGAGATCCTGAATTCAAAAATGTAGACCATTTGGTAAAAATAGAATGGATTCGATAAATTAAAAAGGGCAAGCCATTTCAATTATAAACAAGGAAAATCAAATGGATGTCATTTTATCAGATCTAACTCGTGAACGGGTGCGTTCGACTTTTATGGAAGACTTCGGAACCGATATAGTTTAAAAATGCATCAGTTTTTTTAGGGCCATAAGTTGTTATTCCTAAAAAGATTTTCAGCTTCCCTTTCGTTTTTGAAATTACCGAAAAGAGGTGAATCGGATGGCACGCAAGAAAAAAAGCGGTAAAAAGCCGATCGAGCAGTACGATCATAAGGGTAAAAAGCGGGTTAACAATCCGCCGGTCGGTCTGGTGACCTCGGATACTGATAAAGAAAGCAGCAAAAAGACCTATGCCTATGACCCGCATATCGATCCCAGTTTGCAATGGGCAGGCAAAGCCGAGCATACGTCGTTTGAAGTACCGACGGTATCCCTGCACGTACACGAACGCATCGACCCCCGCACCATTATCGAAGCCGTGCGTAAAACCAACGGGCCAAAACATGAACAGCTTTCTCTGTTTGCCACGCCCGAAGAAAATCCGCCGATCAGAGAAGCCATTGAATTTTATAAGCACAAGCACAACTGGTCCAACCGCCTGATTGCCGGTGACAGCCTGCTGGTGATGAATTCACTGCTGGAAAAAGAAGGCATGGCCAACAAGGTGCAGATGATCTACATCGACCCGCCCTACGGCATCAAGTACGGTTCCAATTTCCAGCCGTTCGTGAACAAACGGGATGTCAAAGACGGAAAAGACGAGGATTTGACTGCCGAACCTGAAATGATTAAAGCCTTTCGCGATACCTGGGAGTTGGGGATTCATTCCTATCTGACCTATCTGCGGGATCGACTCTTGTTGTCCAGAGAACTTTTGACCGAAAGCGGCAGTATTTTTGTGCAGATCAGTGATGAGAATGTGCATTTGGTCAGAAGCCTCATGGACGAGGTATTTGGGGTCAAAAATTTTGTGAGCTTAATCTACTTCAGCACTACGGGCGGTTTTTCTACCACAGCAATAAGCCGGATTGGAGATTATCTGGTATGGTATGGAAAAGAAATTAAAAAGCTGAAATATAGACAACTTTACATAGATAAAGAACCGGGGGAAAAAGGAGCATCAAAATATAATTTAGTTCAATTGCCAGATGGAAAAAGAAGGAGGCTTAAAACTGAAGAAAAGGCAAATCCTGAGTTACTGCCAAAATTTTCCAAAATCTTTTCAACGCATGATTTAAGATCTCAAGGATACACGGAAAGTGGATCACAGCCTTTTATTTTTAAAGGCAAGGAATATAATACTGGGCCTAACATGCATTGGAAAACAACCATAGAGGGGCTACAAAGGCTTGCTGAAAATGAACGCATTGTAGTCGAGGGAAATTTATTAAGATATATTAGATATATTGATGACTTCCCAGTTTTTCCACTAACAAACAACTGGATAGATACTGGTGGTGTGCAAAGCAGAACAGATCCCAAAATATATGCAGTTCAAACGGGAAATACAGTCATTGCCCGCTGTATCCTCATGACCACCGATCCCGGCGACTTGGTTTTCGACCCCACCTGCGGTTCAGGCACAACGGCATATTTAGCCGAGCAATGGGGGCGACGCTGGATCACCTGCGATACCTCACGGGTGGCAGTTACCTTGGCCAAGCAGCGGCTTATGACCGCTTTGTTTGACTACTACGAACTGGCCCATCCCCACGAAGGCGTCGGCAGCGGATTTGTTTATAAAACCGTTCCTCATATCACTTTAAAGGCGATTGCAAACAACGAGCCCTACGGCCAGGAAACATTGTATGACCAAACCAATACAGATAAATCAAGGGCACGGGTCAGCGGACCGTTTACGGTTGAAGCTGTACCGGCGCCGATGGTCAAACCGCTGGATGATATCAGCCTTTATAGCGACCAGCAGATTCCGGCCGACGAATCCATTGCCCGCTCGGGCGAAACCCTGCGCCATGCCCAGTGGCGCGATGAACTGCTCAGAACCGGTATTCGTGGTAAACACGGCCAGTTTATATTGTTTTCTCGGGTAGAGCCGTTGCCCGCAACCCGCTGGCTGCATGCCGAGGCTGAAACTAAACCCAATAATTTGGGAGCCGATTCCGTGCGGGAAAAGAAGATAACTTTCGGACAGCCGGTGCGGGCGGTAATCTCTTTCGGGCCCGAACACGCACCTCTGGAGCAACGCCAGGTGGGGCTGGCCATCGAGGAAGCCCAGTTGCTTGTTCCCAAACCCAAGATCATCGTATTTGCCGCTTTTCAGTTCGATCCAGAAGCAGCCAAGGATATCGACGAGACCGACTGGCCGGGAGTCATCCTGCTCAAGGCACAGATGAACGCCGATCTTTTGACCGAGGATCTGAAAAAGAAGCGGGCCAGCAATGAAAGCTTCTGGCTCATGGGCCAGCCCGATGTAAAGGTGGAAAAAATCAAAGAAGGCGAAGATCAGGGCAAGTATCGTATTGAAATTATGGGTTTCGACTATTACAATACCAAAACAGGAGTCATTGAATCCGGGGGCAACGAAAAGATTGCGTTGTGGATGCTCGATACCGATTATGACGGCCGCAGCCTCTTCCCTAAACAGGTCTTTTTCCCCATGTCCGGTGAAAAAGACGGTTGGGCGCGCCTGGCCAAGAACCTCAAGGCCGAAATTAATCCGGATCTGATAGAAGCCTACCGGGGAACAATCTCTTTGCCGTTTGAACTCGGGGACTATCAAAGAATTGCCGTTAAAATCGTCGATGACCGTGGGATTGAAAGCTTGAAAATACAAGAGGTGAAGGAATGATCGTTTCAAACATAAAATTAAAAAATTGGCGCAATTTTCGATCCGTAGAGGTAGCTTTGGGAAGGCGAATGTTTCTGGTAGGCCCGAATGCATCGGGCAAATCAAATTTTCTCGATGCGTTGCGGTTTTTAAGAGATATTGCCAAATCTGAAGGTGGCGGTCTACAGAGAGCGGTCAGTGAACGCGGCGGAATTTCAAAAATCCGATGCCTGGCTGCCCGCAAGGAACCGCAGGTAGAAATAGAAATTCATTTATCTGAATCCCAAGGTCAGGAGCCTCTTTGGAAATATGGTATCGGTATTAAACAGGAAATCAGGGGGCTGCGCCAACCGTTTATCTACTATGAGAAAGTGTGGAAGAGAGACGATTTAATTCTTAAACGGCCGGACAAACAGGATAAAAAAGATGAATTGCGATTAAAACAGACCCATCTGGAGCAAATCAATGCCAATCTGGAGTTCAGAGATATTGCCAAATTTTTTCAATCTATTGATTATATGCACTTAATACCTCAAGTGCTGAGATACCCGGAAATCTTTACCGGCCCGCCTGTCAAGGAAGATCCCTTTGGGCGATCTTTTTTGGAAAGGGTGGTGCAAACACCGGAAAGAACGCGCAGGGCTAGATTGAAAAAGATTGAGAATGCCCTGCAAATAGCAGTTCCGCAATTAAAAAAGCTCACTGATACGCGCGACGAAAGAGGTGTGCCGCATCTGGAAGTCGTCTATGAACACTGGCGGCCCAAGGCCGGAAAGCAAAGTGAAAATCAGTTTTCGGATGGTACCCTTCGACTTATCGCTTTTTTATGGTCGATTCTGGATGGAGATTCTTTGTTGCTGATGGAGGAGCCGGAATTGTCTCTTCATTCAGGTATCGTCACGAGACTACCGGGTTTGATATGGCGGATTCAAAATAAAAAAAAGAGGCAAATCCTGATCAGCACGCACAGCGCAGATTTACTTTCGGATAAGGGAATCGGCGGCGAAGAGGTTTTGCTTCTGATGCCCGATCCTGAAGGAACAAAGATTGAGCCGGCTTCTTCAAAAAAAGATGTAAAATCTTTGCTTGACAGCGGTTTCAGTGTGGCCGAAGCAGCTCTTCCCAGAACCGAACCGAGAGATATCACGCAACTGAGCCTTTTTAATGACTGACCCGATTCCGATTCATATTGCGGTTGAAGATTTTTTAAGCGAGATGGTGCTAAGGGTTATGCTCAAGCAATCCGAGCGTCATTTTGCCGTGGGAGCCTGTATGGGTCGTACGGGTTTCGGATATCTAAAGAAAAATATTACAGGTTTTAACAAGGCGGCTAAAGGCACCCCTTTTCTTATACTGACCGATCTGGATCAGGCCGAGTGCCCACCGATTTTAATTCAGGAATGGCTTCCGGTTCCGAAACACGACAACTTACTTTTTAGAATTGCCGTCAGGGAAGTTGAATCCTGGCTGCTGGCCCATCGAAAGGCCTTTGCCGAATTTCTGGGTATAAGAGAAAGCCTTGTCCCGCCGCGGCCGGATGAACTGGAAGATCCCAAAAGAGTTTTAATCGAACTGACAGCCAGATCTCGAAAGGGGAAGCTGCGTGAAGCCATCATTCCGACACCTGGGAGCACGGCTAAAATCGGTCCGGATTATAACGGTGCATTGATTTCATTTGTACAAAACCGCTGGAAGGTTCAAGAGGCGGCGAAGAGGTCCCCGAGTTTGAACCGGTCATTTCATACAATCAATATATTCCAATATGTTTATGAGTCTTAAGATCATGGCTAAATCCACAATAGACAAGCTTATCATCAATTCGCCCTATGAAAAACCTCAACAATACTGGAGTTATGACCGGGAGACCAGATTATTTTCGCTCAGGGGCGGCAGGCGTCCGGCGGGCTATGTGGTGGCTTCCCAGCGATCTAAGGCCTTTGATGATCCCGGTATGTTTATCGAAATTCCATTGGTAAACCAGATCAGGCTTCGCGTCGACGCATGGAAAAAAAATGGATATCCAGGTGTAACAGGAATTACAAAACGTCTGCTCGAACACTGGCAAAATCTTGAAGAAAGAGATTATCATCGGTTTTTTTTCTGCCAAATGGAAGCCATCGAGACTCTGATATGGCTTGCCGAAGCACCTGATGATCAAAAGATCGGGGTAGAGATGCCTACGGATGGTGGTCCCTTCCAACGTCTGTGTTCCAAAATGGCGACCGGATCAGGTAAAACCGTGGTCATGGCCATGCTGATTGCCTGGCAGGTATTGAACAAAGTCACCTATCCCCAGGATGCCCGTTTTTCCAAGTATGTTTTTGTTGTGGCACCGGGTCTTACGGTGAAAAGCCGTCTCCAGGTGCTTCTTCCGTCTTCCAGCGACAACTATTATGATGAATTTAACGTTGTACCGGTAGGCCTTAAGGAAAAATTACGTCAGGGAAAAATTCTTATTCGTAACTGGCATGCCCTGCAATGGGAAAGTGAAGAAAAGCTTGCTAAAAAGAAAAGCGTGGACAAGCGAGGGGTAAAAAGTAATGAAGCCTACGTTCGTGAAGTGCTGGGTGATATGGTAGGTGCATCCAACATTCTGGTTATCAATGACGAAGCACACCATGCCTGGCGCGTCCCTGCCGAGTCGAAGGTCAAAGGGGTTAAAAAAACAGATTTAGAAGAAGCAACCATCTGGGTAAGCGGACTGGATCGTATTCATGAAACCAGAAATATCTTGGTATGCCATGATTTTTCAGCCACCCCGTTTGCCCCGTCCGGCAAGAAGAGTTCCGAAGAAGCGCTTTTCGGGTGGATTGTCAGTGATTTCGGATTAAACGATGCCATTGAATCCGGCTTGGTCAAGACCCCGCGAGTGGTTATTCGCGATGACGGCAAGCTTACCAAAGACTATAAATCTCGACTGTATCATATCTATAATGATCCGGAAGTCAAAGACGACATAAACCGTAAAGCCCGAGCACACGACCCCTTGCCAGACCTGGTAACCAACGGTTATTACCTGCTAGGTAAAGACTGGCTGGAAACGGCCAAATCATGGGAAGAAAGTGGCTTCCAAACGCCACCAGTAATGATTTCCGTTGCCAACCGGACGGAAACGGCGGCTCGTGTAAAATATGCCTTTGATCACAACAAAGTTCGTATTGATGAACTGTGCGCACCGGACAAGATACTTCATATTGACTCCAAAGTCCTTGAGCTGGCCGAGGCCCAGGAAGAAGTCGTTCCTATTACCGGCGACCCTCAGGACGATGATGCTGAAGATGTCACGGAGCGCAAATTATCAAAAAAAGAACTCGCGGAATCTTTGCGTCAAACGGTTGACACTGTCGGCCAGGTCGGAAAACCTGGAGCACTTGTCCAGAAGGTTATATCCGTGGGCATGCTGTCCGAAGGTTGGGATGCGAAAACTGTCACACATATTATGGGGCTTCGAGCTTTTTCCAGCCAGCTTTTGTGTGAACAGGTGGTCGGCCGCGGTCTAAGGCGGACGTCTTACGAGGTTAATCCGGAAACCAACCTGTTTGAATCTGAATACGTGAATATTTTCGGGGTGCCGTTTACCTTTTTGCCGCATGAATCCAAAGACGGTCCGCCACCGCCTCCACCAACACCCAAAACCCGTATCGAGCCGGTTATCGAAAAACAGCAATTCGAGATATGCTGGCCGAATATCATTCGCGTCGAACACACGTACAAGCCGATTCTGACAATGGATTTAGAAAATGTTCCGCTTCTTGAACTCTCGGCGTATAACACGGCAACTCTGGCGGAGCTGGCTCCTATAGTTGAAGGAAAGCCGGATGTAACCCAAATTTCAACAATTGATCTGGAAGATCTGGGACGAAAATTCAGGACGCAGAAAATTATTTTCGAGACGGCCCGAGATGTCTTCGACCAGATGAAACCGAATTGGAAGGGAAACAGAGAGTTTTTATTGGCCCAGCTTATACGTTTGGTGGAATCTTTTCTTAAATCCGACAGAATTCAAATTGAGCCTTTGCTTTTTTACCAAGATGACGTTAAACACCGGATACTTCTGACTCTTAATATGAACAAGGTGGTACAGCACATCTGGGAAGCTATTCGCTTTGAAAACTCAAAATCCATTGAACCTATATTTGATCAAGATTTTCCCATCCGTTCCACCGCAGACATGCAAACCTGGTTTACGGGCAAACCCTGCGAACACACCCAGAAATCGCACATCAACATGTGTGTATTCGACAGCACCTGGGAAGCCAGTGAAGCCTTCGAGCTAGATCGCAATCCCCAAGTCGCGGCCTGGGTTAAGAACGATCATTTGGGATTTGAAATTCTTTATATTTTTGACGGTATTGTTCGAAAATATCGACCGGACTTTATTATTCAGCTCAAAACCGGCGGTTTTTTGATCCTGGAAACCAAAGGGAAAGAGACCTTGCGAGATAAAACCAAGCGAAAATTCTTAAATGAATGGGTGCAAGCGGTCAATGAACACGGCGGTTTCGGGAACTGGAAACAGGCGGTATCCAGAGACCCGGCGGATATGAAAATGATTGTTGAGGATGCCGTTCGAACCTGATCCCTTAATATCGTTTTTTTCAATAATAGTTACACACCGTTAAATCAAACTAAATTTCAAAAATCATTTACAATTTGTTCAGCAAAAAGAGATGCATAAATACACCAAATCACAAAAAAAGAAACTGCGTGAACTGGCTGGCATTGCCAACGAGCGAGAGCTTGATCAGGAAATGGAAATGCTTTATCAGCATTTCGAAAACTGGCGGAATGAGAAGATAAGCTGTTTTGAGCTCAGCGATTTGATTCACAAGTTTCACCAGGGGGCTTCCAGAGAAATTTGGAAAATGTATGCCTATTCCGATCCGGATACAACGGTTTCCAGGGCCGTTGCACTCAGTCTTTTAAAAAAGGAAGAGATACCGGAAAACTTGCTGGATATTCTGGATTTGAAGATTGAGTTTTTTACCGATTCTGATTGATCTCCTATATTTAGTATAAATAACTTCGTTCGAAATATAAATATGGCACGTAAACGAAAAGAAACCGATCTGTTTGAAGGATTAACCTGGAACGATCTGACCTCCTGGGCCGGGAGTAAAATTGTATCCAGAGGGAAAAATTACCAGCGAAACGGCTATGTGAAAGATCTGGCCTGCGCTCCGGACAGCAGCCTGATCGCCTGGGTGGAAGGGACGGAAAGATATGCGACACAGGTCTTTTTTGAAGATGATGAACTGGAATCCATATGTAGCTGTCCATATTGGGATACCTGTAAACATGCCGTGGCCGTGGTCGTCGAATATCTGGAAAACTTGAAAAAAAAGGTTAAGATACCCAAAGTTACTAAAAAAGACCAACGGTTGAAATTGCTGAAAGAGTTCTTTGATGATGAGGTCTCGTTTGAAGAAGATGACGACCTGAATGAATTTGATGAAGTTTACAGGCAAACAAACGCAATCACTGAAACCAAGTTTTTAGAACCTTTTTTGAAAAAACATACCAAAGCGCAACTCGTGGAACTCATCAAAGAACTGGCAAGACAGTATCCGTTGATTATGGCGCACCTTCAGGATCAAAGCCATTTATCCTCAGGAGATATCTCCGATATGGTGAGTTCCATTCGAAGTGAAATCCAAGAACTTAGTTCGGAACCCGGCTGGCAAAATCACTGGCGCAATGAGGGATATATACCGGATTACTCTCGGGTAAAACATCGACTAGAGGGGCTTTTAGATCAGGGACATGCGGATGAAGTAATTGTTTTGGGTGAAGAGTTGCTGGAAGCGGGAATTCGGCAGGTGGAAATGAGTGACGACGAGGGAGAAACTGAAGAAGAAATTGCATCCTGCATGGATGTAGTTTTTCGAGCTCTGCCTGAAACTTCACTTTCACCGGCTGATCAGATGCTGTGGGCAGTGGATCGAGAACTGGAGGACCAGTGGGCACTTTGTGAAGGCGTCGAAGTTTTTTGGAAACAGAAAAAAAAGGAGACCGACTGGAATATTCTGGCAGACGACCTTACCAAGCGTCTGAAAGGCTTTTCCAAGGCAAAAGACGATCGTTACGATCGGGACAGGCTGACCAATTGGATCATCACCGCGCTGACCAATGCAGGCCGTAGAGCTGAGATCGTTCCGCTTTGTGAAAAAGAGGCGGTAAGGACGGACAGTTATGTTCGTTTGGTCCGCATTTTGATGGAAGCCAGCCAATGGGAAGCGGCTGAACAATGGATTCAAAAAGGGATTCGGGCGACGGATAAAAAGTGGCCGGGTATCGCCAGCCAGCTACGAAAATCTTTGCGGGAAATTCGAGAAAAACAAGGTCATTGGCTTCAAGTGGCTGCTTTACGGGCCGACGATTTTTTTGTTAATCCATCGCTTGAAACCTTTCAGGAACTAAAAGTTGCAGCAAAAAAGTCAAAAGCTTGGGATAAAGTTGAGCCGGCAGTATTGAATTATCTTGAGACCGGCAAGATTCCGCTACCCGGATCATCGTGGCCGCTGCCTGAAGCGGATGTTCCGAAAGCCAAAGAACGCCGGCCAAGGCAATTCCCTGTAATCGGAACACTGATTGACATCGCCATTGCTGAAAAGCGGCCTGATAAGGTTGTCCATTGGTATGATAAAAGGAAAAACCAAAAATTCGGTGGATGGTGGAGTGAGTTCCAAGAAGACAAAATTGCCAAAGCGTTAGCTGATGATTATCCAGACAGGGCGGTGGATATTTGGAAAAGACTGGCCGCTAACCTGATCGCCCAGGTAAAACCAAAAGCTTATGAAAAGGCTGCCGTACATCTTAAAAAAATCCAGCGAACATTGAAGCGTCAGTCAAAGGACAAGGAATGGGGGATTTATCTTGCCAATATTCGAAAAGAACATGCCAGAAAAATAAAACTTCTTGAAATTTTAGATGGTTTGAATGACAAACGAATCATGGACACACTTTAGCCAGCGAATACCAAAAATCAGAAAATATGATTTAAGGATACATAATGCTAAACAAGCGGCAGCAATTCGGTAAAGAAAGCGAGTCCTTGGCCGTGCGCTATCTTAAAAAAAACGGATATAAGATTTTGGAGCAGAATTATCGCAACAAACTAGGAGAAATCGATATTATTGCCAAAGAAAAGGATACACTGGCCTTTGTTGAGGTTAAAGCCAGAAAAACCCATGTTTTCGGAAACCCAAAATGGGCGGTAACCCCTAAAAAACAACGTAAAATTTCCATGGTTGCCCTTTACTACCTCAAGGCAACAAAACAAACCCATGTCAAAGCCAGGTTTGATGTTGTTGCCCTCAGCTTGGCAAAAGACAATCCTCAGATAGAGATCATAAAAAATGCCTTTGAACTCGCCTACGGATAGTACAAAAAACACACCGAACAAGGGAACGCTTTACGTCGTGGCCACCCCTATCGGAAACATGGATGATATCACCCTAAGGGCGCTAAAGGTCCTCGACCAGGTTGATCTTATCGCTGCAGAGGATACGCGACATACGGGAAAGCTGCTGAAATACCACAATATCAAGTGTCACCTGATGTCTTACCATGAGCATAATGAAAAAGAGCGAACACCGGTGTTAATTGAACGGATAGAATCCGGATTGTCCATAGCCCTGGTGTCCAATGCCGGTACACCCACAGTTTCGGACCCGGGCTATATGCTTCTTAAAAATGCCGTTGAAAAGGGGATAAGGGTCATACCCATCCCCGGCGCTTCTGCCGGTGTTGCTGCACTCAGCATTTCCGGGATGCCCACCGATTCTTTTATTTTTATCGGGTTTTGTGCCAAGAAAAAGGCAAAACGACTCAAACAGCTTCAAGAACTTGCCGATGAAAAAAGAACCCTTATATTTTATGAAAATCCTGGACGCATTTTGGCTTTTATGGAAGAGATTATAAATATTATGGGAGACAGATATGGCGTGCTTTGCAGAGAGATGACCAAGCTTCACGAAGAATTTTTAAGAGGCCGTTTGTCCGAACTTATGGATACCTTATCCCATCGTCCGGTTGTAAAAGGTGAATGTACGGTTCTTGTGAAAGGTTGTGAAGAACATAAAGATGTTTCAATGGACGCCATACGCGCTGAATTGATTGAAGCACTGGGCAAGAAAGGGGGCAAAATATCTGAGGCTTCCAGAATTATTGCCAAAAAGTATGGTCTTTCTAAAAACAGGGTATATGATGAGGCGCTGAAGTTGAAAGCTAAAAGCGCAACGCTGAAAGAAAATGAAAAATTATATACGGTTAAAAAATAGAATTTTAGGGAAATGCTATCTTGAGTAAAATCCAATATCCAAAATCAAACATCCAAAGACAAACGATCTGTCCGGTCATTCTTGCTGTTCCAAATAAAAAACGACAGCTGACGGGAAGAGAAAAAGTCTCCTTTCTCAGCAGACATGCCAGAAGGGCGCTTGAAATATCCGCACAAAAGAGCCAAATTCAACTCGGTGATCTTAAAAAAGATAAAAATGGCGTTCCTTTGCCCTTTAACGGAAATTACTGGTCAATAACACACAAAATTGGATATGTCGCCGGCGTTATTTCCAGGGAAAGGATCGGCATTGATTTGGAAAAAATCCGTCCTGTTAAGGCAGCGCTGTACAATAAAACGGCCCGTGAAAGTGAATGGGGGCTTTCAAATACCGATAAAGCCGTCCTTTTTTTTCGATACTGGACGTCCAAAGAATCGATACTCAAGGCATCTGGCACCGGCATCCGGGATTTGTTAAAATGCCGGATAAAGCAAATCATCGACGACAGGCATCTTGTCGTAGATTACAAAGAACAGCATTGGATTGTAGAACATTTTTATTTCAACGGACATATGGCATCGGTGGTAAAAAATAATGTTGATGTAAAATGGGTCTTTTTTACGGACATTCCTTTGCCCGTTCAATAAACAAGGAGGATATCATGACGGGTTCGGCGCTAAAAGACGCAGCTGCTGAAAAGTTTAAACCCTTTCAGGATGACGTGTTAAAACGCCATAAAGATCAAATCCATTCCATCACCATTACCGGAAGTGCGTTGACCGATGATTTCGATCCTGTAAAATCAGATGTCAATTCCGTGTTTGTTCTTCATGCAATGGGTTTGGAGTTTCTTGAATCTCTGGCGCCTTTGGGAAAAACATACGGTAAAAAAAGAATTGCATCACCGCTGATTATGACACCTGAATATATCATGAACTCTCTTGATGTATTTCCTGTGGAGTTTTTGAATTTGCGGCTGCTTCATGAAACCATATTTGGAGAAGATCTCTTTGAAAATCTTGTGATCGACAGATCGGATCTCAGGCTACAGTGCGAAAGAGAACTGAAAGTTAGACTGATCGGCCTCAGGCAGGGCTATCTCTCTTCTTCGGGAGATGCCAACATTCTCACAGACCTGTTTAAGAATACCATTGCAGGATATATTCCCCTTTTCAGGGGCATAATCCACCTCCTTGGAAAGGAATCTCCTTTAAGAAATGAAGATGTCTTAACAGTTCTTTCAGAAACCTCAGGTGTCGATACTCAAGTATTCAAAACGGTTTTACAGCAAAAAAAACAAAAATCAAAAATGATGATTAAGCAGCTTAACGCTATTTTTAAAGATTACTATGTTGCGATCGAGAAACTGGGAGATATTACGGATGGCATTAAGGACTAAACCTGGATCATTAATAGCTGCTGTTATTATTAGCTTACTGGTTGTATCTGTTGCTTTGCCGGCAAATATCCCGGATAAACCGCAAAAATATGTGGTTGATTTGGCCGGCATTGTCGACGATACTACGGAAAACCGACTGAACGGATATCTTCAGGAGCTTGAACAAAAAACAACCGCGCAAATGGTTGTGTTAACCATATCGAGTCTAGAAGGCGAATCCATCGAAGACCTTTCAATATCCATTGCCCATGATAAATGGAAACTGGGTCAGAAGGGAAAGGATAACGGGGTACTGTTCCTCATTTCAGTGAAAGATCGAAAGTACAGAATCGAGGTCGGTTACGGGCTCGAAGGCGTGCTTCCGGACAGCCTTGTGGGCAGCCTGGGCCGAGATTTGTTGGTGCCTTATTTTAGAAAGGGCGACTACTCAAACGGTATTTTTGCAACCACCCTTGCAATGGCAAATAAAATTGCCGAAGATGCCGGCGTTAAAATAGAAGGAATGCCCTCGATAAAATACCAAACTTCGCCAACAGGAAAGGGCAAATCCACCGATCCCCTTTCCACCATAATCGGCATCGTGTTTCTCATTGTCATGGGAATACTGTTTATTAAAAACCCAAGAGCATTTTTGCTGCTTCTTTTATTCTCTTCCATGGGTGGGAGAAGAGGTTCATGGGGCGGCGGCGGTGGATTCGGCGGTGGCGGATTCGGGAGTTTTGGCGGCGGCGGTGGTGGCGGATTCGGCGGGGGTGGGGCGTCTGGCGGATGGTAGTTAGTGTCTGAACGAAAACTGTCTTTTTCGCCAACCCGCCGGAGGCGGACAAGTCTCTGTGTCAGACTCAAATTTTAATCCTCGAAATACTACCAGTATTACTGTGGTTAAAATTTTCGTCTTCCTTGATCTTAACGAAAAATCCTAGTTTTCGTTCGGACACCAAATAGAAGCGATTTTGAAATAGCTGATCGCTTTAATTCATAAATACTATGACGTACTTTTATCTATACACGATCCCGTATAAGCTGAAGTCTCTAAAAGTTTGAAGTTTGAAATGCCTAAAGTGAGCTAAAGTTGAGGAACGCTCTTTCAGCGCGATCAATTATTATTAAAATTGGTAGAATACCTTAATTTTAGGCACTTTAGTTCACTTTAGGCACTTTAAACTTTTGAATACATTGAATGAAAAAAACAAGTTATAAATACGTAGCTGAATTTACGAATACATGAACTAAGTTTATATAAAATTTAATTATTATTTATCGGAGGATCATTATGTCAAAAAAAATGAAAACCATACTTATTATTGTGGGAATCGTCGTACTGGTGGGTTTTATGACGTTCGGTAAGATTATCGCCGGTTATAACCGGGTCATCGCTATGGACGAAAATGTCAAAGGGAAATGGGCCCAGGTGGAAAACCAGTTAAAGAGAAGATACGATCTGATTCCCAATCTGGTTGAAACGGTAAAAGGGTATGCAAAACATGAAAAAAAACTGTTCGAAAATATCGCGCAAGCAAGGACACAATACTTTCAAGCAAAGGATGTAAAAGACAAAGTTAAAGCCTCAAACCAGCTCGAAGGTGTACTCTCAAGGCTTCTTTTGCTTCAGGAAAGATATCCCGTACTTAAGGCCAATGAATCGTTCCTAAAGCTTCAGGACAGTCTTGAAGGAACTGAGAACAGGATTGCGGTGGAAAGAAAACGGTACAACGAGTCTGTTCAGACTTTGAACACATATATCCGTACATTTTTCGGAAAGTTTTATGCCATGATTGCGAGTGTCTCAAACGCAGCATATTATGAAGTGCCGGAGGCAGAAAAAGCAGCTCCTAAGGTAAAATTCTAAAATACATCGATAAAAAATATGACTGTTTTACATCGGATTTTTGTTCCTATAGGAGGATTTTTATGATGTACATTAATGGTCACTGGGTCAACGCTGTCAGCGGTTCAATTTTTCCAGTCCACAATCCGTCAAACAATGAAAAAATCGGAGAAGCGGCAGATGGAAATCAAGACGATGCCCGGCAGGCCATAGAAGCGGCCCATGGGGCCTTTGAAAGCTGGTCCGGCCTGACCGCCTATCAACGATCAGAATACCTTTACATGGCGTTTCAGTTGATGATGGAGCAAAAAGAACATTTGGCACGGGTGATGACCGAGGAACAGGGCAAACCCTTAAAGGCCGCTATGGGGGAAGTACAATACGGTGCGGATTTTTTGCGCTGGTATGCGGAAGAGGCCAAACGGGTCTACGGAGAGACGATTCCGGCTCCCCGTTCAGATCAGCGGTTTATTGTGATTCGTCAGCCGGTAGGGGTGGTAGCGGCCATTACCCCCTGGAACTACCCGGTGTCCATGATTACGCGAAAAGTCGCCCCGGCACTGGCTGCCGGATGTACCGTGGTGTTGAAACCGGCGGAAGCAACGCCTTTGTGCGCCGTTGAAATGTTTAAAATATTTGAAAAGGCGCAAATTCCTGCCGGTGTGGTGAATCTTGTTACGGCGTTGAACCCTGCTCCAATTGGCGAAACGTTCATTACGCATCCTTTGGTGTCTAAAATTACATTTACCGGTTCTACTGATGTTGGAAAGCTTTTGGGACAAAACGCAGCAAAGCAGATCAAACGTGTTTCTCTGGAACTCGGTGGTCATGCCCCGTTTATTGTTTTCGAAGATGCCGACCCGGTTTATGCTGCAAAGGGCGCCGTGCTGGTCAAGTTTCTCAACACCGGGCAAGCCTGCATCAGTCCGAATAGAATTTTTGTTCATCATCGTATCGTGGGATCATTTATCGAGGAATTTAAAAATCGAGTGTTAAAAATGCGTGCCGGCAGCGGATTTGAAAAAGGCATAACCATCGGTCCTCTAGTAAACGCTGCGGCCCTGGAGAAGGTTGACCGACAGGTGATAGATGCATTGGAAAAAGGTGCAACTTTGATTTGCGGGGGAAAAAGACTGATGGACAGCAGCCTCGACAAAGGATTTTTTTATGCCCCTACGGTGCTCGGTGATGTGACACCTGATATGATGATTTACCGGGAAGAGACATTTGGACCGGTGGCGCCCATCATTACCTTTGACACGGAAGAATCTGTTTTGAGCATGGCCAATGATACCCATTACGGCCTGGCATCTTATGTGTATACCCGTGATCTTTCACGCGCCATGCGCATGTTCGAAAAGCTTCGTTTCGGTATTGTCGGCATTAACGATATCAATCCGACAGCCGCTGCAGCCCCTTTTGGCGGCATGAAAGAAAGCGGTTTGGGACGTGAAGGCGGCCAAGAAGGTATAGCAGAATATCTTGAAACCAAACTGGGGGGTTTTTCCATACAATGAAACCTAAGCTGAGCGTTTCAAATTTTTGAAATGGTTAATTTAACCATATTATTAAGGTATTCTGACATTCTGAATTTCAATAATTTGAAACCCTGCGGGATTTCCAATTTCACCGCATCTACTGCGTCAGATGTCGTTCCGCATAGAAGACTATAGCGAAACAATATCTTCCTTGTATCTGCGGCAAACTTAAAAATCGCTCAACTTAGGTGAAGGTCAAGAACCATTAATGTTGAATGTCAAAAGGAGAAATAAAAATATGAACCACCCCGAAACTCCACTAAAGAATCAGCACACATTTTTTGATTTTCTTTACTGGAATCTGGTGGTTTCAGTTCCGTTTATTGCCGCCTGCATTGCCATTTCCGAAAAATCACTGATATGGTTGCTCATTTATATTATTGCATGTATCTCTCTGGTTATGGTTATATACAGATTTTACTGTATCCATTGTCCCCATTATCATCAAAGCGGAAAGACGTTAAAATGTATGTTTTTTTGGTGGATGCCAAAATTTTTCAAAGCAAAACCCGGTCCATTAAGCTTGCTGGAAAAAACAGTGTCTGTCATTGCACTTCTTGTCATCATCATGCTTCCCATTTACTGGTTGTTGCTGCAACCGAGATTGCTGGTGATCTACCTGCTGTCTATCGGGGTTCTGGGTTTAACATTAAGACGATATGAGTGCAAAAGATGTGTTTATTTTCAATGCCCGTCAAACTGTGTTCCGGAAGAATTAAAATAACATTATATCAACTGCCGGCTCATCAGAGCCTTCATCGCGCCAGAACTACATGTTGTAACCAGTGAAAGAGCTTCTGAAATACATTGATTGATTTCGGATCTTTTTTGGAGTTTGATCTTCCCTATGGCTTCCATTATTTTTCTCTCGGCGCCGATGAAATTCATGGATCTTTCAACATGCTGTGCAATTCGTATTTCACCTGCCAGAGCTTCTAAAAATGATGCCATCATTTTTTCAGCTCCCAAGCGCTCCTCGCCGTCAAGGCCATCCATTGTAGCCAAGAGATTGGAAGCAATGATAAGTTCTGATTTTATTCGCTCAGCATACATATAAGTTAAAATCGCTTTTCGGGTGTTCATCTTTCGCCTTGTTTTTTTATGAACAATCTGAAAAACTTGAGTTTGCAAATTTACAAAACTGCCTTATGTTACAATTACGAATTGGCAAATGCAAGCCGGGTGTTTCACCGATGTTTGATTGACCGGGCCTTTGTACCTGTCCTTTTCTTTACATAGAGTGAACTCATAACCCTATTGAAATATGCATTTATAAGAATGCGAATGTATTATCTTAAGAGGAGACAAGTCCATGAATCAAAAGACATTTAAAGCAATGGTGGTCACAGAAAAAGAAAACAATCAGTTTGTCAAAGAAATCAAAGACAGAAACCTGGACGATCTGCCACAAGGAGATGTGCTCGTCAACGTCAAGTACTCTTCATTAAATTACAAGGACGTTCTTTCCACCATAGGAAACAGAGGTGTAACAAGACAATATCCACATACCCCTGGAATTGATGCCGCAGGAACCGTCGCCGAAAGCCAAAGCAAGGATTTTAAAGCAGGAGATCAAGTGATCGTGACGAGCTATGATCTTGGAATGAACACATCCGGAGGTTTCGGTCAATATATTCGCGTTCCGGCGGATTGGGTCGTCAAAATGCCCGAGCATCTTTCTGCTCGTGAGAGTATGATATTCGGTACAGCCGGCTTCACGGCAGCCCTTTCGGTTTACCGGCTGGTTGACTATGGCGTTACTCCGGATATGGGCCGCGTACTGGTTTCCGGTGCAACGGGAGGGGTTGGAAGCATTGCCGTCTCCATACTCACCAAAGCCGGCTATGAGGTCGTGGCAGTAAACGGAATCGTGGATGAAAAGGATTTTCTACTAGAAATCGGCGCAAAAGAGGTCATTAGTATCGAAGAGGCTACAGATTCCAGCGGCAAACCGCTTCTAAAAGGACTTTGGGCAGGTGGCATAGATACCATCGGCGGAGAAATATTGGCAACAATGATCAAATCAATACACCCCCACGGTGGGGTTACCTGCTGTGGGAATGTCGGGTCACATGATCTGCCTATGAATGTCTATCCTTTTATTTTGCGCGGGGTGACACTGATGGGGATTGATTCGCAGAACTGTCCGATGCCCATGCGCCTTAAGGTATGGAATAAAATTGCGAGTGAGTGGAAACTTGATCGTTTGGAGCTCTTGACCACTGAGGTTCCTCTGGATGGACTGAATGAGAGAATCGATCTTATCCTTCAAAGAAAACACAAAGGAAGAACCATCGTAAGGCTGCCGGAATAGTGCAACCGACGTAATAGCTTACAACAAAAAAGCCTGTCTCATGAATGGACAGGCTGCTGTTCTCGTGGCGGGAGTGACGAGACTTGAACTCGCGACCTCCGGCTTGACAGGCCGGCGCTCTAACCAAACTGAGCTACACCCCCAAAGTGATCAATAATTTAATTCGGTATGGGACTTTATTTTGCGATCTTCCCGTCCTGAAAGACGGGACGCTCTAACCAAACTGAGCTACACCCCCAAAGTGATAGATAATTTAATTCGGTTTGGGACTCAATTCCGCGACCTTCCCGTCAAGAAAGACGGGGCGCTCTAAACAAACTGAGCTACACCCCCAAAGTGATCAATAATTTAATTCGGTATAGAACTCGATTTTGCGATTTTCCCGTCAAGAAAGACGGGACGCTCTAACCAAACTGAGCTACACCCTTTTCAATAGTCAATTAAAATGGTAGGCGGAACAGGGCTCGAACCTGTGACCCTCGGCTTGTAAGGCCGATGCTCTCCCAACTGAGCTACCCGCCCGGAAAAATGAATATGGATTGACTTTACTTACCTTAAAAAAGCTTACAGCTAACAATTTAAATATATGAAGTCAAGCCCAAATTATCTTTAAATTTTATTTCTCTTTATAAAAAATAAATCAAGCTTAAATTGAGCGATTGTCGAGGCTTGCCCGCCTTTAGCGGTGTTGTCGTAGATAAGCAAGTTGAGCGTAGCGAAATCCCGCTCTGCGGGAGAAGATGCCGTTCCGCTTTTAAAATTTGAAACGCTCAGTTTAGGTCAAATTAAGGCTGACCTTTGATCCTTATCCATCTTTTCGGTCATCATTTCAAATGGGATATCGTGCTCTTTGAAAAGCGTATCCCCTGGTTCCAGAATCAAAGCATGGGGCAGAACTTCATCCATATGCTCAACAGGAACAATCTCAACCGTTTTTAAAACCGTAGCGGGTATATCTTTTAAATCCTTCTTGTTTTCTTTGGGGATAATGACCTTTTTGATACCGCCCCTGTGAGCAGCCAGAATCTTCTCTTTGAGTCCTCCGATGGTTAAAACTCGGCCCCGCAATGTTATTTCACCCGTCATGGCAATATCACGGGGAACGGGTTTCTTTGCTAAAGCCGATATCAAAGATGTGCACATTGAAATCCCTGCAGATGGTCCGTCTTTTGGAATCGCACCCTCAGGTATATGGATATGAATATCATTGAGTTTATAAAACTTTGGGTCAATTGCAAGGCTCGCTGCTCGAGAACGAACATAGCTGACCGCCGCCTGGGCAGACTCTTGCATCACTTCTCCCAGTTTACCGGTCATGATGAGTTTTCCTTTACCGGGCAAAATCAGAGTTTCAATGGAAAGCAGTTCTCCACCCACCTGGGTCCAGGCAAGTCCGGTTACAGTGCCGATCTGGTCTTGTTCTTCAATCTGAATTTCCTTGAATCGGGGTGGACCAAGGTATTTCTGTATTGAATTTTCCGTTACTTTATAGGTTTCAATTTCTTTATTTTTTACAACTTTTCGTGCAATTTTTCTGCATATTGAAGAGATTTCACGTTCGAGATTTCTTACCCCTGATTCTCTGGTATATCGCCGAATTATCTTAAGGATCCCATTCTTGGAGAACTGAATATTTTTTTCTTCCAGCCCGTTCATCTTGATCTGCTTGGACATCAAAAAATCTTTAGCAATATGATATTTCTCATATTCTGCATAGCCGGGCAGTCGTATGATCTCCATTCTATCCTGTAATGGAAGGGGTATCTCGGGCAACGTGTTGGCTGTGGTGATAAACAGGATATCTGAAAGATCGTAATCGACATCCAGATAATGATCGTTGAAGCTGTAATTTTGCTCGGGATCAAGCACTTCCAAAAGGGCGGCTGAGGGATCTCCTCGGAAATCCATACTCATTTTATCCACCTCATCAAGGCAAAACACCGGATTATTGACGCCTACCTTTTTCAGGGATTGAATGATTTTACCAGGCATTGCACCGATGTACGTGCGCCGGTGTCCTCGAATTTCAGCCTCGTCTCTAACACCTCCCAGAGAAAGACGTACAAATTTTCTTCCTGTGGCCCGGGCAACAGATTTGGCCAAAGAGGTTTTTCCAACCCCGGGTGGTCCGACAAAACAGAGTATCGGTCCTCTGATTTTTTTAACAAGACACTGAACAGCCAGATATTCCAGTATGCGTTCCTTTGGCTTTTCCAATCCGTAGTGATCTTCTTCAAGTATCGTATCGGCTTCTTCAAGATCTTTGCGTACTCTGCTTCGTACAAACCACGGAAGACTGATTAACCAGTCGATATAGCCTCGAACCACCGTAGCTTCGGCAGACATGGGGGTCATCATTCTGAGCTTTTTAAATTCATGTCTAACCTTTCCTGCCGCCTCCTTGGACATCTTTTTACGTTTGATTCGCTTTTCAAGCTCTTTAAGTTCATCCCCATGATCATCCTCGGAACCGATTTCCTTTTTAATGGCCCGCATCTGTTCATTCAGATAATAATTTTTCTGAGTTTTATCCATCTGTTCCTTGACACGATTTTTTATCCGCTGATCCATTTTGAAAATATCAATTTCCATCTTGATCAAACTCAAAAGTAAAGAAAGCCGTTTTTCCAAGGAAGTCATTTCCAGCAGATGCTGTTTGTCTTCGATTTTGAACGCGAAATGAGCCGCCATTGTATCAACAAGCTTTGATGGATCTGAGATGCTGGCGACACTTTTCACAAGATCTTTTGATAGGCTCTTGTTTATTTTGGCATATTCATCGAAATTTTTGTTTATCGCCCTGACCAGTGCTTCACCTTCTGCAACCGATATTTCCGTTTCGGCAATTAGGTCTAACTCCACCTTAAAAAAATCTTTGTTCTTTACAAATCGGGTGATAGACG
>Ga0307425_1000050_pt1 | contig 61464 bp, 48 predicted proteins | sample SalMarWE160330MG_FD_202152 | JGI IMG/M metagenome (GOLD analysis project Ga0307425, IMG submission 202152) | Salt marsh sediment microbial communities from the Plum Island Ecosystem LTER, Massachusetts, United States - WE1603-30 | ecosystem: Environmental > Aquatic > Marine > Intertidal zone >... | reverse complement strand
CCCATCGCCAAGGGCCGAGGGAGCCCGGCGTCGGCATTCCCCCCCTTGGCGCCGGCCTGACCTACGCACTCCAGGGGAATGCCGCGCCCGGCACGCCCGTTTGAACGCACCTTGCTCCGGGGCCGCTGCGCTCGGATCTGCCTCCCGGGTTCTCTGAGAGGCTGTGAGCCCCCCTCCCTTCTGATAGGGGAGGGATCGCGCAGGAGCGCCCTCTCGCCCCCCGCCGCGGGACCGTTCCTGGGGAGAAGCCCCCACCCACCCGGTGAATAGGTAACTGAGTGATTAAGTGACTAGGTTCCCCCGCCCGCCCGGGGAACCCAACCAGAGCGCATTGCAGAGAATGGTGCGTTTAGGGTCACGGTATTGCACCACTCGGCCGATACGGCTAACTTCAGGTCGAGGAGGCGGCGATGACAACCTACCGTGAGGCCGGCGTCGACATCGACGCCCAGGACCGGGCGCTGGCGCGGATCCAGGAGATGGTTCGCTCGACCTACTCGCCCGGTGTGCTGTCAGACCAGGGCTCGTTCGGGGGGCTTTTCGACATCGCGGCGGCGGGAGTCAAGCGGCCGGTCCTGGTGGCGTCGGCGGACGGTGTCGGCACCAAGCTGCGGGTCGCGTTTATGACCGGCCGTCACGGCACCGTCGGTCGCGATCTCGTGCACCACTGCATCAACGACATCCTTGTCCAGGGGGCGCGGCCGCTGTTCTTCCTCGACTACCTGGCGACCGGACGGCTCGACCCGGTCGTCGTCGAGTCGCTGGTAGCGGGAGTCGCGGGCGGCTGCTCTGATCACGGCGTCGCGCTGCTCGGTGGCGAGACGGCGGAGATGCCGGGCTTTTATGCCGACGGCGAGTATGACCTCGCCGGCTTCATCGTCGGCGTAGTCGACCGCAAGCGGGTGCTCGACGGCGCCGGCGTCCGCGAAGGCGACGTGCTGGTCGGCTTGCCGTCCGCCGGCCTCCACACCAACGGCTACTCGCTGGCGCGCCACATCCTGTTCGAGCGCCTCAAGCTCGACCCGAACGACAGTGTCGAGGAGCTCGAGTGTACGGTCGCCGACGAGCTCCTGAAGGTCCACAGGTGCTACCTCGACCCGGTGTGGCCGCTCTTGGAGAAGGACCTCGTGCATGCGATAGCCCACATCACCGGCGGCGGCTTGACGGACAACCTGCCGCGGGTTCTTCCGGACGGTCTCGGCGCCAGCATCAAGGTCGGCGCCTGGGACGTCCCGCCGGTTTTCCGGATCCTAGCCGTCGGCGGCAAGGTGCCCGAGGATGACCTCTGGCGCACCTTCAACATGGGCGTCGGGATGGTGCTGGTCGTCTCTCCGAAGGAGCTTGCCGGCGTGCTGGGAAGGCTTCGCGACAGCGGCTGCGGCGGCTTCCCAATGGGCAACGTTGTCCAAGGCGAGGGTGTCACCTACGACCACCCGCCGGCGGGCTACCCCACCGGCCTCCGATAAGAAATGGGCGCCTCCGGCGCCCATTTCTTATTCTTGGCCTTCGGAGAAAGGCTTCAGGAGGTGCGAACGCGCCGGGTGGCGGAGCTTGCGCAGGGCCTTGTACTCGATCTGGCGGATGCGTTCGCGGGTGACGTTGAAGGTGCGGCCGACCTCCTCCAGGGTGTGCTCGGTGCCGTCGCCGATGCCGAAGCGCAGCTTCAGAACCTGCTCCTCGCGTGAGGTGAGTGACCTGAGTGCCTTGTCGGTGTGGTCCTTGAGGGTGCGCATGATCACTGCCTCGATCGGCGACACCGAGTTGGTGTCCTCGATGAAGTCGCCGAGGTGGGAGTCCTCCTCCTCGCCGATCGGCGTCTCGAGGGAGATCGGCTCTTGCGAGATCTTGTGGATCTTGCGGATCTTGGACACCGGCATCTCCATCCGCTCGGCGATCTCCTCCACCGACGGCTCCCGTCCCAGCTCCTGCACCAGCATGCGGGTCGTGCGGGTGAGCTTGTTGATGGTCTCGATCATGTGCACCGGGATGCGGATGGTGCGCGCCTGGTCGGCGATGGCGCGGGTGATGGCCTGCCGGATCCACCACGTGGCGTAGGTGGAGAACTTGTAGCCGCGGCGGTACTCGAACTTGTCGACCGCCTTCATGAGGCCGATGTTGCCTTCCTGGATCAGGTCGAGGAACTGGAGGCCGCGGTTGGTGTACTTCTTGGCGATCGAGACCACCAGACGCAGGTTGGCAACGATCAGCTCGTGCTTGGCCTGGTCGGTCTCTCCCTCACCGCGCCGGACCTCGGCGAGGAGTGCGCTGAGACAGTCGTACGGTATCCTGTACCGCTCCTCGAGGCGCTCAAGCTCCTCCTCGTAGCGGGCGATGCGCGCGGCGTAAAACTGCCGTCGCTCGACGTTGCGCTCCTGCTGGACCTTCTTGCGGTCGCGGTTGATGGTGACGACCGGGATCGAGAACTGCCTCTCCACCTCCCTGAGGAAGGTCAGCAGCCGGTTGCGGGTTGTGGTCGTGAAGTCGATCCGTCGGACCAGAATCGCGATGTCCGCTATGTTGGCGCCGATCTTGTCAGCGAGCTCACGATGCCGCTTGCCGCTCTTGTTGCAGCGCCGCAGCCGCCTGCGCAGCTCCTTGGACTCCTCGTCGAGGAGGTTGATCTTGGCAAACAGCGACAGGGTTTCCTGGACTCTCTCGTTTCCCCTGCCATCCAGGTTGACCTGCTCCGCTTGCAGGACCTCGCGTACGCCGCGGCGCTCGCGCCGGGCCTGCTCGTTGGTGTACAGAAAGAGCTCCAGCAGTTCGGGCTCCTTCGAGAGCGCGATGAAGACACGGGCCTCGCCGGCCTCGATCCGCTGCGCGATCTCGACCTCACCGTCGCGGTCCAGTAGCTGCACCGTCCCCATCTCGCGCAGGTACATCCGGACGGGGTCGTTGGTCTTTTCGAGCTGCTCGTTGCCGGACCGGGCGGCCGCCTTTTCCTGCTCCGGCTCATCCGGCTTGACCTTGCCGTCAGCCTGCGATCGAGCCGGCTCGCGGCCGTCTCCCGAGGCCGCTTCCCCCTCCATCACGTCGATGTCCAGCTCGTTGAGCCGCATGTAGATCTCGTCGAGCTCCTCGGCGATACCGGTAATGTCCTCGGGAAGGTTCTCGTACAGCTCCTCGTACAGCACGTAGCCGCGTTCCTTTCCCGTCTGAATCAGCTTGCCGAGCTCCGGGTACTTTTCTTCAATCGCCACTCTGGCGTCCTCCCCTAGCTCCGGATGGAGCCCATCCGCGTTCTTGGCTGGCGACCGCCGTCGGCCGCTCACATGCCGCTCCTTGTCATGGGCATACCTCCGGACGTGCCACAGGCATAACAGCTCTCACTGGCACTCACTTCCCCCGGCGACCTGCGGTCGGTGGGTCTGACGGTTACTCTTGGACGAATATGCTGGTGCTCCGTGCGGCGTAGAAGGTCCTCCCGCCGGTAAACGTCCCCATCCCCAGGAATATGGGTCGTCGTCTGGGGATTGGCAACCCCTGAAGGGTCCGATTTATCAAATCTTAGGGATTTCCAGCCTAATTCGTCTCTTTTCAGTCTGGAGATGCGTAACTTCGTCGGTGTCGCCGCGGTCTGCTGCGGCCTCGATCTCCGTTTGGAGCTGTGCCGCGCGGCGCTTCCCTTGCTCCCGGAGGAGCACTGCCAGCTGGGCGCGGGTTCCTTCGGGGTTGGGCGGTGGCAGAGCGCTGAGAGTGAGCTCAGCCACCAGTCCGGCGATCTCTCCTTCCGGGCCGGCCTCGATGACCCGCTGTACCGGGTCCTCGTCGTCGGCGACCTCCTGCAGGAGCTCCAGCAGGCGGCGAGCCTCAGGCGCCGCGAACAACGGCGGGTAGATCTCCGGCAGGATGGCACGGCGTCGCTCTGGATCGCAGGTGACGAGAATGCGCAGGATCTCACGCTCACCCGGTGAGAGGACGGTCTGAGGGGCCGCCGGCGCCGGTTCGGTCGGCCGGCGGGGCGGCGCTGCTCGGCGGGCACGCTCCTGGACGATCTCCAGAGGCAGATCGAGGCGGCGAGCAAGCTCCTCGAGGAGGCCGAACCGCACGACGGTGTCGCGTGCGGCGCCGACGATCGGTGCAACCTCGATACCGATCCGGCGCCGCTCCCGCCGGTCAGCGGGCAGCTCCCCGAGGAGGAAGTCGAGGACCGGTACCGGCGCTTCCAGGAAGGACCGGAAGGCGTCGATGCCGCCGTCGCGGATGACGTCGTCTGGGTCGCGGCCTGCGGGGAGGTCGAGAAGGCCGACCTCGAGCCCCGCTTCGAGTAGCACCCGGGTGCCGGTGACGGCGGCGTTCCTGCCGGCGTCGTCGGCGTCGTAGCACAACAGGACCTGGGAGGTGAGCCGGCGCAGCACGCGGGCGTGCTCCGGAGTGAGGGCGGTGCCGAGCGTGGCAACCGCCTGAGCGAGTCCCGCACGGTGCAGGGAAAGGCAGTCGAAGTACCCCTCGACCACCAGTGCATGCCCAGTCTCGGCCATCGCCCGCCGTGCTTGGTGCAGCATGAACAGGGTCGAGCGCTTGTGGAACAGCGGTCCCTCGGGGCTGTTGAGGTACTTCGGCTCGCCGTCACCGAGGATGCGGCCGCCGAACGCCACCAGACGTCCGTCGCCGCCCTGGATCGGGAAGGTGATGCGGTTCCGGAAGCGGTCGTAGGGTCGATCGCTGCGGTCGCTGACCACGGCCAGGCCCGCGTCTACGATCGACCCCTCCGGATGCCGTCGCTTGAGGTGGTCGAGCAAGCCTCGCCACTCGTCGGGTGCAAAGCCGAAGCCGAGCTCGGGCCATGTGTCGGCGGTGAAGCCGCGGCGCTCCAGCTCGTGCCGGGCCGCGGTCCCGGCCGCGCTCAAGAGCTGCTCGGTGAACCACTGCTGCGCCTCACCGAGCAGGCCGCGCACCTTCTCGGCGACCTGGGTTTGGCGGCGGGCCGCGGGGCTGCGCGGCGGTAGCTCGATCCCGAACCGACGCGCCAGCCGTTCCACGGCCTGGGGGAACTCGAGGTTCTCCACCTGCATGACGAAGCGGATGGTGTCGCCGCCCGCGTGGCAGCCGAAGCAATAGTAGAGCCCACGCTCGGGATCGACGGAGAATGAAGGCGTCTTCTCCTGATGGAACGGGCAGCGGCCGACCCATCGCCGTCCCTGTCGGCGCAGCTGCACGTGCTCGCCGACGACCTCCAGGATGTCGGCGGCATCGCGGACCCTCGCGACGACCTCCGAGCCGAGATCCACGTCAGCCATCGGCGGCCCCGAGGAGGTCGATTTCCGTTGCGCCGGTGCCGCCGCGGCTCTGGGGCGGGTGGTGGAACGAGCGCACGGCCGGGTGGCGGCGGACGAGCTCCTGGACCATCTTCCGCAGTGTACCGGTGCCGTGCCCGTGGACGATACGAACCAGTGGCTTGCCGGCGGCAAGGGCGCGGTCGAGATAGCGCTCGAGCTCCTCGCGTGCCGCCTCGGCGTCCATCCCAATGAGGTGGAGCTCGTTGGGGACCGTCTCGTCGACTCGCACCCTGACTTCGGATCGCGGGCTGTGGGCGGCGGTCTGAGGGGCCGGCTCGAGGTCGCTGCAGGGAACCCACACCCGCTTGCCGCCACAGCTGACGAGCGCCGTCGAGCCCTTGAGCTGCTCGACGATGCCGGTACTCGCGAGCGACAGGATCCGCACCACGTCGCCAGGCTCGAGCTCGCCGGGCGTGCCGCGTGGAGCGGGCGTCTCGTCGTCGAGGTGCAGCGCGGCCGATCTCAGCTGCTCTCTCCGCCGCCGGCCGAGGTGACGCCCCTCCTTCTCCGCGGCTTCGATCCTCGCCAGAGCTTCCTCGAGCTGGCGGCGGGCCCGCTGCCGGAGACGGCCGCGCTCGACATCGAGGCTGGCCCGCAGCTCCTCGCGCTCCTGGTCGAGACGGTGCACGGCGTCCGTGGCCGACGCCTTCATCTCGTCGAGCTCGCCTGCCCGCTGCTCGAGCAGTCGGCGCTCGGCGAGGAGGTCGGCCTCCAGACTCTCGAGACGTTTCAGCCATTGCTCGAGCTCAAGGTGCTTGCCGCCGAGAAGCTCGCGTGCACGGGCGAGGGTCGCCTCCGGCAGCCCCATCGCAGCAGCGATCTCCAGGCCGTGCGAGCGGCCGGGGCGCCCGATGCGCAGGGTGTAGGTGGGGCGTCCGGCCTCCTCGTCGAACTCCATGGCCGCGTTCTCCACCCCTTCCGTGGAGGAGGCGCAGACGGCGATCGCCGCGAGGTGGGTGGTGGCGACGGTGAGCGCGCCGCAGGCGGTGAGCTGCTCGAGCACTCCGCAGCCAAGCGCGGCACCTTCCAGCGGGTCGGTGCCGGCGCCGAGCTCGTCGTAGAGCACCAGCGAACGTGCGTCCGCCGCACGCAGCATGGCTGCTGTAGCGCTCATGGCACCGGAGAAGGTCGACAGATCCGCGCTGAGCTCCTGCTCATCTCCGATGTAGACCCACAGGCTGTCGAGCTCCGGGATCGCCGTGCCCTCGTCGGCGGGAAGCGGGATCCCGTTGTAGGCCATGAGCACCAACAAGCCGAGGGTCTTGAGGACGACCGTCTTGCCGCCGGCATTGGGCCCGGAGATCACGAGGGTGCGCACTCCCTCCGGAAGCGCGAGGTCGAGCGGCACCACCGGCCGGCTCCGTTCCCGTTCGGGTTCGCCGAACAGCTCGGCACGCAGAGGTTGCAAGCGCCCATCGAGAAGGGGATGCCGAGCACCGCGGAGAACGAGCTGCTCGCCCTCGCCGGGCACGACCACCCGGCCTTCGGCGGCACGGCCGAAGAGGGCGCGCGCCTGGCCCGCATCGAGGCGAATGAGCGTTGAAAGCCCGCCGGCGAGCTCCTCGCGGGCGGCGGTGAAGGCCGCGGACACCTCGTCGAGAATGCGTTGTACCTCGGCCTGCTCGCGAGCGGCGATGTCGACGAGATCGTTGTTGAGCTCGACGATTTCGTAGGGCTCCAGGTACAGGGTCGCGCCGGACCCGGAGCTGGAGAGGACCAGCCCAGGCAGTTGGGAGCGGGCGCCACGATGGACCGGAAGGCAGTAGCGGTCCCGGCGAAGCGTCGGCGGTGCGTCGGTGACGGCGCCGGGGTGCGAGCGCTGGATCGCTTGCAGGCGTTCCAGCAGCTCGCGCCGGCCGCTCGCCAGACGACGCCTGAGGGCGGCCAGCTCCGGCGACGCCGAGTCCGGGACTTGCCCGTCGCGGCCCAGGCGTGAAGCCGCCCACCCCACGAGGCCTTCGGTGTCGGGTAGCCGGCCGCCGAGGTCGTGCAAGAGCTCGAGCTCGCCGGGAGCCGCCTGCAGGCGGCGGCGGACCGACAGGAGCCGCCGCGCGAACGTCAGCAGGCTCATGAGATCCTCGGCGGCGCGGGGCGGCGAAGCGGTCGCGTCGAGCCAGGGCTCGGCCTCGTCGAGGCCGGCGAGGGTGAGCCTCCCGTCCTCGTCGAGGAGGCGGCTGATCTCGTCCGTCAGCCGTGATGCCAAAACACCCTCCCCGAGAGCGGGGAGGGTGTCGGAACTCCTGATCTGACGTCGGGCGGCGGCGCTCGCCGCGTGTGCCGCCACCATCTCGAGGATGCGGTCGAGCTCGACCTCTGCGGCGGCTGAGCGCTTCACGCCGGGTCTACCCTGCTGCGATCTACAGCAGGCCCGCCCGGCGCTGCTTCGCCATCTTGCGAAGCATTTTCTTGCGCGCCTGGACCTCCTGGCGCTTCTTGCGCTCGGAGGGCTTTTCATAGAATCGGCGGCGCTTGACCTCGGAGAGGATGCCCGCTTTCTCGCACTTGCGCTTGAAACGGCGCAGTGCCGCCTCAAACGACTCATTGTCTCGAACAACTACACCTGTCGGCATCCGGCGTTCACCCCCTCCTCCGCGCCGATTTCGTGCACACGGGCACCGCACGGGGGTGGCAGGGTAGCAGGGAGGACGCGGTCGGGTCAAGGGTGGCCGGCCCGTCCCACGGCGGGGATTCGCGCTCCCGCAGCGGACGATGAGACGGGGATTGCACGGCGGTACGCCCGCATCGGCCGGCGCCTGCGGACAGGGAAGAGGGGCAGGAGCCGGTTGACAATCACCTCGAGAATGGCGGTCTCCTGGCGGTTTGCCGTGTCCTCGGGGACCTCCCAGCGGGCGGTGGTGGCGACGACCAGGTTGCGGGCCGGCGCACAGAAGACGAACTGACCGCCCCATCCCCAGGCAATGAACGCCCGACGGCCGGCGGCGTCGGCCAGCCACCACAGGTGCCCGTAGCCGATGTCGGTCAGCGGCCCGTAGTGGGAAAACCCGCTGATGTGGACTGACAGGGCGTCGTGCACCCATGCCGCGGGGACGACCGCCTGACCGTTCCATCGGCCGAGGTCGAGGAAGAGGATCCCCAGCTTGGCGAGGCCCTCGGTTCGCAGCTGCAGGCCGAAGCTGCCAAACGGGCGGCCCTGGCGGTCCCGCAGCCATCCCCTGTCGGTGATGCCGAGGGGGTTGAACAGGTAGGCGTCGGCGAAGGCGAGGGGATCCAAACCGGTCGCCTGCCGCAGGACGACGGACAGCAGATGGGAGGCGGCGGTCGAGTAGTTGAAGCGCGAGCCCGGGGTGGTCACGAGCGGACGGTCGAGGATGAAGCGGGCCGGGTCCGAGTCGACTGCCCACGCGTACAGGTCGGTGCTCTCGTCCCACTGCAGTCCGGAGGTCATGGTCAGGAGGTGGCGCAAGGTGATGGCGTCCTTGGCAGGGTCGGCGGGGATGAGCGAAGGCGGCAGGTAGTTCACCATGCGGTCGTCGATACTGGCGATGAAGCCGTGATCAATCGCGATCCCCACGAGCGTGGAGGTGACGCTCTTGGTCACCGAGCGGACATCGTCGAGGGTTGTCTGCGAGCCGACCCAGCGCGCCTCGGCGACGACCCGACCTCGGCACACGACCACTGCCGATCTCGCTCCCTCGGCCCGGCCGAGCTCGGCGACGGCGGCTGCGAGGGCAGTCGGATCGATTCCGAGCGTCTCCGGCGAGCTGCGGGGGAGGGGCTCGAAGGCGGTCGTGACCGACGCCACCAACAACGCGCCAACTGCAGCTGTGAGAGCTCGTCGGAGCGGGGGCACGGTCCTTCTTCTCGTCAATACAGGAGCCTCTGCTGTCCATTGTACGACGGCAGCGCGCACCGGTTCTCTCAGGACGGCGGCAGGGGAGGTCTCACTGCGGGGCGGAGAGCACGTCGGCTACGGCCGCTTCCCTTTCCTGCGGCCTTTCGCTATCGTGTCGCCGTTCCGGCGGCGGTCGGAGGAGGAAGACTCACTTCTTGGAGGAGTGTATGGCGAGACGCACGGTTGTAGCGATGCCGGGTGACGGGATCGGCCAGGTGGTGTTACCGGAGGCGGTACGAGTGCTGGAGGCAGTCGGGTTCGAGGCCGACTGGGTCGAGGCCGCCATCGGCTGGGATCACTGGGTGAGCGAGGGCAACCCCCTGCCCGAGCGGACGGTCGAGCTGCTGGCGCGGCACAAGGTCGGCCTGTTCGGGGCCATCACCTCGAAGCCGAAGGACAAGGCGGCCGAGGAGCTGAGCCCGGCCCTGCGGGATAAGGGGCATGTCTATTTCTCTCCGATTGTCGGGCTCAGGCAGTACTTTGATCTCGACGTTTCGGTCCGCCCCTGTCTGACTTTCCCCGGCAACCCGCTCAACTTCATCAGACGTGGCCCGGACGGCAAGGTCGAGGAGCCGGTCGTCAACGCGGTCATCTTCCGCCAGAACACTGAGGGCCTTTACTCGGGCGTCGAGTGGACGAACCCCCCCGATGCGGTGCGCGCTGCGTTTGCGAGCCATCCCAAGTTCCGGGCTTTTGCGGACACGCCGTCCGAGGACCTGGCGATCTCGAGCCGTATCTTCACGCGACGTGCCTGCCGGCGCATCTGCGAGCAGGCGTTTGCCTATGCCGCAGAGCACGGCTACTCCTCTGTCACGGTGTGCGAGAAGCCGAACGTGCTGCGCGAGACCTCGGGGATGATGGTCGCCGAGGCTCGCCTGGTCAAGGCTGGCTACCCGAACATCGAGCTGTGGGAAACCAACATCGACGCGCAGATGATGTGGCTGACCAAGAACCCCGAGGACTACGGCGTCATCGTCGCCGGCAATATGTTCGGCGACATCATCTCCGACGGCTTCGCCGGCTTGGTCGGCGGCCTCGGATTCGCTGCCTCGGCCAATATTGGCCGCGAGGTCGGTGTGTTCGAACCCACCCATGGCTCGGCGCCGAAGTACGCCGAGCTGAATCCGTCGATTGTCAACCCGATCGCCATGATCCTGTCGGCGGCGATGATGCTGGACTGGCTGGGTGAGGGCGACAGGGCGGAGCGGATCCGCGCCGCGGTCGCCGTGGTGGTTGCCGAGGGACGCGTTCGCACCTACGACATGCTCAAGCTCCGCGGTGGGCCGCAGGCGATCGCGCAGGGCGCGGCGACCACGACGCAGATGACGGATGCGGTGATTGAGGAAGTGAGGCAGTAAGAGGGTGAGGAAGTGAGAAAGTGAGGAGGTGAGGAGATCGGCGGGTACCTCCACTCGATGGGTCTGTCTTGGTGAAGTGATTAAGTGATTGAGTGGTCAAGTAATTAAGTCCACCACCCGCCCAGGACCGGAGAAGGGAAACGGGAGAGGGGCCCCCACCCGCTCGAAGAACGCCGCTGCGGCGCGCTCCATGAGGATGTGACGTGGAGACGGGCGTGCTGAGCGCGGCATTCCACGAGGAGCGCAGTCACGAGCTGCCGGCGCTGCAGAGGATCTTCCCCCCTTGTATCCCGAAGTTAGCGAGGCCAGCGCCCTTCTGAAACGAATGATGGCACCCTCGCACGACCGCCGGAGCACGACAGAACCTCGCGGTGCAGTTCATCCGGGGTTGGCCTGAGAGGACACCTGGGCTACAGTTTGCGAGGCGACGCTGGAGGTGGGGCCATGGCCGCAGAGATTCGGGCAGCCCGAGCCGGTCCATCGGGCGACAAGATCCGGTCGGATCTCGAGGTGCGGTACGAGCCGGGGACAGGAGCGCTCGGCCTCGAGCTCACGAGCAAGGTGGGCTACCTGTACGGTGAAACCATCGAGGCGGCCGTGCGGCGGGTGGCGGAGGCGCTCGGTGTTGCCACGGGCTCGTTGGCGGTCGAGGACTTCGGCGCCCTCGAGTGGGTCATCCTGGCCCGCGTCGAGACCTGCCTGAGGCGAGCCGGGTTCGATGGGCCGCCCGTGCTGTCTGTGCCGGCGCCCGGCGCGGACGCGCCGCGGCGCCGCGGGCGACTGCGCCGCAGCCGCCTGTACGTCCCGGGCAACCAGCCCAAACTGATGCTGTCGGCGGGACTGTACGGCGCGGACGGCATCATTCTCGATCTGGAGGACTCGGTGCCGCAGGCGGAGAAGGACGCGGCACGGCTCCTCGTGCGCAACGCGCTGGTGGCCATGGACTGGGGCAGCTCAGAGCGGATGGTCCGCATCAACCAGGGCGAGGCGGGCGCAGCCGATCTCGAGGCTATCGCCCCCCACAACGTGCACACGGTGCTGCTGCCCAAGGTCGAGCGCGCCGGCGAGGTCGTGGCAGCGGCGGCCCGGTTGCGCGAGCTGGCCGGCGCGGACGCGCCCTACCTGATGCCGATCTTGGAGTCGCCCCTCGGGGTCCACAATGCCTACGAGATCGCCGCTGCAGACGAGCTGGTGGTTGCGCTGACCCTCGGCCTGGAGGACCTCTCGGCCGAGCTTGGCGCGCCCCGGACCACCGAAGGTTGGGAGAGCTTCCTGGCCCGCCAGACCACCGTCTACGCCGCGCGGGCGGCGGGTGTGCAGCCCATTGCCTCGGTCTTCTCCGGCATCCGCGACGAGGCCGGTCTCGAGGCCTACGTCCGCCGGGAACGGGGCCTGGGGTTCGACGGCATCGGATGCATCCATCCGGGACAGATCCCGGTCGTTCACCGGGCCATGGCGCCGACCGAGGCCGAGCTCGAGAAGGCGCTCGCGATCGTGCGCGCCGCGCGTGAGGCTGAGGTCCGGGGGTTGGGCGCGGTCGCTGTGGGCTCGAAGATGGTGGACCCGCCGGTGGTGGCCCAGGCGGAGCGGACCGTGGAACTCGCGGTCGCGGCCGGGATGCTCGTGAGCGAGGAGTGAGAGGGAGCGGCGCGCCGGTACCCTCGGCTGGGTACAGGTGAGGTGCTCGGCGATGGGAGAGGAAACCGTGAGTGAAGCCAAGCTGGTGAAGAACGCGGCCGGGCGCCTGGTGCCCCAGGTAGTCAACGGCGCGCAGCAGACGCCGTTTGCGGGAATCGGCGGGCATCGGCCAAGCGGCCGCAAGGCGGCGCCGAAGATCACCACCTGTCTGGACTATCCCGAGGACGGGAACAAGCGGGTCGGCTCCCTGGAGGAGGCCCTGAGGAGTGTCGGCCTGTCCGACGGCATGGTCGTCTCTACCCACCACCACCTGAGAAACGGTGACGCCGTGGCCAACATGGTGTTCGATGCGGCGGCGGCGATCGGCCTCGAAGACCTGATGTGGTTCCCGTCGGCATCGTTTCCCGTCCACGCCAACCAGATCCGGCACATGGAGTCCGGGGTTATCCACCACATCGAGGGCTCGATGAACGGTCCCCTGGGCGACTACTGCACGGCCGGCAAGATGCGGGGCCTCGGCGTGCTGCGCTCGCACGGTGGACGCTGGCAGGCGGTCCAGGATGGCGAGGTCCACATCGACGTCGCCGTCATCGCGGCTCCGACCGCCGATCCGTTCGGCAACGCCAACGGCCTCTCGGGCCCAGCCGCCTGCGGCCTCCTGGGCTTCGCCCTGGCCGACTCCATCTACGCCGAGAAGGTCATCGTCGTCACCGACGACCTGGTTCCCTTCCCCTGTCTGCCGTGGCAGATCCAGGGCAACAACGTGGACGCCGTGGTCGTTGTCGACTCGATCGGCGATCCGGCGAAGATCGTCTCCGGGACGACCCAGGTCACCTCGAGTCCGGACCGTCTGCGAATCGCCGAGCTCGCGGCACGGTTCTGCGCCGAGGCGGGGATCATGCGGAACGGCTTCTCGTTCCAGGCCGGCGCAGGCGGCACCACCCTGGCTTTCGCCATCTACCTGTGTGACCTGATGAGGTCGGCCGGGGTAGCCGCCGGCTTCGCCCGCGGCGGTTCGACCAAGTACATGGTGGAGATGCTTCGCGAGGGTCTGATCGGCGCCATCCTCGACGGGCAGACGTTCGACTTGGACGGGGTGGCCTCGATGCGCGAGCACCCGCGCCATGTGGACACCTCGCCGTTCACGTCGTACAACTTCCATGGCAAGGGGAACTTCGCCTCGATGGTGGACGTCGCCGTTCTCGGCGCCACCGAGGTGGACGTCGACTTCAATGGCAACGTGGTCACCCACTCCGACGGCCGCCTCCTGCACGGCATCGGCGGCTGGCAGAACTGCCTGGCGGCGCGGACGACCATGCTCCTGGTACCTTCCTTCCGCGATCGCATCCCGGTCATCGTCGATGAGGTGACAACGCTCTGCGGCCCGGGCGAGCTGGTCGACGTTGTCGTCACCGAGCGCGGCATCGCCGTCAATCCGCGGCGCCGAGACCTGCTGGATGCCGTTGCCGGCTCAGATTTGCCCATCCGCGACATCCACGACCTCAAGGCCGAGCTGGACCTCCTGTGTGGTGTGCCACAGAAGATCCGGCGCACGGCGGAGCCCGTGGCCGTCGTCAAGTGGGTGGATGGCACCGTTCTCGACACCGTCTGGCGGATCGAGTAACACCAACGTGGCCCACCGGTCCTCGGCCTTTCTTCAGGGCTGCGCTGTGAAGCATCGCATAGCGGCGCGGTGGCCGGACGATTCCCTCGTTCGCAGAGAGGCTGGTAGTCTGGAAGCGTGTCTTTCGGGGCCATGAGATCGACGTGTCCGGGTGTCGGGCGGGTCGGTCGCGGTCGTCGATCGTCGTGTTGCTGGCATGCCGCTTGCTTTGGCTCACCAGGACTCGATTGGGCGAGCCCGGAACAGAAGGAGGACCGATGGCTATCATTACCGTCTCGCGGGGAACGTTGAGCGGAGGCCGGCGTCTGGCGGACTGCCTCGGCAGAAGCCTCGGCTACAAAGTCCTGAGCCGTGAGGAGCTGGTAGCGGAGGCGGCCTCGCTGTATGGCGTCAAGGAGGAGGACCTCCTGCACGGCCTCGACAGTGGCCCGAAGTTCTGGGATCGCTTTCGGATCGACCGCCAGATCTACATCGAGGTTGCGCGGGCGACGCTCTGTCATCTCGTGCGCGACGGCAACATCGTGTACCACGGCCATGCGGGGCACCTGCTCCTGCAGGGCGTCGGACACGTCGTTCGAGTGCGGATCATCGCTCCGATGTCCCAGCGGATCCGGATGGCGGTGGAGGAGCACGGCTTCAGCGAGGGTGAGGCGGATGCATACATTCAGAAGCGGGACGAGGAGCGACGGTCGTGGACGCGCTTCCTATACGGCATCGAGTGGGGAGATCCGGTTCTCTACGACCTTACGATCAACCTCGAGAAGATGACAATCGAGGCAGTGTGCAGCCTGCTCGCAGGCGTCGTCGAGAGGCCGGAGTTCCGCTCGTCGGAGGAGTTCCAGCGCGAGCTGAACGATCTCTATCTCGCGACCCATGTGCATGCCAAGCTGTACCTCAACCCGCGCATCGCCGCGGCGGCAGGGAAGATCACGGTCAAAGCCTCGTCCGGCACGGTTCAGCTTTCCGGCCTGCTCGCCGGGGACTCGCTGGTGCGGGAGGTGGTAGACACCTGCTCGGCCCTGCCCGAGGTGACCCGGGTCGATGCCGACTGGCTGGCGTCCGGACAGACCAGGTAACCGCCCCGCCGCCGCGCGGTTGGATGGGCCTCGGCGATCCGCTGCAGCCGGCGGCCCGTCGGCAGAGCTCGAGCGTACTGTTACGGCGATGTGACGGTTACAGCGGCGTAACATCACGTCGTGATTGTACTCAAGGTACTGACAAGAAAACGTTTGGTGCTGCAGAGGGCGGTTTGGGAGCTTCTGAAGGTAACCGCGGGCCGAGCTCCCTCTCGATGCCGGTTCCGCTCTTGCTGACCTAATAGGCCCCTTATCAACTACATAGCTGATATTGTGAAATACGGCACAATATTTGCTGAAGCAGCCGTCAATGCTGAGAGGCGCTCACCTCTCAGGAGCTTTCGATGTCGGGAGGTGATGCCGCAGACGGGTCAGTGCAGACATATGGGGTTTCAGCTCACCGCGGCGAAGGATGTCGGCGAGCCGCAGCCGGCGCACAGACCGGCAAAGGTATCGGCGCAAGGCCGTCCGCTCGCGTGGCTCGCGAAAGGACGGCGAAGAAGTTCGCGGGTGAGCACATGACCGAGACCGGCCGCGAGCCGGAAAACAGGAGGTGTGCATGCCAAGTTTTGTCAACCCGGAGAAATGTGACGGCTGCAAGGCGCTTGACAAGACCGCCTGCCAGCACATCTGCCCGAATGACCTCATGGTCCTCGACAAGGAGACCATGAAGGCCTACAACCGGGAGCCAGAGATGTGCTGGGAGTGCTACAACTGCGTCAAGATCTGCCCGACGCAGGCGGTCGACGTGCGCGGCTACGCGGACTTCGTCCCGATGGGGGCCTCGGTTGTTCCCATGCGGTCAACCGACGCCATCATGTGGACCGTCAAGTTCCGTAACGGTCAGATCAAGCGCTTCAAGTTCCCCATCCGGACCACGCCTGAAGGGCAGGCCCAGCCGGCGGGCGGCTTTGCCGGCGCGCCCGACCTCGACGGCCCCACGCTCTTCACCGAGCCGGACTCCCTCGGCCTTTCTGCCGTGTGGATGAAGCACTAGGAAGGAGGGGGACATGCAAGACTTCAAGACAGTTGTCGTAGACACCGATTTCCTCATCCTCGGCGGCGGCATGGCGGCGTGCGGCGCCGCGGTCGAGGCCGCCCACTGGGCGAAGCAGAACGGCCTCAAGGTCACCATGGTCGACAAGGCAGCGGTGGACCGCTCGGGCGCGGTGGCGATGGGCCTGTCCGCAATCAACCAGTACGTGGGTCTCAAGGACGGCCAGAACACGATCGAGGACTACGTAAACTACGTCCGCAACGACCTCATGGGTGTGACCCGCGAGGACCTGGTTGCGAACATCGCACGCCACGTCGACTCGAGCGTTCACCTGTTCGAGAAGTGGGGCCTGCCGATCTGGACGGACGAGAACGGCGGTTACGTTCACGAGGGCCGCTGGCAGCTGATGATCAACGGCGAGTCGTACAAGGTCGTCGTTGCCGAGGCGACGAAGAACGCCATCGGCCCGGAGAACATCTACGAGCGCGTGTTCATCACCGGTCCGCTGATGGACGGTGACCGCTGTGCCGGCGCCTACGGCTTCTCCGTTCGCGAGAATACGTTCTACGTGTTCAGGTCGAAGGCGACGCTGGTGGCAATGGGCGGTGCGGTGCACGTGTTCAAGCCGAGGTCCTCTGGCGAGGGCCAGGGCCGCGCGTGGTACCCGCCATGGAACGCCGGTGCGTCAGCGTACTTCACGCTCAAGGCCGGCGCCGAAATGACCTGCCAGGAGGTGCGTTTCATTCCGGTGCGCTTCAAGGATGCGTACGGGCCGGTCGGCGCCTGGTTCCTGCTCTTCAAGTCGCGTGCCACCAGCGCACTCGGCGGCGAGTACATGCAAGAGAGGCGTCCCGAGCTTGAGAACTGGCTGCCCTACGGCCATGTCAAGCCGGTTCCGGCCAACCTGCGCAACTACTTGATGATGCTCGATGTCATGGAGGGCAAGGGCCCGATCTACATGCGCACCGAGGAAGCCATCAAGAAGCTGGCCGAGGCGGCGCCCGACGAGAAGACCTACAAGAAGAAGATGAAGGAGCTCGAGTCCGAGGCGTGGGAGGACTTCCTCGACATGACGATCTCGCAGGCGATCCTGTGGGCCGCCACCAACACCGCGCCCGAGGAGAAATCGTCCGAGATCGCCGCAGCCGAGCCGTACTTCATCGGCTCGCACTCGGGTGCGTCGGGGGCCTGGGTCAGCGGACCCGAGGACCTGGCGCCTCCGGAGTACTTCTGGGGCTACGACAACATGTCGACCGTCAAGGGCCTGTTCTGCGCCGGTGACGCGTCGGGTGCATCGTCCCACAAGTTCTCCTCCGGCTCGCATGCCGAGGGTCGCATCGCCGGCAAGGCCGCGATTCGTTACATCGTCAAGGAGAACGTGGCGCTTCCGACCATCTCTGACGAGACCGTCGAGGCTCTCAAGGCGGAGACCTACAAGCCGATAAAGAACTTCGCGGACAACTCGGCGTCGACGACCCAGAAGGACGTCAACCCCAACTACCTCCGTCCGAAGATGTTCATGCTGCGTCTGCAGAAGATCATGGACGAGTACGCCGGCGGCGTGAGCGCCCAGTTCACCACCTCGAAGCCGATGCTGGACAAGGGCCTCGAGCTGCTCACCTTCCTCAGGGAGGACGCCGAGAAGCTCGGTGCCGAGGACCTGCACGAGCTGATGAGGTGCTGGGAGAACGTCCACCGCATGTACCAGGCCGAGGCCCACGTACGGACGGTCCTGTTCCGTGAGGAGACCCGGTGGCCGGGGTACTACTTCCGCGCGGATTACCCGAAGATGGACGAGGAGAACTGGCACTGCTTCGTGAACTGCAGGTTCGATCCGGCAACGGCGACCTGGGAGATGATGAAGCGGCCGATCCTCCACCTCTTCAGACCGGCCGCCCAAGCGGCGGGGAGCTGACATTCTCGGGACCGGTTCCGGCGCGCCAGCGCCGGGGCCGGTCCCCTTTTCATTGAGCCGGGGAGGGGTGAAATGGCGGATTTGGTGTGCCCGCACTGCGGCGTAAAGGTGCAGCCGTTCGAGCTTCCGGAGGCGGCCGGTTGGGGATGCAGCTTCCAGCTCGCGTGCTTCAACGACGAATGTTCCTACTACCGACGCTCATGGGTGTGGATGCAAGAGCACTTCGGTGTCAGGTCGGCCTACCGCTACCGGCTCGACCCGGCGACCGGGGCCTCGTCGCCGCTCCCGGTGTGGTCGCCGACGGCGCTCAAGGACCGGATCCTCGACGCGGAGGTGACGGCCGCTCAGGTTCCCCTAGGGGCCGACTGCGCAGCGGCGCCGAGCGGGAGGCACTCATGAGCGGTGCCATGGTCGAGATGCCCGCAGCGCTCCGTGAGCGGCGCGGTCTGGGGCCTGGAGAGAGCTTCTGCTTCGCGTGCCGTCCGGACCGGCCGTGCTTCAACACCTGCTGTGCCGACGTCAACATCATCTTGACGCCGCTCGACGTTCTCGGTCTGTCGCGGCGCCTGGGGATGACGACCACCGCCTTCCTCGCCGCCCACACCGTCAGGCTCGAGACCAAGGAGCTGCAACTGCCGGTCGTCGCCCTCAGGATGTCGGATGCGGACGGCAAGCCCTGTCCGTTCGTCGGCCCCGTCGGATGCACGGTGTACGACGACCGGCCCTGGGCCTGCCGGATGTACCCGGTCGGGATGGCGCTGCCGCCGGCGCGCGCGGGCGAGGAGCCTCAGCCCCTCTTCTTCCTCTTCGAGGACGAGTTCTGCGACGGCCGCCAGGACGGCGCCGCGTGGACCGTCGAGCAGTGGCGCGGGGACCAGGGAGTGGTGGAGCGCGAGGAGCTGGAAAAGGGCTTCCGCGCGCTCGTCAGCCACCCGTGGTTCATCGGCGGCCGCCGCCTCGACGACAAGCGGACCGAGATGTTCTTCACCGGCTGCTACGATCTCGACCGTTTCCGCACCTTCGTCCTCGAGTCCTCATTCCTCGATCGCTTCACACTCGATGCGGAGCTGATCCGAGCGCTGAAGAGCGACGATCACGAGCTGCTGCAGCTGGCGTTTCGGTGGCTGCGCTTTGCCCTCTTCGGCGAGCCCACTCTCACGGTGCGACCGCACCAGCCTTCCCCACGGAGGCGTTCATGAACGACAAGGATTTTCGGCCGGTGCTGGTTGTAGGCGCCGGTATCAGCGGTATCACCGCAGCCCTGGAGGCTGCCGAGACGGGCGCCAACGTCGTGCTCGTCGAGCGGGAGCCGTACGTCGGCGGCCGTGTGGCCGGTTTCTACCATTACTTCCCCAAGATGTGCCCACCCTCGTGCGGCCTGGAGATCAACGTTCAGCGCCTCGAGCGGAACCCGCGAGTGCGGGTCATGACCGACACCCGGGTCACCGCCGCCGAGAAGGTCGACGACGGCTGGCACATCACGCTCGAGCACGCGCCCGAATACGTCACCAGTGAGTGCACCGCATGCGGGGAGTGCTCCAAGGTGTGCCCGGTGTCGGTGCTCGACCAGTTCAACCACGGAATGTCCGAAGCGCCGGCGATCCGCCTGCCGCAGCCGCAGGCGTGGCCGCAGCGGTTCACGCTCGACCGGGCGGCGTGTGCGGACGACTGCGAGGCCTGCGTCCAGTCGTGCGCCTACGACGCGATCCACCTCGAGGCGACGGCGACCTCGGAAGAACTTATGGTGACCTCTGTGGTCCTGGCCACCGGCTGGCATCCGTACCCGCTCGAGAATCTGCCCGAGCTCGGTGGCGGCCGTTTCCCGGACGTGATCTCGAACGTCCAGATGGAGCGGCTGGCCTCACCGTCGGGGCCCACCGCGGGCAAGATCCTGTGCCCGTCGACAGGCGCGGCGCCGCGCCGGGTCGCCTTCGTTCAGTGTGCCGGCTCGCGCGACGTCAACCACCTTCCCTACTGCTCCGGTGTCTGCTGCCTGGCCTCCCTCAAGCAGGCCCAGTACGTCAAGGAGCAGCTCCCTGACGCCGAGGTGTCAGTCTTCTACATCGACCGGCGGACACCGGGCCGCAACGAGGACGTGCTCACTCGTATTACCGCCATGGACGGCGTGCGGCTGATCAAGGGCAAGGTCGGCAAGGTCGAGGCCGCCGACGGCGGTCTCGTGCTGACCGCGGAAGACGTGGAGGCCGGCCGCAAGCTCCACGAGGCGGCCGATCTAGTGGTCCTCGCCACCGGGATGGTGCCGACCTCCGCCGCCGGCGACGGTCTCTTCGGGATCGCACGGGACGAGGACGGGTTCGCCCTCGACGCTCTCGACCGTGGGGTCGTGGTTGCGGGCGTCGCGCGTCGCCCCGCGGATGTCGCGGCGGCGGTTCGTGATGCGACCGGCGGCGCCGGCAGGGCGCTGGCGGCCGCGGGAAGGGGGGCGTGATGGAACGGGTCGGAGTTTTCCTGTGCTCGGGGTGCGGAATTGGTGACGCCCTCGACGTTGAGGCCGTGGTCTCGGTCGCCGAGGAGGGCGGAGGCGCGTTCTGCCGCACCCACCCCTGTCTGTGCGGTGAGGAGGGGATCTCGCTGGCTCGCGAGTCTCTGTCCTCCGGCGAGGCCGACGGCCTCGTGATCGCCGCCTGCTCACAGCGGGCGAAATGCGATGTCTTCAGCTTCGATCCGGCGACCCCGGTGCAGCGAGTCGCGCTCCGCGAGCAGGTGACCTGGAGCCATCCGGCCAACGACGAGGACACCCAGATGCTCGCCGAGGACCTCGTCCGCATGGGCGTGGCCCGCGCCCTCAAGACCAAACCGCCGGTGCGCCTCGAGGAAGAGATTGCGGATACCGTGCTCGTCGTCGGTGGTGGCCTGACCGGCTTGGAGTCGGCGCTGGCGGCGGCAAGGATCGGCAAGCCTGTGGTCCTGGTGGAAAAGCAGGCGGCAGTCGGCGGCTACCTGGCCGGTCTCGGCGACCTCGCACCCACCGCTCCGCCGTACGACAAGCTCCAGGCGAACCACCTGCCGGCCCTGATCGAGCAGGTCGGCAGCGAGTCGGGGATCCGGGTGCTGACTTCGGCCACCCTGCGGCGGATTACCGGCCAGCCCGGCCAGTTCAAGGTCGAGGTGGCAGCCGAGGGCGGCGAGGAGACCTTCGTCGCCGGCGCCATCGTGCAGGCGACCGGCGCCCGGCCCTACGATGCGAGCCGGCTGCGCCACCTCGGCTACGGCGAGCACGCCGACGTCATCACGTCGGCCGAGCTCGACGCGATGCTGGGAGCGGGCAAGCTGGCCCGTCCCTCCGACGGCAAGGCGCCGCGGCGGATGGCGTTTGTGCAGTGTGCCGGGTCGCGCGATTCGGAGCACCTGCAGTACTGCTCGGGCGAGTGCTGCGCAACGACTCTTCGCCAGGCTGCCCAGCTGCGCCGGGACCATCCCGACGTGCAGCCGTTCGTGGTCTACCGCGATGTCCGCATGCCAGGACAGCAGGAGCGGTTCTTCCTGGCGGTTCAGGAGGAAGGGGGCACGCTTCTGATGCGCGGTGAGGTGGACGCTGTGGCCGGCAACGGCAACGGCGGGCTGTCGGTGCACCTGCGCGAGAGCCTGCTCGGCGACGACGCCCGCCTGGAGGCCGACCTGGTCGTCCTGGCGGTGGGGATGGTGCCGAGCTCGGCCGACGGTGAGGCGATTCGCGTCCTTCACGACGCCCAGCACCGGGTGGAGCACGGCGAGTCCGAGACCCAGCGCGAGGAGGCGCGGAAGGTGGCCGCGAAGCTGGCCGCGCACCAGGGCACAGAGATCCTCAACCTCGGCTACCGCCAGGGTCCGGATCTGCCCGTCCTGCAGTACGGCTTCCCGGACTCCCACTACATCTGCTTCCCGTACGAGACGCGCAGAACCGGGATCTACTCGGCCGGTGCGCTGCGGGCGCCGATGGACCCTGCGCAAGCGACCGAGGACGCCTGGGGTGCGGCGGTCAAGGCGGTGCAGTGTATCGAGGCCGCGAAGCGAGGCGAGGCCGTCCACCCACGCAGCGGCGACCTGGGCGCTCCGGACTTCTTCCTGCAGCGTTGCACGCAATGCAAGCGCTGCACCGAAGAGTGTCCGTTCGGCACCCTGAACGAGGACGAAAAGGGCACCCCTCAGCTCAACGCGCTGCGCTGCCGCCGCTGTGGCATCTGCATGGGCGCCTGTCCCGAGCGCATCATTTCTTTCCCCGACTACTCGGTCGACGCGGTCGCGTCGATGATCAAGGCGATCGAGGTCCCCGAGGAGGAGGACGAGAAACCACGCATCGTTGCCCTGATGTGCGAGAACGACGCGCTTCCCGCTCTCGACGCGGCGGCCCGGCTGGGGCGGACGTGGAGCCCATGGATCCGCATCGTTCCGGTCCGCTGTCTCGGCTCGGTCAACATCGTCTGGATCGCTGACTCGCTGTCGCGGGGGGTCGACGGGGTGATCCTCGTCGGCTGCAAGTACGGCGACGACGCCCAGTGTCACTACATCCGCGGCTCGGAGCTCGCCAGCAAGCGTCTTGAAAACGTGCAGGAGACGCTCGACCGGCTCGCCCTCGAGCCGGAGCGCATCAAGCTGGTCGAGCTCGCGCACAATGAGTTTGACCGCGTCCCCACGATCCTCGACGAGTTCGCTGCCGAGATCGAGGAGATGGATCCCAACCCTTACAAGGGCTTCTGACGGGAGGTGTCAGTGGCTACCGTTCCGTTGATCGCGCCTTCCGAAGACTTCCGGCGGGAGCTGATGCACCGTGGCGGGGAGAGGGCGAGCCGCTGCTTCCAGTGCGCGACCTGCTCCGCCGTGTGTGAGCTGGCTCCGGACGAGCGGCCGTTTCCGCGCCGCCAGGTCCTGCTCGCGCAGTGGGGCCAGGGCGACCAGCTGGCGGCGGATTCCGCCGTATGGCTCTGTCACCAGTGCAACGACTGCACCGTCCGCTGTCCGCGCGACGTGCGGCCCGGCGATCTCATGCAGGTGGTGCGGGCGATGGTCATCGAGCGTCTGGCGGCACCGGCCTTTCTCGGTCGGCTGGTGGCCAACGTCAAGCAGACCTGGCCGGTTCTGCTCGGCGCACCGCTGCTGCTGTGGGTGCTGCTGCTCGGTCTGACCGGGCACCTCGGCGTGCCCCCCGGCTTCCATGCGTACGAGCAGCTGGTCCCGCACTGGTTGATCTACAGCGTGTTCTTCCCGGTGGCGGCGTTCGTCATCGGCGCCGCGTGGGTCGGGGGCCGCCGCTTCTGGATCCTCCTCGGCGCCGTCGGGCCGCCGAGAAAGGGGAGCTTTGTCGCCAACCTGATGCCGGTGCTGGGGGAGATCGCGACCCACAACCGGTTCGCGAGCTGCGAGGCCGCCCGGCCGCGCCGTTGGGGGCACCTCGCGCTCCTCTGGGGGTTCATCGGCGCCGCTGCCACGTCGGGGCTACTGGTGGTGGCCTTGTACGGCTTCGGTGCTGAGCTGCCGCTGCCGCTCGATCACCCGTTCAAGATCCTCGGCAACATCTCCGCGGTCCTGCTCGTCGCCGGCGGCGCCGTCCTGCTCGTCAACCGGCTCGGCGATCCGGCGAAGAGCGGCAGGTCAACGGCCTTCGACAGCTTCTTCCTCACCGTGGTCCTGCTGGTGATCTCTACCGGCGTTCTGGTCGAGGTGGGACGTTTCGTGTTTCCGGCCGCACTTGCGTGCTCGCTCTACGTGGTCCACCTCGGCGTCGTGCTGACGCTGTTCATCACCTTTCCCTATTCGAAGTTTGCGCACATGCTGTATCGCACCCTGGCAATGGTCCACGAGCGGATGACCGGGTAGCGGACGGAAGGCGCTGATGGCGGGCCCAGCGACGCGGCGACTCTCCGGGACGGTGCTCGCGGCGGTCCTGCTGGCGGCGTCCGGACTCGCCGCGGCGGAAGGACCTCGACTGGCCGCCGGCCATGCCGGTACACCGTGCGTCGCGTGCCACCCGCCGGGTCAGCCGGGCGGCCGGCCGACCCGCTGCTCGGGTGACGGCTGCCACGCCGATGTGACCCGCACCTACCTGTCCTCGGACCACGACCGGCGACACCTCAAGGCGAGTCAGCTGGCGTGCACCGCCTGTCACGGCGCCCACCCTGTCTTGAGCGGGCGGGCCGCGCTCACGCTGGCCTGCGAGAACCGTGTGGACCGGGTGTGCAGCGGCTGCCACGAGGCGGAGCGCTACGCCGTTGGGGCCCCCGCCCCGTCACGGAAGTCGATCCCGGCGCGGGGCGGCGGAGTTCATACCTCGGCACGAGAACGGCGCGGGTGTGAGGCCGTCGCCATCAGCTGCTTCACCTGCCACGGCAGCCACACCATCCTCGCGCCGGGCAACCGCGAGTCACCCGTGTCCCGGCAGCGGATCGCGGTCACCTGCGGGCACTGCCATCCGGAGGAGCTCGAACGGTACCGGGCGAGTTCCCACGCGGCGGGCGTCGCTGCCAGCGACGGCGTGTCGCCGACGTGTGTCTCCTGTCATGGTGCTCACGCCATCGCGCCCGCCACCGGAATGCGGACGCCGACGGGAGCGGAGGAGGTCGTCTTCACGTGTGCGGAGTGTCACGAGGACCCCGATGTGCTTCGCACCAGTGGCTTGCCGCTGGCGGTCATCGACTCCTACGAGAGCTCGGTGCACGGTATCGCCTACGCGCATGGGATCCACGACGTCGCCACCTGTGTCTCCTGCCACGGCGCGCACCTGGTTCTGGCGGCCTCGGACCCGCGCTCGAAAGTCAATCCGGACAACATCCGCACCACCTGCGCCGCCTGCCACAGCAGCGTCAGCGCGGGCATGCTCGCCGCCGTGCGACATCCGGGAGGTAGGCCGGGCGTGCGCGGCGTGCTCGCGCGCCTCAAGCTCTACTTCCCGGTTGCCGGCACCTCCGTTAACCCGCTTCTGGTGTCCGGAATGGGCGGGGTCGTCGGCATCCTCTCCGGCATCTTTGGAGTCGGCGGCGGCTTCCTGATGACGCCGCTGCTGATCCTCATCGGCATCCCGGCGGCGGTCGCCGCCGCAACCGACGCGGCGCAAATTACCGCGGGCGCGAGCTCGGGGGCGATCTCCCACGCGCGGCTCGGCAACGTCGACTTCCGGATGGGGCTAGCCATGGTTGCGGGCAGCTGGCCCGGGGGCTTCGTTGGCGTTCAGGTCGTGCACACCCTGCGCACGATGGGGAACTTCGACTTCTTCCTCAAGCTGCTGTACGTGCTCCTGCTCGGTTTCACCGGCATCACCATGTTCGTCGAGGGCGTTCGCACACTGCGCGGCAGGTCCCCCGGGTCGGAACCCGGACCGGGTCGCCTCAGCAGGCTGTTCGACCGCTTGCCAATCCAGGTCTCCTTCCCCAAGTCGGGCCTGCGAACCTCGGTGTTCGTCCCGATCACGGCCGGCTTCGTGGTCGGGATCCTGGCCGCATTCCTGGGCGTCGGCGGCGGGTTCATCCTGATGCCGGTGATGATCTACATGATCGGTATCCCGACCCGCGTCGCCGTCGGCACCGGCTTGTTCCAGATTGTCCTGACCTGCGCTTACGTCACCCTGCAGCAGTCGGTGACCAACCACACGGTGGACGTGCTGCTGGCGGTTGCTCTGTTCGCCGGCTCCACAATTGGCGCCCAGCTCGGCGTGATGGCGAGCCGGAGACTGAAGGGCGAGCAGATCCGCGTCCTGCTGGCCGTCATTGTCCTCGGGGTGATGCTCGTTCTGCTCTACCAGCTGATGGCGACGCCCGAACACCTCATTCAGTTTGCGACCTCAGGCGGAGGCCACTGATGAGGCTACTGCGCACTGCCGCCACCCTGACGCTTTTCCTGGCCGCGTCCACCGTCGCAGCACAGAACGGGAGCGACCACCTGCACGTCGCGGTGCGCCGGGTGCACATCTCCGCGGGGTTCTCTGGCGAGGAGGTCTTCATTTACGGGCGGGTTCCGGCCGGCACGGAGCGGGTCGTCTCGGTCATCTCCTCCCCGACGACCGCCACCGTCCGCCTGATGGAGAAGGGACGCGTCGGACCGTTCTGGCTCGGAGTGCACCAGTACGCGGTGCACCGTGTGCCGCGGCTGTACTTGGTCAGCCTCAGCTGCCCGCAGGGAAACGTCCTTTACCCTTGCCCGGAGAGCGATGCGCTGGCCGCGGTCAACCCCGCGCTGGCGCGGATCGGCGAGATCGTCGGCCTGCGGGAATTGGAGGAGCGGGCCGAGGTCGATGTACTGAGGGGGAAGGCCGGGCGGCAGGAGGTGCTGCGTCTGCTCAGAGGGTTCTGGAAGCTGCAGGCCTCGCGTGGCCTGTATGCGGTGAACACGAACCGAATCCGCCTCAACGACGATTCCATGTACTACTACCAGGCCGTGCTTCCGGCCGAGGCGCCGGAAGGCAGGTATGAGATCTCCGCCTTCTTCCTCGCCGGAGACGGGGTCATCGGAACGGCGTCCACCGAGCTCTTCGTCGGCCGCTCCGGGATGGTGGCGTGGCTGTCGCGCTTGGCCGAGCGCCGCGCCCTGCTCTACGGGCTGATTACGATCGGGATCGCTCTGGCGGCCGGATGGCTCGCCGGCACAGTCTTTCGAAAACGGACAAACCATTGACCACAAGGAGGATCACATGAGTCGATTGGTACCGCCCCACGGCAGCGCCGAGCTGAAGCCGCTGCTCCTCGAGGGTGCGCAGCGCACCAAGGAGGAGGCGCGGGCAAAGACACTGAAGCAGGTGCCCATGACCAGCCGCGAGACGTCGGATCTCATCATGATGGGAATCGGTGCGTTCACGCCGCTGGAAGGCTTCATGGGCCATGACGACTGGAAGGGAGTGTGCGACGAGTACCGGATGCCGTCCAAGGGTGGGCTGTTCTGGCCCATTCCCATCACGCTCTCGGCGGAGCAGGCCCTCGCCGACTCCATCGCCGTCGGCGAGGAGGTGGCGCTCGTCGACACCGAGACCGGGACGCTGATGGGTACCATGAAGGTGACCGAGAAGTACGTCATCGACAAGGCGCACGAGTGCGAGCAGGTGTTCCGCACTACCGACACCCAGCATCCGGGCGTGCAGAAGGTGATGGCGCAGGGGCCGGTGAACCTGGCCGGTCCGGTGAAGGTGCTCTCCGAGTCGTATTACCCGGAGATGTTCAAGGAGATCTACCAGCGGCCGGCCGACGCCCGCAAGATCTTCGAGGAGCGCGGTTGGAGCTCGGTGGCGGCGCTACAGCTGCGCAACCCCATGCACAACTCGCACGCTTACCTGGCGTGGATCGCGATCGAGGTGTGCGATGGCGTCTACATTCACCAGCTGGTGGGCAAGCTCAAGCCTGGTGACATTCCGGCCGACACACGGGTCAAAGCAATCCAGGCGTTGGTCGACAACTACTTCCGCAAGGAGCGTGTGGTGCAGGGCGGCTACCCCATGGAGATGCGCTATGCCGGACCGCGTGAGGCCCTGCTGCACGCGGTATTCCGCCAGAACTACGGCTGCAGCCACCTCATTGTCGGCCGTGACCACGCCGGCGTTGGCGACTACTACGGCCCGTTCGACGCGCAGAAGATCTTCTCGGAGATTCCCCACGACGCGCTCGTCCTGCGGCCGCTGGCCATGGACTGGACCTTCTACTGCTACGACTGTGGCTCCATGGCTTCGATGAAGACTTGCCCGCACGAATCCAAGGCCGTCATCGACGAAAACGGCGACTACCAGGGCGGCTCCCGCCTGCTGCTGTCCGGCACGATGCTGCGGAAGCTGATGAGCGAAGGCAAGCCGGTACCGAAGGAGTTCTCCAGACCCGAGGTCATTGCCGTTCTGAACGAGTACTACGACAGCCTCGAGGAGAAGGTCGAGGTCAAGCTGCACGGCGCTGCGACCGGTGACGCCTCGCCGAAGAAGAGATAGCAACTAGCCCCCCCTGAGTCCCCCGGTTGGGGCCTTCGTGTCCTGACCGGGGGGCTCCTTTTCGGTGCGTTGGGTGTGGTGATCCACTTGCCAGCGTGAGGTGGCCAGCGTATACTGCGCGTTCTGTGGCCCATTGGTCACGGTGAGGTGCATTATGAAGCCAGGAGTCCATCCCGAGTACCACGAGGTTGAGGTTCGTTGCGCGTGCGGCAGTACCTTCAAGACCCGCTCCACCAAGAAGGAGTTGCGTCTGGAGATCTGCTCAGCCTGCCACCCGTTCTTCACCGGCAAGCAGAAGCTCGTCGACACCGCGGGTATGGTAGAGAAGTTCGAGCGGCGCTACGGAAAGGCCGAGGCCAAGAAGAAGTAGCTGACGACTGGCCGCCTGCGGGCGGCTATCAGGAGCCCCGTGTCGACCGTCGCGGTCGCGCGGGGTTTTTGCCAGGGGACCGACATGTTCGACCGGCTCCAGGAGATCGCCAAGCGCCACCGTTCCTTGCTCGAGGAGCAAGCCGATCCCAACGTGGCTGTGGATCAGGTGCGCTCGCGCGAGGTGGCGAAGAAGCTCGCCGAGATTGAGCCGGTTGTCGTCGCCTACACCGAGTACCGGAAGGTGGAGGCCGATCTCGAGGGCGCCCGCGAGGTGCTCGCCGGGGCCGACGACGTCGAGATGCGGGCCATGGCGGAGACGGAGGTCGACGAGCTCGAACGACGTCTCGACGAGATTGAGCAGCAGCTCAAGGTGCTGCTGCTTCCCGAGGACCCCCACGACCGTCGCAACGTGATCCTGGAGATCCGCGCCGGCACCGGGGGAGAAGAGGCGGCGCTGTTCGCCGGCGAGCTGCTGCGCATGTACCAGCGGTACGCGGAGACGAGGCGGTGGCGCCTGTCGCTGACCGAGGTGAGCGAGACCGGCCTCGGCGGCATCAAGGAGGCTGTAGGCGTGATCGAGGGGGAGCGTGTCTACTCCCGCCTCAAGTTCGAGTCTGGCGTTCACCGCGTGCAGCGGGTGCCGGCCACCGAGTCGTCCGGTCGCATCCACACCTCGGCGGCAACGGTGGCGGTGTTGCCGGAGGCCGAGGAGGTGGAGGTCGAGGTCGACGAGAAGGACCTCCGCATCGATCGCTTTTGCTCCTCCGGACCCGGCGGGCAAAGTGTCAACACGACCTACTCGGCGGTGCGCATCACGCACCTGCCGACAGGGCTCGTAGTTTCCTGCCAGGACGAGAAGTCACAAATCCAGAACAAGGCCAAGGCGCTGCGAGTCCTGAAGGCGCGCCTCAAGGAGATCGAGGAGCGGGAGCAGGCGCGGGAGCGCGCCGAGAACCGCCGCAGCCAGATCGGCTCGGGCGACCGTTCCGAAAAAATCCGCACCTACAACTTCCCGCAAGGGCGGGTCACCGATCACCGCATGAGCCTTACCATCTACCGTCTGCAGGAGATCCTGGACGGCAACCTCGATCTGCTGCTCGACCCCCTCATCAACCACGTCCGTGCCGAGCTGCTGAAGGAACAGGTAGATTAGCCCAGATCATTCACTTGCACTCTACTGCGACCGGCGAGACGCCAACCATCGCCGTGCTCTTCGCATCTCGCTGTCCTCAACATACACTCCGAATATGCCTGTGGCAGCTCGCCGCTCAGAACCCAGCGCTGACAAGCGTCTCGCCGGTCTCGCTAGGATCGCGCATGAACGATCCGGGCTAGCGATTCGCGCAGCGAATCGCTAGTCGTCCTCGCCGAAGATCCGTGGCCACAGGCGGCGCTTCGCGGCCAGCGGTGGTGAGCTTGCGGGCGGACTCTGGGGGGGCTGGGTCGGTTCCTGAAGATGGGGCGGCGGCGGGTCCTCTACGGTGACCGCCTGAGCCTCGGCGGCAGGTTGGTCGGAAGACGGCTTCTTGCGGCGGCGACCGCCGCGGCGCCCACGGCGTCTCGTGCCGGTTCTCGGAGCGTCGCTCGTTTCCCGCGAGCCGTCGCTGTCATCATCCGTGTTCTCTTGAGCGGGGGGGGGCTCTGGGGCCGGCGGCTCGGAGTCGCGGCTGTTGTTGGGCTCTTCCGTCACGCCGCTGTCCGCCTCGACCGTCAGCTTGCGCCTCCGCCTGCCGCCGCGGCGTCGCCGCTTCGGGCGCGACTCCTCACCGTTCTCCGTGTCGGCGGGCTTGACCTTCGCAGCGCCGGGCTTGGCGGTGGCAGACGATGAGCCGCCGCCGGTAGTGAGGTCGGTGACCAGGACAGCAGGTTGCGGGGCAGCCTCCTCCTCCTTCGGCTTGCGCCGGGTCCATTCGATCTCCTCCTCGGAGCGATGGAGGCCGGCCGCGGCGACGATCTCGATGCGGATGTCGTACTCGCGCTCGAGTGCGGCGAGGTCGGCACGGTAATCGTTCTGAAAGGCGTCCGCGAGCTCGGGATGGAGGCGGGCCTGCACGGTGGCCACGCCGCCCAAGGCGGCTCGCTCCTCGATTCGTCGCATCAGGTTGAGGCTGACCGTCTCGGGGCTGGGGATTCGTCCGCTGCCGCCGCATGTGGGACACTGCCGGTGGGTGCGCAGAACGAGCGGCGTCTTCAGGCGCTGGCGGTTGATCTCGAGCAGCCCGTTGAGGCTGATCCTGCCGATCGTCACCCGAGCGCGATCGGCCTTGACCGCCTCGCGGAGCTCCTTCTCCACCTCCCGCTGGTGCTTGCGCGAGTACATGTCAATGAAGTCGACGACGATGAGGCCGCCGATGTCGCGCAGGCGGAGCTGGCGGGCCACCTCGCGTGCCGCCTCGAGGTTGGTCGAGTAGGCGGTCTCTTCCTGGCTACCGCCGCGCGTAGAGCGGCCCGAGTTGACATCGATGGCGGTCAGCGCCTCGGTGCCCTCGATCACGATCGAGCCTCCCGCAGGGAGGTGGACCTTGGGCTGGAAGATGCTCTCTAACTGCTGCTCCAGCGTGTAGCGCGAGAACAGCGGCAGCCGCTCGCGGTAGCGTATGAGGCGGGTCTTGGTTCGTGGCATGAAGGCGCGCATCGCCGTCTTGACGTGCTCGAACGCGTCGTCGTCGTCCACCAGGACCTCGTCGACCGAGCTGTCGAGCATGTCACGCACCGCCTGCACGATCAGGTCCTGATCGCTGTACAGCAGGCGCGGCCCCTTCCCCTGGTTGGCCTCGGTGCGGATGCGCTTCCAGAGCCTGAGTAGTGCATTGAGGTCACGGTTGAGAGCGGTCTTGTTCTGGTTGAGCGCGTTGGTGCGGACGATGAACCCGAAGCCCTCGGGGATCTCGAGCTTGGCGGCGACCTCGCGGATCTCTCGCCGCTCCTCCTCGTCTTCGACCTTGCGGGAAATGCCCCGCACGTCGTCGTACGGCATCAGCACGAGATAGCGTCCGGCGAGGCTGACGTTGGTCGTCATCCCCGCGCCCTTGTCGCCGGACGGGTCCTTCGTGATCTGCACCAGCAACGGCCGGCCCCGCTCGAGGACCCGCTCGACGCGCGGTCCGCGGTTGCCTTCGCCTGGGGGCCGGTGGTACGCCTGAGGGACGACGTCGTGGCTGCGCAGCATGCCGTCGCGGGCGGCGCCGTAGGCGACGAAGGCCGCGTTCAGGCTGGGCTGAACGGATGCCACCACACCGCGGTAGATGTTGCCACGCGTCAGCCCCGACTGAGCCACCGCCACCTGGTAGTCGTCAAGGGTGTTGCCGGTCGTGAGGGCAATGCGCAGCTCCTGGGGACGCTGTGCATTGATCAGCATTCGTCGCGTCACATGTGCTCCCGTGCACGGGCCGTGGGAATCGGACCGGGGCTTGCCTCGGCCAAGGGACGAGATTCGACACGTCCCAGCGCGGCTCGCGGAGGTCGGCCCTGCGCACCTCCGTACGAACTCACCATAGCGCAGGTTGGCCCGCGCGTCGAGGAGCTCCTCCGCCCGCATCCCTCTGCAGGTTGGCGAAGCGAATCGCTTTCGTGGCGTCGCCCTCTTTGGGCACGCGGTAATGGGCGTCTGCGGCGCGGCCGTCCGGGCTCCAGAGCCGCTGAGAAGGTTGCGTTTCTCGCGTCGTCCACCTTCACACTGGCACAAGGGGTTGGTTTCCGGACCTGGCGGGAGTGGGCGAAGCGTCCTTTGCAGCTCGATTCTCCGTGTATAATGGGACCAACAGTGACCACCGTCACCGAATGTGAGTCGGTCGTGCCGCGAGGAATGCAATGAAACATTTGTGGAAGAGGCTCGTTGGAGGGTTCGCTCTGGCTCTGCTGTGTGCTCCTCCGGTCGCGGCGCAGCAGCCGACCTACCGCAAAGCTGACAATCCGTTTCAGGAGGAGCTGCCCTACCACGTCGGGGACTCCCTCGCTCCGAACGTGGAGGTCGCGGGCGTTCGTTGGACGCAGGTGCAAGTCGAGCCGCTGGCCGAGCCGCCGTTCGAGTCGGGCCGCGCGGTCAAGGTGCGGGTGCACTTGGGGTTCGAGAACGTCGGCGAATCGACCGCGAAGGTCGATATCGTGCTCCTCTTCGAAGACGAGCGCGGCAGCCTCCTGCAGCGATTGGAGTGCAAGACCGTGCGGGTTCGGAGCGGCGAGCCCAGGACCTTCCATCAGACCTACAAGATCCAGGGTGACGTCCTCAGCGCGACCGCCAGGCTCTACGTTTTTGCCGACGTCAAGTAGAACTTGACCGGAAAACCCGGCTCCGCTGGGATCCGCGAGACGGGGCCATGAGCGTGTCTTCAGCTCGTCAGCGTTGTGGGCTCTGCCGGGGGCTGGGGGTGCGCGGACGAGCTATGCGGCGTGCGCTCGCGGCCGGCGCTGATCTCGGGCGCTGTGCCGCCTGGTTCAGTTCTTGGGCGAGCCGGGCCAGCCGCGGGCCGACCTCGAAGCGACCGAGCACGCGGTTCTGCCCGTCGACCTGGTTGATCAGAATGACCCACCAGGTACCGGGCAGAATCGGGATCTCGATTCCGCAGCGTTCGCCCGGAGCCGGGACCGCGGTACGGAACGCTCCCATGTTCAGGTAGGTGCGGGTCAGGAACTCGATCCAGGTGCCTTCACCCATCGGAACTTCCGACCGCCACACCGTTATCGGTACGGGAAGCGGCTCGACACGCCCGAGGTCGAAGCCGTGCGTGCCGTTGAGAATCCAGAGGACGGCGCCGTTCTTGGCGGTGAAGAGCTCGTGGATCTCGACCGCCCGCGCCATCGGTCGTGTGTGAGCTGCCGGTTGAACCTGGGGTGCGAGCAGCAGTCCGAAAAGCAGTGCGATCATTTCAGCCTCCACGGATGACGAGGAACGCGAGGTAGCCCGCTAACATCGCGAGCATGGCGATGCCCCCACGACGGGTGATTCGGCCGCTCCTGAGGACACCGAAGCCGACCACGAGGCTCAGCACGACCAGGATCGGCACGTCCTGACGGACCACGAAGGTCGGGACAGGCGAAGGTCGGATCGCGAACGCGGTGCCGATGATCAGCCCGAGGTTGAACACGTTGGAGCCGAGCACGTTCCCAATCGAGAGGTCGGAGTGGCCTTTCAGAGTGGCGGTCACGGACGTCGCGAGCTCCGGCAGGGATGTGCCGAAGGCAACCAGCGTGAGCCCAATGACCGCGTCGGAGACCCCCAGGGCGTGGGCCAAGCTGACGCCGCCGCGGACCATGAGATCGGCACCGCCGACCAGGACGGCGATCCCGACCGCCGTAAGTGCGAGGTGCCGTCCGGCGCTCAGCGTTTCAACCGAGGCCTTTTCGCGATCGCCCTGGGCGCCGCGGATGCAGAGGATCAGGAAGACCACGAAAACGGCGATCAGCAACAACGATGGGCCACGTCCCAGGCGGCCGTTCCACGCCGCCGCAACCAGGATCAAGGCCGGGATGATCCCGAAGGCGAGATCTCGACGAAGGGTGCTGCGGCCCTTGCCGATCCGCAACGGAGCGACCACCGCGGCGAGACCGAGGACCAGGAGCAGGTTCATGATGTTGGAGCCAACGGCGTTGCCGAGGCTGAGACCGCCCTTTCCGTGCAGAGACGCCAGGAGACTGACCGTGAACTCCGGCATCGAGGTGCCGAAGCCGACGACCGTGAGGCCGACGACCATCGGCGTGACCCCGAGCCGGAGCGCGAGGCGAGAGGCCCCATCGACCAGCCAGCTTGACCCAACGGCGAGCATTGCGATGCCGGTCACCAGCAGGAGTACGCCGTAACCCGGCGCCAGCGGGCTCATGTCTGCATCGTAGCCGGACCCGTTCGCGGCAACAACCTGTGTCCCACGCCAGTTGCGGCCGCGTGACGGTGAGAAGTGCAGCTTGGCCTGCTTCCCGATCGTGATGGCGGCCAGGCGTGCATCGGCGGTCAGGCGCTGGTGGCGGCGGAGGTTCTGATGAGCTTTGCTGGTTGACTCGGAGCTGCACCTGCGCAGGCTCGGCACCTCACTCCGAGGTTCCAGGACACGAGCGGGGGGGGCCTGATGGGTTTGAATCGGCGTGGTTCCGAGGCGGGTCTCAGCTCGTGCTCTTGCCCGTCCGCTCTGCAGCGCGGACGACCCCCTTCGCCAGGTCGGAGAAGATCAGCCTGTGGAAAGGGTAGAGCAGCTTCCAGTACAGGACCCCTGGCAGCCCCCGCGGCGCGAACAAGGCAGTCTGGACCAGTCGCGAGCCGCCGTCCTCGGGGACCGCCTCCCACTGCAGCCAGGCCTGTCCCGGGACCTTCATCTCGGCGCGCAGGCGCAGCAGCCGGGGCGGCTCGATCGCCTCGACCCTCCAGAAGTCGAGGGCGTCCCCGGGCAGGAGCTCGTACGGATCGCGACGGCCACGACGTAGCCCAATTCCGCCGAGCAGCCGGTCGAGCAGCCCGCGCAACGTCCACGCCCAGCGCCAGACCAACCAGCCGCGCTCACCGCCGAGGGAGGTGAAGGTGGCGAAGACCCGCTCGGGTGCCGCCCGCGTGACCAGGGTGCGCACCTCTCGCACCATGCCCTCGACCTGATGGAGCTCGTAGGCCCGCGCCGCACCGAGGGCGCCGGACCATCGAGTGGTCACGGCATGGGACCCGACGCGCTCGAGGGCGAGCTCGACCGCCCGGCGGTACGGCAGCGGCTCGATCTCCGGGAAAGCGGCGCGCGCGCGCCGAGTATCGGCGATCACCGGGTGTACAACGCCCTCAATGAGAGGCACCGCGAGGCGGTTGGGAATCGGCGTCACCAGCCCGACCCAGAGCGCGGCCAGGCCGGGCGCGAGCACCGGCACCGGCACGATGACCCGTCTCAGCCCGCGCACTCTCGCGAACTGCTCCATCATGGCCTTGAAGGTCAGCGGCGCGACGCCGACGTCGTAGATGCCGGGCTCTGCCCGCTCGAGGGCGGCCACCAGGTAGGCGAGCACGTCGCGGACCGCGATCGGCGACACCGGGTTCAGGATCCAGCGCGGCGCGATCATCGCGGGCAGCCGCTCGGTCAGGTAGCGAACCATCTCGAACGACGCCGAGCCTGAACCGATTACCGGCCCGGCGCGCAGCTCGACGGTCGGCAGCCCCTCGCGGAGGATCGCTCCGACCTCCGCACGGCTCGCGAGATGACGCGACAGCTTGGCCACCTCGGGCACCAGGCCGCCGAGGTAGATGACGCGCGCGAGTCCCCGGGCCGCCGCCACGAAGGCCAGCGCCCCGCGCCGGTCGCGCTCCGCGAAGTCCGCGCCGGCGTCCATCGAGTGGACCAGGTAGTAGGCGGCATCCATTCCGCCACAGGCCGTGCGGACAGCCTGCTGGTCCTCGATCGAGCCGGTTGCGACCTCGACTCGGTCGGCCCACGGGCGGCCGACAATACGCCGCGGGTCGCGCACCATCACCCGCACCCGGTGCCCCTGCTCGAGCAGTCGCGGTACCACCCGGCCGCCGATATAGCCGGTGGCGCCCGTGACGAGAACGCTCCGCACACCGGTCATGACAGGTTTCCCGTGCCGCGCGCCAAGAATCGGACCGGCTCGAGAGAGCTCTCGTTCGTCGCTCGGGCTCGCAGCTGCAGGACTCCGCTCATCGCCCCTCACTCCGATCGCGGCGCGGGAACCACGGTACGAAGGCGCTCGTCTCTTCCTGGTAGCATCGGTAGTCCTCGCCGCGGCTCGCCAGGGCGCGCGCCTCGGTCGGCGGGATTCCGGTGATGAACAGGATGAACACCAGCATGACCAGCGGCGCCCCGGCCGCGATCCACCACCACGGCGAGCCGACTGCCGCCACCGCATAGGCGCACCAGTGCAGCCACTCGAAGAAATAGTTCGGGTGACGGGAGTAGCGCCATAGCCCTCGGCGGCAGGTGCGGCCGCGGTTCGAGGGGTCTCGGCGATGGGCTGCGAGCTGGCTGTCGGCGGCGCTCTCTCCGACAACCGCAATCAGCCACACCACGAACGCGGCGGCGTCGAGCGGCCCGAGCGGACGGGTGCTCACCATCGCGGCGGCGACGGGCAGCGAGAAGGCCACACTGAGGGCGGCTTGGGCCTGGAAGAAGAGGAGAATCCGGGTCTCGAAGCGGTCGCGCCAGGAGCGTCGCAGCTCCTGGTAGCGGCCGTCCTCGGGGCCGTGCAGCACGCGGTCGCACAAGATGTAGAGCGTGAGCCGGACCGACCACCCGCCAGCCATCACGGCAAGGAGTGCGCGGCGGGCGGGCTCGCCACCACCGGCGACGGCGTAGAGAATGGCGAGGAGGCCGATGCCGGCGGCCCAACCGGCGTCGACCACCCCGGCGTCTCGGGTCCGCCGCTGCACAAACCACAGCCCGGTGAAGGCGACCACAAGAGCCGCCCAGCCGATCAGCACCAGGTGGCCGTTCACCGCCGGCCCTCGCCCGGCGCCAACGGCGCCTGCCGGTGCAGCAGGCAGGGCAACACCCGGAACTCCCGACGGCAACGGTGCGCGAACAGCGCCGGAGCGGAGCCGACCAGGAGTACCCATTGGGGGTCGATCGCGCACGTGTTCTTGGGGTGGCGGTCCGGTCCTTGCCTCTGCTGCGGGGAGAAAGCGTCCGGCCTCGACATGATTCCCCCCTCATGCACCGTACTCGGGCGTTCCTCGGGGGCAGGGTTTTCCTTCCGCACTCTCTCTAGGATACTTCAGGCCCCTGGGCTATCCGGCGCCGAGCCTCTCGTCGTGCTCTTCGCGTCTCGCTATCCTCCGCATACCTTCAATTGGACCGCCCCCTCCCTATCGGAGACGCAGGAGATGGGCGTGCCATTGGCCGCCGCGTCGAGCGGCCGGGTGCAGGTGCTGGAACTGCTTGGCATACGATCTGTTGTTGCACTGGTTTTCATGAATGACGCTGCCGAGGGCCAAGCGAGAGTATCGGACTCATGGACCTCCGGGGCGCTGAACCGTACGGGCTAACGGCTCGGAAGGGCGCGGCCGGAGGCCCGGCGGGGGACCCGCGGAAGGTTGGGGGAGGAACCGCGGGCGAACGCTGCGGCAACATCGACGAGACCCCAGCCCCAGGAGTTGTTGGGACCGGTCGCGTAGTTGCCGCCACAACCTTCGACGATGGTGGGGAGGGCGCGGGCGCTGACGTCGAGTAGTGTCTCGGTGGCATCGACGTTGTGACGCAGGGCGGGTAACGCCGACCACAGGAGGGCCACCGCGCCGGCTACGTGGGGGGCTGCCATGCTGGTACCGTTCCAGGTCGCGTACAGCCCGCCGGGCATACACGACCTCACCGCCACCCCAGGAGCCACGACGTCGGGTTTGACCAGGTCGGGGTCATCCTGGTTGACGGAGGCGGGGCCACGGCTGGAGAACAAGGCGAGGTCGTCCTGGTCGTTGGTGGCGCCCACTGTATAGGCCCCCTGGTAAAGGGCGGGAGGCTCGCTCACCGTGCCGCACGCGGGGCCGTCGTTGCCGGCCGCGACCACCACCATGATGCCAGCAGCGCGGAGCGCTTCTACCCCGGCCTTGAGCGTGTCCCATGAGCACCCCTCGGATGCCGGACACGACCACGAGTTGTTCGTCACGTCGGGGGCCAAGGAAGGATCTCCTTCGGCCGGTGTTCCGCCAATCGGGTAGGGCGCCAGGAAGAACTCCATGCACTCCAGGTAGCGGGCCGGGGTACCGTTTGTCCGATCCATGTTGCGGCAGGCAATCCACCTTGCCCCCGGCGCTACCCCGATCCGGTTGCCTGCGCCGTCGTCGCCGACGACGGTGCCCATGGTGTGGGTACCGTGTCCTTGATCGTCGCACGGGACGGGGGAGTCGTTCCCGCACGGGTTTCCCACAGAGTCGTGAATCGCGTCGTGCCAGTTGTAATCGTGGTCGGCGGTCGCGCCGTCCCAGCCGCGGTAGCCGTTGCGGAGTGCGGGGTGTGTCCAGTCGACTCCCGTGTCCTGCCCGCCGACGACGATCCCCTGACCGGTGACCCCCATGGCCCACAGCGAGGGGGCGTTGATCCGCTCGACACCCCATTCGATGCCGGCGGCCAGGCTCCCGTCGTCGCTCGCGGCGGTGACTGGGAGGTTGTTTTGGACCACCGGATTCGCCTCGATGCGCGCGACCTCCGGCCGCCGGGCGAGCTCCTCCACCAGGTGCCGGTCACCGCGAACCAGGAGCGCGTTCACGATGTAAAACGGTCGAAACTGCACACCGCGCTCTGCCAGCCAGCGCCGCAGCGGCGCCTGGCTCCGCTGGGCCGTTTCCCACAACGCATCATGCACCGCCCGGCCGCGGGCGCGCCGGCTCCTGAGAGCGCGAACGCCGTCGAGTGTCGCCCGGTCCCGCAGCACGACCAGGACGTCGGCGGAGCGCTTGCCCCCGGTGTGGGCGAGCACCCATGGGTGCACCGGCGCGACTGGTGTCTCCCGGATCGAGGCCGCGCGAACGCCTGTGGATGCGGCGGCAGCCGCAACCAGCAGTACGAGGAACCCCCGCCGCCTCCGCGACGGGCTACCCGAGGACCTCCCTCCCCAGTCCATGGCCGAACTGTAGCGGACCACCGTAGTGGAGTCGAGCCTCCGTGGCGCCTCATCAGTCGTATTCGCGATAGTGAACCGCTGCCTGATTGGCGTGTCGCCGGCCTCAATGGATCGCGAATGGACGATCTGGGCTCAGGCAGACCAGCGGCCTGCGGCCGCACCCCTCGGGGACAGGAGTGCAGTCTCGAGGCAAGCCTCAGTCTGTCCTGCCGGCCCCGTGGGGCCGCTGCCCTCGGATCTGCCTCCCGGGTCCTCCGAGAGGCGAGGGAGCCCCCTCCCTTCTTGTTAGGCGTACCTGCAGGTACGTTGGAGACATGCGACAAGCGAAAAACGCGCAGATGGGCCCGTATCGTGAATCGCAGCCGAATCGGGGCCTCCGGCCGGGCCTCTAAAAGGGTGAGCCGAAGGAGAGGAAGACCTCACCGTGCGACTCACCCGGCCTGCGGTCGACCTTGAGGCCGTACTCGAGGCGGAGCGGGCCGGCAGGAGTGTCGTAGCGCACGCCGAGGCCGACTCCCCAGCGCATGTCGGACCAGCGGATGCGGCCCGGCTCGGCCCAGACGTTGCCGCCATCGACAAAGACGACGGCGGACAGCTGGCCGCGAATGGTACGGCGGTACTCGGCGTTGAGAAGTACCAGAGCGTTGCCGCCGATGGCATCGCCGTTGGCGCCGAGGGTCTGGCCGGGGATGCCGAGGCGATCGGTGGGGAACGCGCGGTGGCTGAAGCCTCCACCGGCGAAAAACCGCTCGTTGATCGGGACCTTGAGGTTGCCTGGCTGGTGGCCTCCGGTGGCAACCGGCCTGGTGGCGCTGAGGCGCAGCCCGAGAGCCCCCGTGCCCCCGGGAAGGTGGCCGTAGACCGAGAATCGTCCCTCCGCCTTGAGGAAGCGGGCATTGGCCTTGAGCAACGGGAAGGCGTACTTGAGGCTCACCGAGGCCAGCGCCCCCTGGGTGGGGAGGAATGGGTCGTTACGGGTGTCCCACTCAACGGTCGGCGTCAGGGACGCCTCCTGGACCTTCTGGTCCTGCCGCTCGAGCTCAGAAAGGATCTCCGGCGGCGCGTTCGGCTCCACGATCTGGTACTCGTACCGGAGCCACGGGCGGAAAGGCCGCAACCGCCGATTCCCGATCTCGAACCAGAAGCCGCGCCGCTTCTGGGAGTAGGCCGAGAACTGCTCCTCGGTCCTGTACAGCGCGGCGTAGCCGGGGAGGCCGATGCCGGGGATGTAGGCCTCCCGGAGACCCGCCTGGAAGCGTGTCTCGCGCCCCGAGACCCTGGTCTCGAACGAGAACGCGTGGGCTCCGCCGAGAACGTTGAGATTCGACCAGCCGAGGGTGGCGTGAGGGCCGTTGACCGTGTCCCAGCCGACGCCTACCAGGTAGGAATGCTGCAGCCCCTCGTCGCAGCGCACCACGATGCCCCGCCGGGCTCGGCGTTCCTGCCCCGGCACGGGGAGGATCTCGACGCGGCGGAAGATCCCGAGCTCGTAAAGCTTGCGCTGTGCGGTCAGGGTCGACTCGAGGCTGTACGGAGCGCCCGGGCGGAGGCCCGCACGCTCCAGGATGCGCCGCACCACCGACTCCTTGGTGTCGTGAAGGCCGGCAATGACGACCCGCGAGATAGACACAAACTGGCCCGGCTGCGCCCGCAAGACGACGCGGGCGCGGCCATGCTGGGAGGTGTCGACGTCGGCCGTGACCCGCCCCTCGGGGTAGCCGGAGTCGGCCAGTACAGTTTCCAGCCGCCGTCGTGTCGTCTTGACGCGGGCGGGGTCCCAGGGGCCGCCGTCGGTGAGGGGAAGCGGTCTGGCCTCGACCGCGATCGCGACCTCGGCGGGGAAGCCCTCAAGCCGCAGATCCTCGACGACCCATCGCGTCCCTTCGGTGATCGGGAACAGGACCCGAACTCCGTCCTCGTCGATCGGCTGCAGCACCGCGCGCTCGACGCCAACATCCGCGTAGCCTTGCTGCTGGTACAGGGTCAGGAGAGCCTGGCGGTCGGAATCGAGCGACGACCGCGTCACGATCCGACCGCGCCACCCCCCCAGCTTGCCGGCTCGCACCGCGACCGCGCGGCGCAGCTTTTTGATGGGGATCGAGGCGGCGCCGGGGAAGGAGACCTCGGTGATCCTCCTGCGGTTGAACGGGTCGATCGTGATACGGAGGGTACGGAGGGTCTTGCCGCTCTCCATTTCCACATTGACGCGGGCGAGGAGGTAGCCTCGTTGCTGGAGAGCCTCCCGGATCTGCTCGCGCAGGGCGGTCGTCTGTGCGGGGTGAATCTCTCCCTCGGCCGGGTCCGGTACAACCTCCCGCGCCAGCTTGTCGTCGTCCGGCGGGGCGTCCACCTGCATCTCCCACTGCGGTCCCGGACTGACCCGGAGAGTGAGGCTCGCGCCGCCGTCTGCCAGTTCTCGCGACAGCTGCAGCACGTCGGCCTCCCAGTACCCGGCCCCGCGCAGGGCGGCCTCGATCCGGCGCCGGACCTTGTCCTCGACGGTCGATGTCAGCTTGTCGCCGAGCAGTGATGCAGCGGCGCCGCTGAGCTTGCCGTCCTGGTCGGCGACCCCGGCCAGCTGCACTGCCGTCAGGCGGAGCGGCTCGCCGAGATCGACGGCGAGGGTGATGCGCACACTGTTGGCCTGATCGGAGTACTCGACCCATGGCTCGACCGAAGCAACGGTGTAGGCTCGCTCGTGGAGCTCGCGGACGACACGGCGGACGGAGGCGTCGAGAGCGCCTGCGGAAAACCAGTCACCGGTCTGCAGCTGCAGCCAGTTGCGGATCCGCCTTCTCCACAGCAGGCCTGGGCCTTCAACCGTGACATCGGCGATCAGCGGCCGCACACGCAGGTGCACGGTGACGTCGACGCCGCCGTCGGCTTCGTTCGTCTCGACCTGCGCCGACTCGATGTCGCCGCCGGCGAACAGGGCGCGAAGGCCTTCTCGGACCTGGCGGGGGTCGACGGGTTGGCCCTCCTGCAGCCCCAGAACTCTCTGGATTCTTGCCTGGTCGATCAAGCTATCGCTGACGACCTTGACCGACCGCACCGGCGGCTGGCCGCCGGCCGCGGCCGTCGCCGCGAGCAGCACGGCGGCGATGACGACGAGCAGGTGACGCCGGCTCATGTCAGTATCGCCGCCGCAGCTTGAGGTCGAGTGCCCAGCTGCCGTCAACGTCTCGCGTCGCTTCCAGGAATACTTGCGGGGCGAGCTGCCAGCGGCTGCGGATCACCTCTTCGCGATTGGTGGACAGGTTCGATTGTAGGATCACGGTCCACCCGGGGCTCAGCTGCTTGACGACCGTGACCCGGGCTGCCGGGCTGCCCGTGGTGGAGTCCGCGAACGGGTCGACGCGGAGCTGGTCGAGGGCGAGCAGCCCTCGTGCGCGCTGCTCGAGGACCGCATTCAGCTCGCGGGTGAGGAGAGTGGAGGCCAGGCCGACCCCGAGCGTCTCGTCGCCGCCCGGGGAGCGGCTGCCGAGAGCGACCAGGGACATAATCTGGTCCTCGGGGAGAGGCGGGTCGGAGGTGAACGTGGGGATGATCCGGTCACCACTGCCGGTCAGCGTCACGGTGACCTGGTAGGTGTCCACCCAGGCCCGTGCCTGGAGCTCGATGCGCGGCTCGATCGAGGTCGGGTTCGCGAAGGTGATGACGGCACGGTCGATCTCGTACTGCACGCCCTGGAAGGTGAACTGGCCGCCCTCGAAGAACTCGATCCGACCGACGAGCCCGGGCGATGCCGGCGTTCCGGTGATGTGCAGGGATGCAGAGCCCGTCACCCGCACGAACGGACTCCGTGCCTCGATGGTATGGTCGGCGACTACGTGCAGGTCGAGCTGAGGGAGCTGCGACGTGCGTGCCTCACCACTGCCGCCGAACCATGCGAGGAGGATCGAGCCCAGGTCATCGTTCCTCTGCAGGAGCGCCCGGTCGACGCGGAGGTCGCCGCCGAGGACCAGTTCCTCGGGGGGGCCGCGGAGGAACCACGTTCCCGAGAGGCGCGGGGTCAGCCCGGGGAAGAGCGGCAGCGCAGCGCCCTGGACCGAGCCGCTGAGGTCGAGCTCCAGCTCGGTCCCAGTCCGCTGCACCACGCCCGCGACAAGCCCACTGCCACCGAGGAGCCGGAAAGCGACCCCGTCGAGCTCGACACGGTCCTCGGAGAGGAGCATGGTGCCGCGAATGTTCGAAACCACCATCTGGCTGTCGGGAATGCGGAATGAGCCGTCGCCGAGCTCGGCGATGCCGTTGAGCTGCGGCTGCTCGACCGTGCCCGTCAGCTCGATCACCCCCTTGACGTGGCCGGCGGGCTCCCACTCGGGAAGGAGAATGCGCAGCAGAAGAGCATCCAGGGAGCCGGAGAGATTGCCGGAGAGAGCACCGTCGGCGCCGACGTTCCAGCGTGCGAAGACCTCCTGCTCCTTGCCCAGGCGGGTCCATAGCCCGTGCATGCGGAAGCCGCTCTCGGAAAGCTCGAAGCTTGCAGGCTCGACGAGCCGCAGCGGCTGCGTATCGAGCTTCATGTCGAGTCTGTCGATCGCGCCATCCACGCGCGGCGTTCCCGCCGCCGGCCATGCAACGTCGAAGTGTGCATGGGCGCCGCCCTTGAGGGGGATGCCGGAGCTAGGTGCCAGGAGTACGAGCAGGCCCCCGACCGAGGTCAGGCTCAGCTCGCCCGCTCCCGAGTAGGCGCCCTCCGGTCCCCGCGTGAGGTGTGCTTCGAGCCGTGCTGTTTGGGTCATCTCCGCGTCGACGTCGACCTTGCTGCCGTCGACGGACAGGCGCGCCGACAGCAGGTCGGACCGCAGCTCACCGGAGGCGGTCAGCACGCCGTCAAAGGGAAGTTGAAAGCTCGCGTCGCCGGCCAGCGAGCTCCCTGCGAGGCGTTCGACCATGGGTCCGAGGCCGGCGGTCGGGATGCCGTCCCAGTGAAGGTGGCCGGAGACGACACGCTCGAGGACCCGCCATTCGGCGTTGCCGGTGAGTCCCGCTGCACACTCGAGGCCGCGCAGTTGGAAGGTGCCGTCGCTGAGGTCGACCGTCGCCGAGCCGTCGCCGAGAGGCAGGCCGCCGATCTCGAGACCGGTGAGACCGAGCGCCCAGGAGCCCCGTGGCCGGGCGATCGGACCCCGCAGCGTGCCGGTGAATGATGCCGTGCCGGCAAGCCCCTTCTCGACGCCGAGCCAGCCGGCTACCTCTGCGAGCGGGATGCTGTGGCCGCGGAAGGTCAGGTCGAGCTGATTGTCGGCGTTCTCCGGTGCCCATCGCAGGCTGCCAGTGACCCCGCCGTCACCGTCACCGATGCGGTAGACCGCGTCGGTGATGTCGAGACCGCCGGCGGATATGGTGGCCGCCAGAAGGACGCGATCGAAATGGATCGGCGTCAAGGTCAGGGGGTGTGCCTCGAGGCGGGCCTCCACGCGGAGATGGTCCCACGGCCCGGCCAGCCCGAGCTGGAGCTCGCCGGTGCCGCCGAGGTCGGCCGGCAGCACGGTGGCGCCGATCCAGGCGTTGACAGCGGGCGCGAGCTCGGCCAGTGCCGCCGGCGAGGCCCGTACCGACCACGCAGGCTGCCAGGTTGCGAGGGTGAGCGGACCCTCCCAGCTCACCGTGGACGATCCTATCCTGAGCTCCTTGCCGGAGAAGCGCAGGAGGCCTTCCGGGGTGAGAGCCACGTGCAGCTCGCCGTCGACGGGAAGACGACCGCGCGCCGGGTGCAGCCGGGCGACTCCCGCGCCTTCACCGGCGCTGATCGCCATCCCGTTCCACGACAGGGACGCGTCGAGATCGGCGGTGGCGGCAAGGCCCGCGTCCGGCACCTTGAGAAGGCGCAGGAACGCTGGCATATCCATCCCGTGGCCGGTCAGCTCCACCCGGTGCCGAAACGGCTCCGCGAGTTCGAGTAGATGGTAGCGGCCGGAAAACCGACCGCCGCAGAAGCGGGCTGTTTCGAGGGTGCCCCGGATGCCGTCCCGTGCCACCGAGAGAGTTCCGGCGATGTCGTGCAGCGGAAGGCCGGCGGCGACGATGCTGTGCGAGCTCACATGAGCGGTGAGCAGGCTTGGCGCCGCGGTGTCAAGGTCGAGGGTGACGTTGCAGTTGCCCGAGAGGACGCCACCGATGTGAACGATACGATCAAGCTCGGAAAGGGAAAGACTTCCGGCACCGCTGAGGCGGACTCGACCCTCCTCGACGTCGCCGTCGCCGTCGAGCTGGAGTCCCGGTCTGCTGGCTCGCCAGTGATCGATCCGGAAGTGGTCGGTAAACGAGAAGCGGGCCTCGACCGCGGCTGTTACTGCTTCGAGACCGGGGGCCGCAACCGTGGCCCTGGCGACTCGGACCAGACCGCGGGGAGGCCCGGCGGCGTCGGTCCACGCCGCCGACAGCCCGTCGAGGGAGACCGCAAGATCGCCCGGTAGATCCGTGCCCTCGAGGTTGACCCGGCGCATGTCGAGGTGACGGACGGCGAGCTTGATCCAGGAGGTGCCGCCCCGGGCGGCTCCGGACGGCGGACGCGCCTTCAGATGGACGCCCTCGATGGTGACCGAGCCGAGCTCGATCGTCCGCCGCACCAGGCGGACGCCGGCCAGCTCAACTGCGACGAGCTCGGCTCGGCAGGAGACGGCCGGCGCCTCGATCGTGAGATCGTGAAGAACAATGCGTGGGGGCAGGAGGCCCCAGTCGAGCTCGCCAACGGTGATGTCGGCGCCGGTAAGGGAACCGACGCGGGAGGTCAGCCAGCGCGCGACCGCACTCCGGGTCTGCTTCCGGTTGAGGAAGTGGGAGGCCGCAACGATGACGAGCAGGCACAAGGCGATGGTCGCAAGACCCGCAATGGTTGTCCGCCTGAGATGGCGATACCTCACCCTCCGCGCTCTCCCCACTTCAGCTTGCGGTGCAGGATCTGAAAGAAGGAACGCCGGTGGTTGGTGACCAGCCGAACAGGTTCCGGACAGCGCTGGATGCGAACCAGTTCCCGCGGCGACAGGGGGAAACCCTCCTGGCCGTCGAGAGTGAGATAGACCTCCTCGGACAGGCTTTCCAGGCGGACCTCCACGACCGCATCCAGCGGCAGCACGATCGGCCGGTTGGTGAGCGTGTGCGGGCAGATCGGCGTGATAGCCATGGCGTTGAGCGTTGGGTAGAGGATCGGACCGCCGGCGGAGAGGTTGTAGGCGGTCGACCCGGTCGGGGTGGCGACGATCAAGCCGTCGGCACGGAAGCGGCTGACGAACTGGTTGTTCACGTGCACCGAAAGGACCACAATGCGGGCCAGAGCCGACTTGTTGATCACTGCATCGTTGAGCACGTTACGCACGACGGGGTCCTGGCCGGGCGTGTGAACCGTGACCTCAAGCCGCTCCCGCTCCTCGATAGCGGCCCGTCCCTCGATCGCGGCGTGAAGGATCGGGAACAGGGTGTCCGCTGGGTGTTCGGTCAGGAAGCCCAGGGTGCCGAGGTTGATGCCCAGGATTGGCGTTCCCGCCAGCTTCCCACGGACGACCGACAACAGTGATCCGTCACCGCCGAGAACCACGATGAGGTCGACCTGCGAGGGGAGATCGAGCCGCCGGGGCCCTGCGGGCGCGTTGACAACGGCGGCGGACTTCGGGTCGAGCACGGCCTCGACCCCCAGGCGCTCCAGTTCGACCAGGAGCTGACGTCCGAGATCGACAGCCTCCGGGCTTGAGCCCTTGAGGACAACGCCAATACGGTGAATCGGTCTCTCGGCCATCACTGCACATTGTAGCTGCACTCGCGGAACATCTCCTTGATGCCAGCTCGGCGCCGCCTTTCGCTTCTCACCGGGCTGGGTTAGGATGCAGGTATGAAACGGCTGCTGATAATGCTGGTCGCCCTCGGGGCGGCGGCCGCCGCGGCCGCGCAGGGCACCGCCCCCCGTGCCTGGCAGCAACGGCTGCAGGTCGACGTCCCGCTGCCGGTGCCAGTAGTCGCCCTCGAGGCGGCCAACCCGTTCGTCGTTGCGTTGGACGAGCCTCCCAAGCTGCTGCGGACGGCGCCACCGCGCAAGCTGGAGATTGCCGTGCAGGCGCGGGTTGCTGTCTACGTGGACGCCGCCGGCGACTGCCAGGGTGCGGTGCCGCTGAGCACTCCGTTTCCGGCCATCGCCCAGCCGCTCGTGTCGGGGCTGATGAAGAGCCGTTTCGAGCCTGCACTGATCAACAAGACTCCGCAGCCGTCGTGGGTAGTGCTCGAGATCGGGCTCGAGGGGAAGATCAAGGAGAGCGCCACCTCCAACCAGTCGCTGGTGATGCCCGATCCCGCCTCACCTCCTCATCCGCCGCAGGCGGCGCCGTCCTACCCGACGGGTCGTCTCGCCCAGCTGCCGGTAGCCGACGTGTCGCGATTGACGACGCGCGCAAAGCCACGCCGACTCAGGGTCAGGATCTCGGGCGGCGAGGTGCAGTCTGGCGTGCATGCGCTGGTTCACCTGACGGCGGTCGGGAAGTGTGATCGCTTCGTGCCGCTGGAGGTCGACTCGGGGCTTCTCTCGTGGCTGTCCACGTACCTGGCCACGTGGCAAGCATCGCCGGCGCGGCGCGGGGGCGAGCCGGTCGACTGCTGGGTCGACTACAGCGCAAGGGTCGTGGTCAAGCTCTCCAGCCTCGGATCCTCCACCGTCACGGTTCTCACCGACGTGCCATTTACCCTTTCCGCCTCAGGATCTTCCGCTCAGACCCTTGGCGGAGGGTGACGCGCTCTGAGTCGAGCCACTCGAGCATGGGGATCGCTAGCTTGCGGGTAAGGCCGAGGCGGTCCTTGAACTCACCGACCCCGAACCCGTCGACCCCCCAATCGAGCACCGACCGCTTGACCTCGTCGAGGATCGCGCGGTGGATCAGGTACTTGCCTTCGAGGCGGACCAGCCGCCCCCGTTCGACCAGGAAGCGGCAGATCCCTTCCACGGTCGCAGGGCGGGCCTCGAGGCCGGCCGCCACCTCTGCCGGTGACGGCGGCTCGAGGCCGGCGTCCCGATAGCGGCGCTCGACCTTGCGGACGAGCTCCTCGCCGGTCGCGGTCATGTGGACGCTGCCGCCGGCGGGGACGACTTTCCCCTCGGTGAGCTCGAGGATGCCGCGCTGGCGAAGCTCCTCCAGGTAGACGTCCGCCAGCGCCGCGGCCGGCCGCGGCAGGACGGCGGAGGCGAAGTCGCGGGAGGGGACGCCGGAAGAGACCTCCTTGCCGGCCAGGCGGCGGTCGAGCTCCTCGCGCGCGCGGGCCGCGAGCCTGGTGAGATGGCGATCGAACACGAAACGGGGAGGCTGGGTCGTCAGCACCCGCAGGAGGCCCCCCTCGAGGAGCCGGCCGAGCGGCGCCTCGACGGCTGCGGGTAGCACGCCCAGGCGGGCCGCGAGGTCGCCGCCGGTGAGGGCCGCGAGGCCCGCGCTGTCGATCCAGGCGCCAAGGAGCTGCGGCCAGGCGGAGCGTTGAATCGGTGGTAGCTCGCTGAGACGCGCCGCGTCACGTCGACGGAAGCGCCCGAGGTGGGCGTCGAGAACGATGCCGCCGGCGAAGGTGTTGACGGGCGCCGGGCGGCGCAGGATCAGCCGGTCACCAGGGAACAGCAGCATCGGCTCGCTGAGGGCAATCTGGGCGACCGTCGTGTGGCCCGGCGCCAGCGGTCGGGTTGCCAGGCGCTCGATTTTGGCCGCGGCACGGTCGGCGAGAGCATGGACCTCGACCTCCTCGTCCTCGTCGAGGGAGTGACCGGCGAGGGCGAGGAGCTCAAGACGGATCGTCGCCAGCCGCGTGGTCTGCCACGGCCCCGGAGCGAGGACCTGATGCCCCCGCTGTAGATCGGCCCTGCCGATGCCGACAAGGTTGATGGCGACCCGCTCCCCGGCCTCGACCTGCTGGCGCTCGGCGCCATGAACGTGGAGCCGCCGTACTCGCGCCGTCAGCCCGACCGGGTAGATGGTGACGCTCCGTCCCACCTCGAGCCGCCCCCATAGCGAGGTTCCGGTGATGACGGTCCCCGCTCCGGTGAGAGAGAAGACACGGTCCACAGGTTCGCGGAACGGACGGTCCTCGATGAGCCGCGGGCGGGCGGCGGCCGCCCGCTCGACGAGCACGCGGCGGAGATCGTCAATTCCGGCCCCGGTGCGCGCCGACACCGCGACCACCGGCGTATCGGCGAACGCCGTACCGGCAAGCAGCTCGCTGATCTCCTCCACCACCAGCTCGACCAGTTCCTCGTCCACGAGGTCGAGCTTGGTCACCGCCACTGCCCCGCCGCGGACACCCATCAGGCGGATGACCTCCAGGTGCTCACGGGTCTGGGGCATGATCCCCTCGTCGGCGGCGACCACCAGCAGCGCGAGGTCGATGCCCGCGGCGCCGGCGATCATTGTGTGCACGAGGCGTTCGTGGCCTGGGACATCGACGAAGTGGAGCTGGAGATCTCGTTCCTCAAGGTGAGCGAAGCCGAGATCGATCGTGATCCCCCGCTCCCGCTCCTCCGGCAACCGGTCGCAGTCGATGCCGGTCAGCGCCCGTACGAGCGCGGTCTTGCCATGATCGATGTGTCCCGCCGTGCCGTAGACCACGTGCCTCATGGAGGCATGGTAGAGCAATCCGCTGCGCGAATCGCTGGCCCGCGTGTTTTTCCGGCGCATGAAGGGAGGCACGCGAGGTGCTGGTGAGAGGTCTGGCGCTACTGGTTCCCTTGTCTCCGCCGGGGCGTTGCGGGATACTGCGTGCCGGAAGAACCAGTGGCGGAGCGGCGTCTGAGATGGGCAGAGCTTGATGACGGGGCCGGCAGTAGAGCGATACACGGTCTCTCTCTCCGTGGTACGTAGAGACGAAGGGGGAAGAGGAGATGGAAGAAGAAGGATCGGCGGCCGGGAGCGGACCGCGGGTCAATGACTTTTCGGTTCAGGTGGCGACGGTCAACGGGACGGGCAGCCAGAGCGCGAACCTGGTGTTACTACGGACGCTGTTCCGGATGGGGATCATGGCCTCGGGGAAGAACCTGTTTCCCTCGAACATCGCCGGTCTGCCGACCTGGTTCACGATCCGCGTCAGCGGTGACGGTTGGATCGGTTCGCGACGCGATCACGAGGTGGTGGTGGCCTTCAACCGCGATACCGTGACCGAGGATCTGGAAGCGGTGGCCGAGGGCGGGATCGTCTACGTGGACGACAAGTTCGAGACCCCGCAGCGCGAAGGCATCACCGTGCACCGGGTGCCATTCACTGCGATCGTCCGCGACGCGTGCCCTGAGGCGCGCCTGCGCAAGCTCGTGGCCAACATGGCATATGTGGGGGTGCTGGCTCAGCAGCTCGGCCTCGACATGAACGAGGTCGAAGCGGCGATCGGTGCCCAGTTCGAGAACAAGCCCAAGGCGGTCGACCTCAACCTGGCGACGGTTCGCGCGGCGTCCGCGTGGGCGGCCGAGAACCTGCCGTCGCAGAACGTCTTCCGGGTCGAGCGCGGCACGGCCACCAAAGGCAAGATACTGATCGAGGGCAACCGTGCGGGCGCGTATGGCGCAGTCTTCGGCGGTGTGCAGGTTGCGGCGTGGTACCCCATTACGCCCTCCTCGTCGCTGGCGGAGGCGCTCATCGAGCAGCTCGGGCAGCTCCGCCTCAACCCGGACACCGGTAAGGCCTCGTACGCGGTGGTCCAGGCCGAGGACGAGCTTGCGGCTCTCGGCATGGTGATCGGCGCCGGCTGGGCCGGCGCGCGCGCAATGACCGCGACGTCCGGACCGGGGATCTCCCTGATGGCCGAGTTTGCCGGGCTTGCCCACTTCACGGAAACGCCGGCGGTGGTGGTCGACGTGCAGCGTATGGGTCCGTCCACCGGGCTGCCCACTCGCACCTCGCAGGGGGACGTGCTGTCGCTCGCCCTGCTCTCACACGGTGACACCATGCATCCCGTGCTGTTTCCCGCCGGGCCCGACGAGTACTTCTCAATGATGGTCGAGGCGTTCGATATCGCTGCCAGGCTGCAGACCATCATCTTCGTCGCCGCCGACCTCGACCTCGGTATGAACTGGTGGATCGCTGAGCCGCTCGCCTATCCCGAGGCGCCCATCGATCAGGGCAAGGTGCTGAGCGTCGAAGAGATCGAGAGACTCACCGAGTGGGGCCGCTACCGGGACGTCGACGGCGACGGCATTCCGTACCGGACCCTTCCCGGCACTCCCGATCCCCGGGCGGCGGTGTTCATTCGCGGCTCCGGACATGACGAGAACGCCCGCTACTCCGAGGACGCCGGCAACAACATCAAGCTCCTCGAGCGCCTTCGCCGCAAGCTCCTCGACAACGTCGGCCTGCTGCCGAGCCCAACCGTCGACGAGGGCGGTGGCGCAAAGGTCGGCATTGTCGCCTACGGGACGAGCCACTGGGCGACAGCGGAGGCGCGCGACATCCTCGGTCGGGAGGGACTGGCGGCGTCGTACCTGCGAATCCGTTCGTGGCCGTTCGACCAACGGGTGCTTGACTTCGTTGCACGTCACGAGCGTGTGTACGTGGTCGAGCAGAACCGCGACGGACAGCTGGCCCAGCTGCTCACCGTCGCGGTGCCGGAGCACGCGGCGCGGGTTCGTTCAATCGGCTACTGCGGAGGTCTGCCGCTGCCGGTGGAGGTGGTCCTGGAGAGCATCCGCGAGCAGGAGAGGGAGGTCTGAGATGGCGACCGGGGCGGAGAAGAAGCCACAGGAGAATCGCATCGGGCTCACGATCGCCGACTACAAGGGCGGCAAGTCGACTCTGTGCGGCGGTTGCGGTCACGACGTCATCACCAACGCGATCATCCGCGCGTTCCACGAGATGGCGGTGGAGCCGGAGAAGGTGGCCAAGCTGTCGGGCATCGGCTGCTCATCGAAGACACCGACCTACTTCCTGGATCGCGCTCACGGCTTCAACGGCGTTCACGGAAGGATGCCGGCGATGGCAACTGGGGCCGCGATCGCCAACGGCCGGCTGCAGGTCATCGGGGTCTCCGGCGACGGCGACACTGCATCCATCGGCATGGGTCAGTTCGTGCATCTGCTGCGGCGCAACGTACCGATGATCTACATCGTCGAGAACAACGGGGTCTACGGGCTCACCAAGGGCCAGTTCTCGGCCACAGCCGATCTCGGCTCCAAGCTGAAGACCGGGGTCGTCAACGAGCTGCCTCCGGTCGACCTGTGCGGGCTCGCCATCGAGCTCGGGGCATCGTTTGTCGCTCGTTCGTTCGCCGGCGATGTCAAGCAACTGGTCGGGATCCTGGAGGCGGCGATCGCGCACCGGGGCACGGCCTTGATCGATGTCATCTCGCCGTGCGTGACCTTCAATAACCACCCCGGATCGACGAAGTCGTACGACTACGCCAAGGACCATGAAGCACCGGTTCACCAGATCGAGTTCGTGCCGTTCTTCGATCACCCGATGGTGGAGCAGGAGCCGGGCCAGGTACGGGAGGTGCAGATGTACGACGGCTCGGTCGTGCGTTTCCGGCCCGTCGAGGAGGACTATGACCCGCGCGACCGGCACGGTGCCTGGCACCACCTCAAGGAGGCGGCGGTGCGATCCGAGATCCTGACCGGAATCCTGTACGTTGATGAGAAGAAGCCGGACTTCCTGCAGATCCTCGATCTCGGAGAGACCCCACTCGTGGACTTTCCCGTTGACAAGCTACGTCCGTCGCGTGCGGCGCTCGACGCGGTCAACGCGAGCCTGATGGAGGGTTGATGGGCTCCGGGAAGGCGGCCAGCCGTCCCCCGATCGAGCAGGAGCTGAAGATCCCGGTCACCGATCTCGGGCCGGTCCGGGCGCGGCTGGAGGCGGCCGGCGGAGAGCTCACGACCCCGGCACACCTCGAGACCAACCTACTGTTCGACAACGCCGCCGGCGAGCTGGCGACCTCCCGGCTCGCGTTGCGGCTACGCCGGGTCGACCGCGGCTGGGTGCTGACACTCAAGGGACCGCCTGTATACCGCGGGGCAGTCAAGGAGCGCGAGGAGCTGGAGACTCAGGTTGAGGACGGCAAGACGGTGGTGGCAATCCTCGAGCGCCTCGGCTTCCGTCCCGTCGTCCGCTACGAGAAGGAGCGTGAGAGCTGGCGGCTCGGTGAGGTCGACGTGGCGCTCGACCACACGCCGATGGGCGATTTCGTCGAGATCGAGGGACGACTCGAGCACCTCGATGTGGCGGCGCGCCGGCTGGATCTCGACCCGCGGCGCGCGGTTCCTGACTCGTACGTCGCTCTGTGGAACTCATACCGGGAGGAGCATCCGGAGCTCGAGTTGCCGATCCACATGGTGTTCGGAGCATGAGCGAAGAAGGTGGGTCGGCGGTTGCGATGGTGCTGGCCGCGGGGCGCGGCCGGCGGATGGCCCCCCTCAGCAACGTGCTGCCGAAGCCGGCCCTGCCGCTGCTCGGACGCCGGCTCGTCGGCTGGGCGATGGAGCAGGCGGCGGTGGCCGGCGCCGACACGGTCGTGATCAACGCCTGGCATCTGGCGGCGCGTCTCGAGGAGGCGGTGGCGGAAGAGGCCCACCGCGTAAGAAGGGTCTCAGTCTCCCGCGAGCCCGAGCTGATGGGGGGTGTGGGAGGGCTCGCCCTCGCCCGCGATTGTGCCTTGCTCGACGGCGACGGTCCGTTGTTGGTCCTCAATGGAGACGTCGTCTTTCGCCTCGACCTCGACCCTGTCCTTGCGCGCCACCGCAACAGCGATGATCTGGTCACGCTGGCCCTCCTGCCACACCTCGATCCCACCGCGTGGAGCCGGGTGCTACTCGACGGTACGGGGCGCGTGGAGCGGATCATCGAGCCGGGGAAGCCTGCAGCGGGCGAGGTGCCTCTGCTCTATACCGGAGTGATGGTGGTGAGTCGGGAGGCGTTGGTGGCGCTGCCGGCCGGGCCCGGCGAGATCGCCGATCTTCTGTGGGCGCCGGCCTTGGGGGCTGGGCGTCTCGGGGGCGCAGTCGTTTCCGGTTACTGGCGGGAGGTTGGGACGCCGGAGGCGTACCGCGCCGAGGCCGTGCGGCAGCTGGGAGAGGGGAGCTGGCGCCACCCCGAGGCGACCGTCTCGCCCGCCGCAAAGCTCGTGCGCTCAGTGGCGGGGCGCGGCGCGCACATCGAGGAAGGTGCCCGCGTGATCGATTCGATTGTCGCCGAGGGCGCCGTCGTCGGTGCCGAGGCGTCGGTCATCGGTTCCGTCCTCATGGGACGGGTCGAGGCCGCGCCGCGCGAGTACCTCGCCGGCGCCGTCAGGGCTGCGGCGGGGTAGGGGGTTCTTCTGGAGCTCCGGCGGCCGTGCGTTCGTGAGGCGAACCCCCGTCTCGCGTCTCCGGCGGTCGCGAGGCAGTAAGTGGGGATGAGCAGCCTCGTGGCGACCGCCGGCGCTTGTAGTTCGTGAACGCCCTTTAGAGGAACATCAAGGACAGTACGCCCGTTTCAACGTCACATACTTTGGAGCGCGCTACAGGTGCTTGCTCCGGGTGGACGGGGCACTTTCTTCTATCCTCTTTCCTTTCTCTTCGTGTCCGGGTGGGTGGGGGAACCTACTTAATGACTTAATCACTTGCTCACCGGGTGGGTGGGACCTCCTCACTTTCTCACCTTCTCACCTCCTGGGTGGGCGGGGGTCCCTACAACCCGGTTTTCCGCCAGCGCGGCCAGCCGCTGCGCCAGACCAGCGTCCGCACCCTGGCGGTTGGGCCGAAGACGCGTAGGACGCGCATCTCGCGGACACCGTCGCTGAGGTAGATCGAGGACGGGGTGGCCGTGCCGGCCGGCTTGAAGGTGACGATGTCGCCGCGACCGGCGCGAATCGGGTCGTCCAGGTTGCCACGCAGCCAGCCGTGGCCGCTAGGATCGGGGATCCGGACGCCGCGCAGGATTCCAGGGCCCGCGCCGTCGGCGGCGAGTCGAAGCACCTCACCGGTGATGCGATCCCGTCCGGCGCGGATGTCCGCATGGTTGACGCCGTCGCCGTCACCGTCCTCGGCAAGGTAACAGCGCCAGCGGCCGCCGTCTGGGCGCTCGAACACGAGGGCGCTCGCGCGACCGTGCAGAACAGCCTGCGCGCGGCCGCGGGTTACCAGGCCGACGAGCTGCTGCGACGTGCGCATCAGGGCGGCACGGCGCGCGAGTGCGGTGAGGTCCGGAATCGCGATGGCTGTGACGATGGCGACCAGGGACAGGACGATCAGGAGCTCGGCGAGCGAGGAGCCGCCTTCGCTGTGGCAGGTCATGATACTCATGGGGTCCTCCGAAAAACGCGGCCCCGAAGGGCCGCATCCCATCCACGCTGCTTGTCGTTTCGTGTCAGTGGGCAGAATCCGCGCCGGCGGACCGACGCGGCAGACGGATCTTCTCGGAGAGCGTGGTCTCGCCGGTTACGGCGAGATACGGAGCGAGGGAGGCGAGCGACCGCTCGCCGATGCCCCGGACCGCGACCAGCTCGTCGGCGGACTTGAATGGCCCGTTGGCCTTGCGAAAGTCGACGATCCTCTTGGCCAGAGCGGGACCTACTCGTGGCAGGAGCTGCAGCTGGTCGGCGGTGGCGGTATTCACGTTCACCACCCCTTTGGCGTGAGTCGCGGCACCGCCGGCAGCGGCAGCAGCGGCAATCGCCAGGACGAGGACAAAGACGGTCAGAACGTGGCGGATCATGTTGTATCTCCTTGCTGTCTTGTTGTTGTTTCGGGGTCGATTGGGCCGAGGTTCCTGGGTTTACGGTCCGCGCATGTCGGGGCCTCCTTTCGCTGACGCCACGGACATCGCACGCCTCGTGCCAGGTTCTTGATCAAGTAATAAGTCTATGAATTGCAATATGTTACGGTCTTCTCTGGGAAGGCTCGTCAGGCCACAGGGTGTAAGAAGCCCCTGTCAGTCTTGGGGGAGCATCCCCGATCCCCGGGGTGTCAAGGTTTTCTGTCAGTGTCACGAGCGCTTCACGGCGTCGGCTCGCTACCGTCGAGGAGGCTGCAACAGCGTCAAACCCTCAATCCGACAGGAATCTCCGGAGGGTCGCGCGGGTCCGCCGACGAGAACTTGGGTATACTCCCGCGGTGATGGTCGGACTACGAGCCTCGGCTGTGGCGCCCGGCGGGCGCCGTGACGCGGGAGGGACCGGTGGGCGCTGAGCTGGCGCTCGTGGTCTCCGGCGCGTCCGGTACCGCACTGGCGCGACATCTTGCAGTGAGGGCGCTGGTGGACGGCGCCGTCGACACGTTGCACCTTGTCATGACCGGTCCGGGCGGCAAGGTGGCCGCGCACGAGCTCGGCGAAGAGTGGGCCACTGCGGCGCGCTTTCGCGATAGTCTGCCGCTCGAGAAGAAGACGCGCGCCAAGGTCCAGGCCTGGAGCGATGCTGAGCTGATGGCACCGGTCTCGTCTGGTTCCCATCGCCTCGACGGGGTCATCGTCCTGCCCTGCTCGGCCGGGATGGTGGGCTCCCTTGCGAACGGCATCTCGCGCGGGCTCGGTCAGCGCGTGGCCGACGTCGCCCTCAAGCAGCGTTGGCCGCTCGTTCTCGGAGTGCGCGAGACGCCGATGTCAGTGATTCTGCTCACCAACCTCCGGCTGCTGGCGGAAGCCGGGGCGCACGTCGTACCGCCGGTCCCGGCGTTCTACCTGCGTCCGGACGAGGCCGGCGCGATGCGCGTGTTCATGGACCACTATGTGATGCGGGTGCTTGACCTGCTCCGCATCCCGAGCGGCGGCGAAAGGCTGCGATGGAACGGGTGAGCACTGTCCCGCGCACGTTCGCAGGCCACCTCCGTGAAACGGCGGAGATGATCAAGATCCAGCACACGGTGTTCGCGCTGCCGTTCGCACTGATCGCCCTGGTAACGGCCTCTGGAAGCGGGTGGCCGGCACCACCGGTGTGGTTGTGGGTGCTGGTAGCCATGGTGGCGGCGAGAACTGCGGCGATGACGTTCAACCGCCTCGCCGACCACGGTATCGATGCCGCCAACCCGCGCACCAGCGGCCGAGCGCTGCCGGCCGGCAGGCTCGGCCGTCCGTTCGCCTGGGGGGTGACGGCGCTGTCGGTGGCGGTGCTGGTGCTGGCGGCCGGGATGCTCAACCGGACCTGTCTTGTGCTGTCGCCGGTCGCGGTCGCGGTGCTCCTCGGCTACTCGTTGAGTAAGCGGTTCACGACCTGGGCCCACGTCTGGCTCGGTCTGTCGCTGGGGCTGGCACCGGTCGGCGCCTGGCTGGCTGTCAGCGGCCGGCTCGCGCCGGCGCCGCTGGTGCTGGGAGTGGCGGTGAGCCTGTGGGCAGCCGGGTTCGATATCATTTACTCCTTGCAGGACAAGGCCTTCGATCGTGAGCACGGGTTGTTCTCGGCGCCGGCCCAGCTGGGCGCCCGACGGGCGCTTCTGCTGGCCCGCGGCGGCCACCTACTGGCGCTTGCCGGCTTCTCCGTTTTCGCTGCCATCGCCGGCGGTGGCGCACTGAGAGCGCTTGCCGTGGTGGCGGCGGCGGGCCTGTTGGCGTGGCAGCACCATCTGGTGGCGCCGGACGACCTCAGCCGGGTCAACGCGGCGTTCTTCACCACCAACGGGATCCTCTCGGTTCTGATGTGCGCGCTGTTCGTGCTGGCGAAGCTGACGGCGGGTCCATGAGCCGAAGGCTCCCCTTCCGTCACATCGCTGTAGAGGGCCCGATCGGCGTCGGCAAGACCTCGCTGGTCGAGTTGCTGGCCCGGCGATTCGAGGGCGTGATGGTGCTCGAGGACATCACCAACCCGTTCCTGCCCTCGTTCTACGAACGGCGGCCGGGAGCTGCCTTCCAGGTGCAGATGTACTTCTTGCTGTCGCGCTTCCAGCAGCAGCGCGAGATCGCCCAGATGGACCTTTTCCACAGCCTGGTTCTGGCCGACTACACGTTCCCGAAGGACCGGATATTCGCGTACCTGAACCTCGACGATGCGGATCTCAAGGTGTACGAGAAGCTGTACCCGGTCCTTCAGCAGGAGGTCCCGAAGCCGGACCTCGTGATCTACATGCAGGCCTCGGTGCCGGTGCTCCTGGAGCGAATCCGGCGCCGGTCCCGCGACTATGAAAAGAACATCGACACCGAGTATCTTGAACGGCTGAGCGAGGCGTACTCCTACTACTTCTTCCACTACCGGGAGACGCCATTGCTGGTCGTCAACACAGACGACATCGACTTTGTGAACAACCCCGCCGATCTCGACGCCTTCGCAGCTCAGATCGCTCGTTGCCGGCGGGGTACACAGGTCTACGTGCCGCTCGGATCCGATCGGACCGAGACGCTCCCCGTGGACGCGGATCGAGGAGAGTCGCCGTGAGGGTCTGGGCATCGACTTGGAGGTGTCCTGATGGACCATGCCGTCACGGTTCCGGAGGTCCGGTCCGCTAAGGGGGAGCGCACCCTCGTCATGATCACCGCCTACGACGCGCCGACGGCGCGCTGGGGAGAGGCTGCCGGCGCCGACATCCTGCTCGTGGGCGACTCGCTGGCGATGGTGGTCCTCGGCCACGACAGTACGCTGGCGGTCACACTCGACGAGATGCTGCACCACGCGCGGGCGGTGATGCGGGCCAGCCGGCGTTGCCTGGTGGTCGGTGACCTGCCGTTCGGCTCGTACCAGACGAGCGTCGAGCAGGCGGTCGAGAGCGGGGTCCGCTTCCTGCGCGAGGCGGGCGTGCATGCGGTCAAGCTCGAGGGGCTGTGGCCTGAGCGGGTCGAGGCGCTGGTCCGAGCGGGCATCCCGGTGATGGGCCACCTCGGCCTGACGCCGCAGTCGGTGCACAGCTTCGGCGGCTATCGGGTCCAAGGGCGCGAGGTCGAGGACGCCCGGGCGCTGGTCGCTGCGGCCCGGGAGCTCGAGGCGGCGGGCTGCTTCTCGATCGTGCTGGAAGGGGTGCCGGCGGAGGTCGGCCAGACGATCACCTCGGAGGTCGGCATCCCGACGATCGGTATCGGCGCCGGCGTTGCCTGCGACGGACAGGTGCTCGTGGTACACGACCTGCTGGGGTTCTCGCCGCCGCCGCGGCCGCGGTTCGTGGCGCCGTACGCCCGTCTCGGCGACGCGGCGGTGACCGCGATCTCGCGCTGGTCGGACGATGTTCGCCACCGGCGGGTACCGACCGCGGCGCAGTCGTACCATCTCAAGCCGAAGGCGGCCGCAAGCTGGCGGCGGCGGCTGATTCAGGAGGCGTGATGGAGATCGTCAGCACGATCGGGGCCGCACGGAAGCGGCGGCAAACCGACCGCGATGCCGGACGCTCGGTGGTCCTGGTGCCGACCATGGGCTACCTGCACGAGGGCCACCTCTCCCTGGTTCGCAGGGCCTGCCAGATGGGTGACAGCGTGTGGGTTTCGATCTTTGTCAACCCGACCCAGTTCGGACCGGGGGAGGACCTCGAGCACTACCCGCGCGACCTCGAGCGCGACGCGGTGCTGCTCCAGGCCGAGGGGGTCGACGTCGTTTTCGCACCGTTAGCGGACGAGATGTACCCGCGGCCGCCGATCGTCGAGATTGGCTTCTCCGGCCTCGACGGGAAGCTGTGCGGGGCCCGTCGCCCGGGCCACTTTGCCGGCGTCGGCCTGGTCGTCGCCAAGCTGTTCAACATCGTCGAGCCGGTGGCCGCCGTCTTCGGCCAAAAGGACGCGCAGCAGGCGCTGCTGATCCGGCGCCTGGTCGCCGATCTCGACTTCCCGGTCGAGATCGAAGTGTCGGCGACCGTGCGCGAGCTCGACGGCCTTGCCATGAGCTCCCGCAACGTTTATCTTTCACCGTCGGAGCGGGATGCAGCGCCGGTGCTGCAGCGGGCGCTGGGGGCAGCACACGATGCGATTGCCGCCGGTGAGGACGACCCGCTCGCGGTGGAGGGGCTCATGCGCGAGATGGTCGAGGCCGAGCCCCTCGCGAGGCTCGAGTATGCCGTGTGCGTGGGGGCAGCCGATCTGGAGCGCCCGCCCCGGATCGACCGGACGGTGCTGCTCGCCCTTGCCGTTCACTTCGGCTCGACCCGGCTGATCGACAACCTCCTCGTGGAGAGATGACAGATGATGCTCAGAACCTTCCTCAGGGCCAAGATCCACCGCGCGACGGTGACCGCCGCCGATCTCGACTACGTGGGATCGGTGTCCATCGACGCCGATCTCCTGGACGCCGCCGACCTCGACCACCTAGAGCAGGTGGAGATCCTCGATATCACCAACGGCTCGCGCCTCACCACCTACGTCCTTCGCGGTCCCGCGGGCAGCGGCGAGATCCGGATCAACGGTGCCGCTGCCCACCTCGTCAGCCCGGGCGACCTTGTGATTATCGTCGCCTACGCCCAGCTCGACCGCAGCGAGGTCGCCGGTCATCGAGCCCGCATCGTTCTCGTCGACGGGACGAATCGGATCGCCGAGGTGCGCGTGGATGGGCCGGCAGGCGACGAGGCTTGATCGGTGGTATCCCTCGCGTCGAACTGGCGCCGCCTTCCACCACCGCAGAGATTGCCCTACCGGACCGCCCGTGCTGGACGTGTAGATGCTGTCCTCCCGCGGTTCGTAGAGCCGTTTGAGGTCATCGTCGGGCTGCTGTCCGTCGGACAACCGGGGCAATGGGAAGGAACTGCCCGGTGAAGAGGCGCTTGCTGGTCCAATTGTGGTGGGTTGGGGTTCTTCTCCTCGCAACCGCACAGTTGCCCCGTCTCTCCCTGCTGCGGGTTGCCGTTCCGGCGCTGCCCCCGTCCACGCCGCTCGACCTGGTGCGACCGGACCTTGCTCGAAGGTGGAGCTTCCTGAATGCCGCGCGTAGCCATCTGCCACGCGGAGCGGTTGTCGTGTGCCAGGCCGAGAGCCCCGCGCGGGAGATGGAGCTGTTCATGCTGGCCCGCGGCCTGCTGACGGGCCATCGGGTCGTACCGAGGAGCTACTTCGGGGTGCCGACCCCGGATGCTGCCAAGCTCGCCACAACGGTGGCGGCATATCCGTGTCCGCAGCCGGTGCCGGACGGGCTGACCCTGACGTGGAGGGGAGAGGGAGGGTGCATCCTCACGCGTGGGGGCGATCGGTGAGTCGGGGGTTGCTTTTCCTGTTGGCTCAGTGTGTGCCGCTGCTGTTCGGCATTCCCATCGCGGTGGCCCGCGGGTGGAACGCTCTGCTGAGCTGGACCTGGTTCGCGGCCGCCTACCTTGCCGGTTCGCTGGTGCTGGCGGTGACAGCGATCGTGCTGTCGGCCGTGGGAATTCACTGGACGGTGGTCTCGGTGGTGCTCGCCGGCGGCGTGGTCGCGGCGGTGATTGCGACCACCTTCCGCGGACCGGTTTCACCGGGACGTCCTGGGAGAATGGGCGTTCCGGCTCCCGCTCTGCTCGGCGTCGGTATCGTGGCGGTGTTCGCGATGCTGGCGACCGCGACCTCGCTCGGCAACTCGGCGGACTTCACGTTCTTCTGGGGGCCGAAGGCGGTGCTGTTCGCATCGTCACGGGGGATCGACTTCGGCGCACTGGCGGGACCGTTCGCCAACTATGGACACATCACGTATCCGACCCTCTGGCCGACGGTGATGGCGTTCAGCGCCATGCTCGCGGGGCACTTGCCGTGGCGCCTGGCGCCGATGCTCACGCCTGCGTGGCTCCTGCTCTCCGTACCGTTGGTTTTCGTCCTCCTCCGTCGGCTCCTCGGTCCGCGTTAGGCTGGAGCGGTGACGGTCTTCTGGTACCTGGCGATGACCGCAAGCCTCTTGTTCTCTTACTCCGGCGGCAACGCCGAAGCTCCCCTGGTGGTCTTCGAGACGGTGGCAGTCCTAACCCTCGTGGTCGGCGGGTCGGAGGGACCGCACGAGCTCAAGGTGCTGGCCTCGCTCTGTCTCGCCGGTGCCGTCCTGACCAAGCTCGAGGGCGCAGTCGGGGCGACGCTGATCGTGGCGGGGTTCGTGATGGCGTGCTTCATCAGCGATGGTTGCCGGCGGGCCATCCGCGCGGCTGTGTACGGGG
>Ga0307425_1000049_pt1 | contig 61503 bp, 60 predicted proteins | sample SalMarWE160330MG_FD_202152 | JGI IMG/M metagenome (GOLD analysis project Ga0307425, IMG submission 202152) | Salt marsh sediment microbial communities from the Plum Island Ecosystem LTER, Massachusetts, United States - WE1603-30 | ecosystem: Environmental > Aquatic > Marine > Intertidal zone >... | reverse complement strand
CCTGACCCAGATCTCCCTGATCTCAGCCTTTTGGAGAAGATAATCGATGTGCCAGAAGAACGCTTTCTCTGTTCTGAGATGCCGAAGCAGCCTTGCTCTGAGACGCGTTTTTGCCCGTCCTGTATAGAGATAGGTACCCTGTTGAAATTCTGTTTCAGGCATATTGCCCGCCCTTATCCGACAAGGCCGCTCCACTTCCAATACCAACACATAAACTCCCTGACTTCCTTTGTTTATGAGAATTTCCGCATTCATCGGAGCAAATGATCGGCTGTTTTTTCTGATCGGCCGGACATTCTGCTGCGCGGCTACATTGTTAGAACAACCGCAATAAGAAGACAGTCATGGTTGTTATTCATGTTCATAGACGTATGTCAACCAATGGTTGTATTCTTCGAGCTCGCCCCTGACCGTTCTGTAAAATGTGTTTTGGACCTTTTGGGTGACTTCGCCCAACTGCCCGGAACCGATTGTGTAAGTCTGTTCAGACGTCTCTCCATTTGATCCGTCGGTGATTTTAACGATCGGTGCAATTTCGACAGCAGTCCCTGAGAAAAAGGCCTCATCCGCCTGAAAAAACTCCTCTTTGGTTATACTGCTCACAGTCGTTTCGATTCCAAGATCACCCGCAAACTGAAGGATGCTTGTCCGGGTTATCCCTTCTAGGATGGATTCCTTGAGGTCATTGGTCTTCAGAATTCCGTTCTTTACGATAAAAATATTTTCTCCGGGTCCCTCAGCGATATTTCCTTCCATGTTTAAAAAAACGGCTTCATCAAAACCTCTAGACCGGGCAAGCTGGCCTCCCAGGGTCGAAAGCACATAAAGTCCCCCGAGCTTGGCCCTCATGTCGAATTGAGTGTGATGGATCCGTCTCTGGGGCAGGATGTAGACCCGAGTTCCCTTTTTCGCCCCATGTCCGAGATAAGCGTCCCATTCCCACGCAGCGATGGCCAGCTCTACGGGGGAGTGCGAGGGGAGGAGCCCCAAATTGCCGAAGGAATAAAAAAGGAGTGGCCGGATGTAGGCGGCGTCCAGTTGATTTTCTCTGATGACAAGTTTGATCGCCTCAGCGATCTCTTCTTTAGGGTAAGGAATCGGCATTGAGAGCGTTGCCCCGGAGTGAAAAAACCTGTTCAGATGTTCACCAAGGCGGAAGACTGCCGGGCCTTGGGATGTGGGGTAAGCCCGGATCCCCTCGAACACCGCATTCCCGTAATGAAGAGCATGGCTCATAGAATGAACAGTGAGCGTCGACCAATCATAGAGCTTTCCCATTTGCCAGAATTTTTTAGCTTTGGGAAAGTGTGTGTTATCAAACATGTTTTCTCCTTTTCGGGTTGCGCATTTTTATTTTTATCTGATCCTTATCAAAAAATTCGATGTTTCCAGAATCATGAACCTATGTCTCGAGCGTAAATTCCCATGCGCACCAGACATTCTCTGGATGAGGGTCGGGAGGGCAGACAAGACATCTTGTTTTGAGCCTGCGATCTATGGTTTTGGCAAAAAAACTGTATTCGATGATTCCCACAGATTTGCAGGGGAAGTCGGGAAGTCCCTGTCTTTTTCGTGACTCTTGAACCCGGCATTTGTTCATATGGAATACGCAGCGGGTTTCACTCACTTCAGACACTTCTTGGACATTGATGTGTGCATACAGCCGGAAATGGAGGCACTGGATAAGGGCCGGAATGCCCCCACCCCGCTCAATTCCCAATCTTTTCATGATCCGCTCGGCTTCGATCACTGTAAATTTTTCCCATGCCTCTTTGTCCAGGTCCATGGCGGCTTCGATACCGTATCTGCTTTCGACCGCACGGAACCACAGGCCGTCATGGGCCAGCCAGTTTTTCGAGGCATCCTCCAGCAACCCGAGGATCTCTTCCTTCGACATATCTTTCAATTCTTGCATGCTACACTCTTTCGGGCACGTTATCGAATAGGGTATTCCAAACACAGAGTTCTTGTCGAGTCATCTTTGACATACGTAAGTATCCTTATTTCTGTGATAAAGGTATTAAGGGTAAAAAAGAGCGAGTCCCTGTCCTTATGAGTCTGATGGTGGTGGGTGGGGGGGTCTTCGATGAATATGGACTGTGACGAGCTCCTGCTATTATCATTTGACTTGAGAGCATCACGGAAATAAGGATGTTTCCTTGGCATACCGTTCAATGTGGCCTGTCCATAGACGCCGTGGGCTCATAATACGTCTTTCCCTTATGAGTGACACATTTGATCTTGCCCTTGCTGATCAAAATGTTCAGGTATTTTAGGACTTCATCCCTGTGTTTTCCAAGAGAAACGGAAATATCCGACAGGGTCACCGGTCTTCGCTGGATCATAGAGAGCATTTTTCGTTCGAGATTTTTTCTTTGAGGAAACTGGTCCATCTGCGCAAAGGCGGCGATGATTTCGCATTTGCTCCCGAGGTGTTTTTGGATTTTTTCCAAATCTTTGAGAGATAACGCTCTGGCGTGTGCTTCCGCAGGTGGGCGGATGACTGTGTTGAGCTGGATCTTATCAGGCTGGATATTTTTGACTGCCTCTTTGAGTTTTTGTATGTGCTGGGGAGAATCATTCACGCCTTTAACGAGCATGATCTCTAGCCATATCTGTCCGTTGAATTCCTGTCGAAATTTTATAAGCGCCGTGATGATGTCTTGGATCTTAAGTGAAGAATGAGGCCTGTTGACTTTGATAAAAACCTCTTGGATCGCCGCATCGAGTGAGGGAACAACGAGGTCCGCGGCGAGCAGGGCCTTCCGGACGCGGGTTTTGTTAAGCAGAGTGCTGTTTGTCAGAACCGCCACAGGAATGTCAGTGATCCTTTTGATCTCCCGGATGAGGCTGCCTAAGGAAACGTTCAATGTCGGTTCTCCGGAGCCAGAGAATGTGATGATGTCGATTCTTTGCCTGGATTCAAGGACGTCTTTGATCTGGGCCAAGATTTCCTCTGTCGAAACGTATGATCTCCGTTGAATGGTCTTTTTGGGTGTCGGCCCCAGTTGGCAGTAGATGCAGTCCAGAGTACATGTTTTGAATGGGATGATATCAATGCCTAGAGAAAATCCAAGCCGTCTGGATGGAACAGGCCCATAGATGTGAACGACGGGGTCTTTACTATGAGAATTTTCCATTTGGATTAGACCTTATCTTTATAGATATCAATAAACTTTCTTAACGATCGGTCGTAAGTTCGTTCCACATTGTCGGGGAAAAGGCAGGCAGGGAGCTCCTGCATGCTCCAGTGGTACCTTATGCATTCGCAGCAGACGCCTTTCTTGCTGCATGGCTCATAGGAGCAGTTGCAGTGTGTCAGGTTTGTGTTCTTATCGCACTCTTTCATACGGAACTCCAATCTCTCGTCCTCAAAGATGAGCAGTGAGGAGAAGGCGGATTTTTAAAATCGTGGGTAATCCCTTGGATTTTTTCCTCGCCATTCGCCCTGGGCTTTGGATGTGTGGTATTGGGTCTATCACTAGGACTTTCTGTAATGTTTTTTCCAGGGATGTTTTTGTTGATAGAGACTGTCTGCCAGTGCCCGCCTGAGTGTTTCTGCGGCGAGAAAAGCACAATGTTCGCTTGCTTCGGGTAAACCTCCCAACTTTTTGAGGATGATCTCGCCGCTGACAGTGGCCAAGGCCTCTGTGAAGGTTTTATTCAGGGCGACCTCAGTTGCCATGCTGCCGCAAGCGATGGTTGTCGCGCAGCCATCGGTGAGAAAACTGCACTCGGATATTTTCCCATCCTTCACTTTGATGAACATCTCCATCTTGTCTCCACAGACGCCCTTCACTTTGCAGTATCCATCAGGTTGTTCAGTGGGTCTGAAGTTTCTTGGATTCTGCCAGTGATCGATCACAGTCTCAGAGTATTCTTTTCTGGCCTGTTCCAGGATCATTTCCTGCAGCTGCTTGGCGAATTTCTCAAGGTCTTCTTTTTTGGGCATTTTACGATCTCTGTATGTGTCCTTAATCCTCGATATGAGGTTTCAGGATAAAAAATCAAAAGCTTGTTTGGCCCCTTATTATACCAAAAGGTCAGCGCTGAATGTCAAAGAGTTCTTGGCGAACATAGGAATATCTAAATCCGTGATAAATGAAGTCCCAGAGACCCATGCCGTCCTGCCCTCCACACGGTTTTCTCCACCACACAATCGGGGCAATGGGGATATCATGCATTACGCTGTCTGTCATCTGCGGCGGAAATGATCGAGCACATCTTGAAGAGCTCCCGCAAATTTTCTGATTTTGTCTTGGCTCATGCCCGCATATCCAATCCGGATACAGCCTGGGGCGCCGAAGACAGATGCGGGAACAGCGCTGAATTTTCCCATCTCCAGTGCCTTATGCAGAAATTCTTTATCGTCCACGGTGATATCCGCTGGCAGTCGGGCGAGCACACTGATCGCACCAGATGGAAAATCCTTGTCTCTTCCGGCTAGGGTAAATCCCTTTTCCTGGAGAGTTTGGATGGTGAGTTCACACCTTTTCCTCAATTCTTCTTTGATCTGGGTTATGATTCTGGGTGGTCTTCCGCTCTCCAGATCATTCACTTCCTCTTTGAGAATATCTATGAGGATCTGCTGCCCAAGGACGTTGGGAGATGAGGAAAACGAGCGGATCAGCTTTGACATCCAGGAATTCGTGAAGGTTTCCTCTGCGGCGATTACATAACCGACTCTGGCACCCGGAATCAGGTATTCTTTAGACGCTGAACTGATAATGACCGTTCTCTCAGGAGCGTAAGCCAGCATGGACTGGGGAGTTCCCTTATAGCGGAGCGTTCCGTAGACCTCATCGGAGATGAGGATCAGGTTCATGTGTCTTGCTAGATCGGCCAGCTGTCCCATCTCGTCTTCAGAGAGAATATCCCCGGAAGGATTTGTGGGAAAATTGAAAAGAAACGCTGTGATCTTGTGCCGCTCGATCTGCGTTTTTATTTTTTCAAAATCGGGATTATAGTCGCTGTCAAAAAAATCGAGAATGATGGGATTCCCGCCCGCATTGCGTATGATTCCCTTATAGTTGCTCCAATAGAGAGGCAGAAGACCTACATTTTGTTGGTAGGCCACAAGGTGCATCACGATCGAAAGGCCCTCCGTGGCTCCGGAAACGATGGCCACATGTTTGTGACCCAATCCTTCTGGAGGGATCCCCGGTTTTCCCTTCAAACGATAGGTCAAGGTCCAGAATCGCCCGACCAGATCCCGAAGCTCCTCCAAGCCTGCAGATGGGCCGTAATAAATCTCCCTGTCAGGAAAGATATCGATGATCTGTCCCTGATCACTGCGGATGAAGTCAGGATAATCCCGGGCTATTATCTTGGCTTTGGCAGCGATTGCTGGGATTATCGGCTCCGAAGAGATTGTCTGCCGGATGCCATCAGGCATAGAGGATTCGGCGATCTCAAGGAGGGGCGCTTTTTGCGTCGACGTATTCATGATTATTCTCCTTATGAATTGCCTTGCGTTATTCTCAAGATTAGGGGCGCGTTGCGTGCTGTCTCGGCATTTTTATAGATAATTCCGGTCACTTTTTTTCCATTAGAGAGGCGATCGCATCTCTCACATCCTGCATGGCAAATCCGTATCGTCTTCGAAGACGACCAAGGGATACATCCGTAGAAATGTTTTGGGAGAGGCCGAGTATATTGGCGATCGCCCGTGCGGGGACGCCTGTCTCCTCTTCTATCTCACGGAGTGTAATCCGGCCAGTGATCAAAATCCCGGATAGGTCTTCGGAGAGTCTTCCCCGCGTGGGTTTCTGCTCCCCCTCGAGTTCGTCGCTGTTTTCTTGCATGAGTGGATGTGTTTTTTGTGGAGTCTCCTCCAGGACGGATGGGTTCGATGTCTCGTCCTGTTCGATCTGTAAAAGTGCGCTAATGGCTGCTCTGGCCTCGACCAAAGAGAAGCCATGCTTTTTTCTCAATTGCCCCAGAGTTTCATCTGGCGAGGTCCTTGAGGGGAGGCCCAATTTTTGGGTGAGCACCTCTGCGGGGATGCCCGTGATCTTTTCCACCTCGGCGAGTGTCATGTTGCCTATGATGGTCAGATATCCCAGCTCATCATTGATAAAGTCCTCGGGTGGGAACTGGCCTTGTGATCGTGCCCTCGCTCCGCTCCCGTAGTTTTCGTATGAAAGAGGATATTTTGGCATAAATGTCCAAAACACAACGATGACAAAGACCGCTAGCAGAACGGTGACCATGATCATTGTGTTCCATCTTTTTTTGAAAAGATTTTGCGCCTTGCCTTTGATCCAGCTCCAGGAGAGCATCAGATGAATGATGATGAGGAGAATAAAAACGAGAGACAGGTAGAGATGGATGTCTCCCCATTGATGCCGGTGCAGGCCTAAAAAATATTTTGCGCTCTCTCTGACCGTCGGCCCCTCAGCCAGAAAAAACCCCATAAGTATTCCTATGAAGGCAATGCCAAACATGCAGATAAAAAGGAGGGTGTCTACAAGATATTGCCAGTCGGACTTTTTCATTGTGTCTCCTTAATTTTCGGTTTGAAAAGCAGCATCCAGAGTTTATGTATTTCTGCCGAAGCTGCACTTTCTGTGTGTTCGGTCAACGGATACCCCTGCACCATTGATCGGATAACCTCCTCATCATAGGGGATTTTTCCGAGGAGAGGCACAGAATGGTCCTGACACCAGGCTTCGATTCGGGAAGAGTTTTCGAGGTTAATGTCGTATTTATTGATGCAGCAGGCCGTCTGGATTTGGAAGTGCCGGGCTACGGCAACAATGCGTTCCATATCGTGAATTCCAGAGAGGGTGGGTTCGGTGACGACCAGTGCCAGATTCGTCCCAGACAAAGAGGCGATGACCGGACAGCCAATTCCGGGCGGCCCGTCTATGATGACATAATCCGCTTTGTTCTGAGTGCCGATCTCTGCGGCCTTCCTCCGGACCTCCGAGACGAGTTTTCCCGAGTTTTCCTCTCCGATTCCCAGCTTGGCGTGAACAAAGGGTCCATACTTGGTGCGAGACACGTACCATTCGCCGGATGTTGAGTCTCTCATTTCGATGGCCTTGCTCGGACAGACAAACGAACAAACGCCGCAGCCTTCACACGATACAGGATCGATGAAGACCCGTCCGTCCTCTGCTTGTGATATCGCCTCGAAACGACAGGATTCCACGCACTCCCCGCACAAGGAGCATTGGTCAGAGAGGAGGAGGGCTTTTTTTCCGCCTGAAAATGTGTGCACTTCCTGGACGTCAGGATGGAGGAGAAGATGAAGGTTTGCCGCGTCGACGTCACAATCTGCGATCACTTTGTTTATAGACAGAGACGCGAAAGCGGCCGCAATCACCGTTTTTCCGGTGCCGCCTTTTCCGCTGATGACAACCAGTTGTTTCATCTTAGGCGCACATATCCTCCATTCCATTCATTTTTTCTCTTTTTGAGCATGGTTCGCATTTTTTATTAGTGGTGGGCATGCGCAAGTTCTTGTATTTTTGTGTATACATCCAAAAATTTTGTCTTGTATGAGGGAAGAATCTCTATGATCGGCGTTCCTTCCGAATAGGCGGCGGCGATTGTTCTGTCCATCGGGATCGTCATTAGCAAAGGAATATTCTGTTTCTCGCAGTAATCTGCGACATCCGAATTTCCGATGTCGGCCCGGTTGATAATGACACCAAAAGCAATCTTGAGCAGGCGCAAAGTTTCTACGGCCAGCTGCAGGTCATTGAATCCAAAGGGGGTGGGTTCTGTGACGAGTATAGAAAAATGACTGCCTTTGACAGACTCCACAACAGGGCAGGACGTTCCTGGCGGGGCGTCAATGATGACTGTCCGCGAGGGGTTCCGATAGGATTTGAGGGCTCTTATAATCGGAGGAGACATGGCCTGTCCGATGTCAAGCTTCCCCTGGACGAAATCGATCGTGTCACATGTTCCAAACTCGAGAACGCCGATCTTCCAATCCTGTTCCCTTAAAGCCGATTCAGGACAGAGTAGAGTACAACCTCCGCAACCGTGACAGAGTTCAGGGAATATGAGCACATCGTCTTTCAGGACAGCCAGTGCGTTGTAGGCACAGATCTCCGAGCATTTTCTGCAGAATGTGCAGCGGTCCTTAACCAGCTCGGGCACTTTGACGAAAACGGGCTGGCTTTTATTTATCTGAGGCTTGAGAAAAAATTGCGCGTTGGGTTCTTCCACATCACAGTCCAGAAACTGGATCGGCACGGAATCTTTAAGGGAAAGAGCCAGATTTATGGCAATCGTTGTCTTCCCCGTTCCTCCCTTCCCGCTGGCTACAGATAAGATCATCGCACAACGATCTCCGTTCCGGCGCCCACCGTGATGAAATCTGCTTTATATGCGGCGGCGAACATCTTGTGGGCAAGCTCTCCGGTGCAGTGACAGGGGCCGATCTTTTTGACTCCGAGCTCCCTCGACTTTTCGATGACTTCTTGGATCTCATTTTTCTGGAATCCGGCAAGATGAAAGCCTCCCAAAACCATATGGATATCTTTGCCGAACATATCTTTGACTTTGGAAAAGATGTTGATGAGACGTGGGTGTGCACATCCGGTCACCACGACCAGCCCGACTGTTGTGTCCAAGACCAAAGATTGTTCCTTGATCCATCCTTCGATTACGCCTGTTGTGAATGCGCCCTCGCAGATTTTCCGTTGGTCATTTACCTCGAGAATAGAGGCGCCGGCGGAGGTGATATTTTCCTTAAAGTCCACAGGAAAAAACTCGGGCAGCCAGACCTTTATCTTTGGGTTATGATGTAGAATTGTGCTCAAGCCCCCTGTGTGGTCTTTGTGATAATGGGAAAGAACAACGCAATCAATATCCCCCGGTCGGATGGCCAATTTTTCCATATTGCTGTTTAGAATGAGTCCTTTGGCTCCCGTGTCGAAGAGGATGGATTTTTCCAGGCCTCTGATGAAGCAGGAGAAACCCCAATCAGCCTGAAGCGATTCCATGATGGACGTATTGTCATAGATAATTGAAAGATGGAGTCGATCGGCTTCTGCCATAACCTGTTACTTTTTTTGTGAGGACGCCCTCAATCCTTGTCTCTGCGACACGAGTCTCCCGTCGAACAGGGTGGTGAATCACAGCGTTCTGTGCTGCCGCAGCATGTTAATCCGCCGGAAGAAGCCTGTCTGTGAATGACTGTCGATGGAGCAGAAGGAATTTTTGTGAGTTTTTTTGACCCACATTTCGAACACCTTAGGTCAACGGGATCCTGAATGGTACGAAAGAAAAATTCCGTGGTCTTTCCGCAGTCCTTACACGCGAATTCGTAAATGGGCAATATCGCACCTCTCAGCGTGTCATCGTTGCCCCGCATTTAGGGCATGACATCTGGTTGCATGGAGTCCCCCTTTGATGGGGGACTTGGGTTCCGCACGAAGGGCAGAGGCACTCGCCTCCTGGGCCGAGCCCTTTTCCACCCATTCGTCCTTGTCCTCCTCCGCGACCTTGTCCTCTCGCGGTTTTTTGCATGTATGCCTCCTAGTTGTAATCTTCCATGATTTTTTTGTCTTCCTGCATGAGGGCACCGGCAAGCTCTTCCATGGCTGTTTTTTCCCAGAAGGGCAGTTTGTGGTGAGCGTCCAAGTACTTCAAAGGGATGGGATGTGTGCCGATGACCACAGGAATATCGTAATTGGTTTCAATGAACAGTTTGAATTGCCTAATACTCGGGCAAGGGGGATATCCCACGACTAAGCCTGTTGCCAAATGGATGACTTCTGCTCCGTTTTTTTTCATCTCCTCGGGGACATACTCGACATTCCCACCCGGACATCCCCCACAATAGGAGTAGCCGACAATCTCGACGGGTTCATCTTTGGGATAAACAGAAAACGCTCCCACGCGTTCTTTGAGAGCCCTGAAGCACTTTCCCCCTCCGCAACTTTGGTACCGGCCACAGATGATAATTCCGATTTTTTTCATTGGATCTCCGCAAAATTTTAAATCTGGCCCCGTCAGGCACCCTCCAGTATTTTTTCGGCAATTTTGGTCAAGGCCTGGCTTGCGGGTGAATCGGGCAAAACTTCGACAAATGATTTTCCGTCATCACCCAATACGACAATTTGGGGGTCGAGGGGGATTCCTCCCAGGAACGGCACATGCATCTCCTCAGCAGCCTTTTCGCCTCCTCCCTTTTTGAAAAGGTCTATCGTCTGACCGCAGTGAGGGCAGACCATGCCGCTCATATTCTCGATGATGCCGTGAATTTTGAGACCGAGTTTCCAGCCGAATTGGATGGCCTTCCGTGAGTCCATAAGGGAGACCTCTTGAGGAGTTGTGACCACAACCGCGCCTGTGGCAGGAATGAGCTGGGCGATAGAAAGAGGCTCGTCTCCCGTTCCTGGAGGGGAGTCGATGACCAGCCAGTCCAGCTCACCCCACATCACTTCTCCCAGAAATTGTTGTATGGCCTTCATCTTCAACGGTCCCCGCCATATGACGGGGATATCCGGGTCCTGGAGCAGAAAAGACATAGAGACCAGCTTCAAGTTTTCGTTGACATCCACGGCCCGAATGCCGGTGGATGAAACGTCTAACCTTTTGTCTTCGACGCCCAGCATTTTGGCAAGATTAGGACCATGGATATCCACATCTAGAAGCCCGACTTTTAAACCCTTGCGAGCAAAAACCAGGGAAAGATTGGCGGCCACTGTGCTTTTGCCGACACCGCCCTTGCCGCTGAAGACAAGCAGTCTGTTCTTTATGTTTTCAAGGTTTTTGTCCACCTTGATCTGGGCTTCGTCCTTGGCCATCACGAAGTCTCGTTCAGGAATTGCTCTATGGCATCTTTAACCTTTCCTGTTGCTCCGGTGATTATTCGGATTCCTGATGACCTGAGAACTCTTTCGGCGTTGGGGCCACATTGTCCTGTTATGATAACGCTCGAGTTTTTTTCCACTGCAAATTGGGCGCTTTGAATGCCAACGCCATGGGCCGCATCGATATTGAGATTTTCGAACGCCTCAAAATCTAAAGTGTCAGGTTGGACAATAAGAAAATACCGGGCCCGGCCAAAGCGGGGGTCCACTTCGGCCTCCAGGTCTTTCCCGGTTGCTGTTATCAATATTCGAGTCCCTGAAGACGTTTTTAACTGTGGTTGAGCGGCGCTGTGGTCTAAGTGTTCCCCATGACCATTTTTGTGTCCGCACAAGTCTTCTCCTGCTTCCAATTCTTGCTTGAGGAATTGGCTGATGATGGTGTCGATGGGCCCCTGCACTCCGATCAACGTTTCGATGTTTTTCTGGGCAAAAAGGCCTTGGGCACGTGGGCCCATCCCTCCTGCAATGATGACGTTGACTCCCCTCTCGGAGAGGTACTGGGGAAGAAATCCCGGCTGATGGCCTGGATTCGGGATTTCTTCCCTGTCGACGACTTTTCCGCTGTCAATGTCCACGATCGTGTAGGATGGGCATCGTCCAAAATGCGCTGAGACATAACCCATGTCTGTAGAGATTGCAACTTTCACTTCTTCTCTCCTTCGAGCTCTTTGATTCGTTTTTCAATCTGAGCGATGTCATTCTTGAGAATTTTCGCTTCTGATTTTAGGATGTCCTGCTCTTGTTCAGCAGTAATTTCTGCCGCTCCCCAAGGGTCATAGGGAGTGCGGAATCCGGCTATCGGTGGATAGTACTCTGCTAAGGGTGTGGGATATCCCCAATGCCGTCGCCATCCCCTGCCTCGTCCTAAACCCATTCCGCGGCCGAGTCCCATACCCCGGGCGTATCCGTATCCGGCTCCTGGATACATGAAACCTGGAGCCGAATATCCAGAACAATAGCCCATGGCACGTCCGGTCCTTGGGCCGGAGCCCATCGGTCCTGTCCGATCTCCTCTTGGCATCTGTATCACCTCCTTTATTTTTGTCTTATTTTTTACAGTCTTTACAGACTCCTAAAAACTCGATATTGTGTCCTTCGATTTTGAAATTGTATTTCTTTGCCAGCCGTTCCTCTGTTTTTTCGACGAGTGCCAATTCTTCGTCGACGAATTCACTGTAGTCAAAAATTTTCCCGCAGTTCATGCAGATGAGATGGTGGTGGTGTTTTTTTTTCTCGTCAGATATAAATTCATAACGATTGTACCCATCTCCGAAGGAGAACTTATGGATGAGACCCATCCGGGTTAAAAGGTCTAATGTGCGATACACAGTGGTCAGTCCTATCCCTGGGTAAAATTTGTGTATGGCCGCATAAATCTCCTTGGCACTCAGGTGTTGAGATGTCTGGCTGAGAAGCTGCATGATTGCCTCACGAGGACCCGTCCACCGGCAAAAGTGTCTGCGGTTTCTATAGCGCCATGTTTGAGGTCTCGGCATATCCAGCTCCATTACTGATAATGATAACCATTTTCATTAAGAGCTTAATATAGGCTCTTTGGGCACGTTTGTCAACCCTCAATTGTAAAAATTGTAAAAAATCAGTGGACACCGATTTTTCAAACGGTTCCAATCCATTCAATGGGCTGGGTGTTTGTCATCGAATTTGAGCTGTTATATAATGATGGGCAAGATCGAGGGTAGAAATGAAGGAAAAAAAGACACAGAACACAGGCTATACAGAGAAAGAAGCCAGAGCTGGCTTAAAAGCCCGACTTCCAAGAATCGATACCTTTCCCAACCAGTTTCCCGATTACGAGATAAAGATCAAATTTCCTGAGTTCACATCCATCTGTCCGAAAACAGGCCTCCCTGATTTTGGGACGATCTATATATCTTATGTTCCTGACAAGAGCTGCCTTGAACTCAAGTCCCTTAAAATATATTTATTAGCCTACCGCAACTTGGGAATATTCTATGAAAATGCCGTCAACCGCATACTCGAGGATATTGTGAAGGCCAGCCATCCGATCAAAGCCTCTGTGGTGGGAGAATTCAATCCGCGGGGCGGTCTGATATCGACAGTAGAGGCCCATTATCCCCGGCACAGACCTTAACGGATTCCAGCCTCGAGTTCTGAGCGACGATTCTCGATAGGTCGTATCCCAGGATTCGAGTCACGGCTCTTTTTTTCTCATATGCCAACAGACTTCCCGTTGTGGAAGCCTTCACTTGTTGTTGAAATTCGGCTTTTCATATTTGGGTCTATTCGAGTATACTCTGTCATCACAGAGAGATGGCAATACCACAGACTGGAGATGTCGATTATAAAAAATTCGGAACGACCGACGTCCTTATGCTTTCAGCCGTCCTGATCTGGGCAGTTAATTTTTCATTCGTAAAAATAGCGCTCAGAGAGTTGTCCCCACTCGGTTTTAATGGGATCCGGTTGCTTTTCGCCTCGGCGGCGCTCATCCTTATTCTTGGTCTGAGTCCTGAGGGCTTAAGGGTGGATCGAAAAACCTTCTGGACGTTGGTGACCCTGGGTCTGTGTGGCAACACAGCTTACCAGATGTTCTTCATCCACGGAATAAACATGACTTCCGCTTCCAATTCGGCCATCATCATTGCCATGGCTCCTGTGTTCATTGCGTTCTTGAGCTCTCGTATGAAACATGAGAGGATTCACCCCGCAGCATGGGCGGGAATCCTTTTCTCTTTTTTGGGCTTCTACCTGGTGATTTCCAGCCGTTTCGGAACATTCCAGTTCTCTGCACGAAGCAGTCGGGGCGATTTTTTGATCTTCTGTGGAAATATCTGCTGGGCCTTATACACCGTTTTCGCTAAACCCTTGCTCGACCGAATATCTCCTCTAAAGCTAACAGCTCTGACCATGGCTATGGGAACTGTTTTCTATCTCCCCTTTTGTATCAAGGATATTTTACGGATTCCATACAGCGCAGTGTCTTTAAAGGCTTGGGGGGCTCTGTTGTACTCGGGAATGTTTGCGCTTGTTATTTGTTATGTAATCTGGTACGTCTCTGTGAGGCGCGTGGGGAACACCAAAACCGCGATCTACGACTACCTCATTCCTGTCTTTACGGCCTTTTTTGCTTATTTCTTCCTCGATGAGAGGATCACGGCTCAGCAGGCAGCCGGGGCAGTCATCATCTTTGTGGGTGTTTACATGGCCCGGCTGGGATACAAAAGGTTCATCCCTAGAAATGAGAGGATTTGAGAACATGAAAATCCGGAACGGGGAGAGATGTGAGGGAATGCTAAAATTCTTCACGGAAGCATCCTTATTTCCGTGATGCTCTCAAGTCAAATGATAATAGCAGGAGCTCGTCACAGTCCATTTTCGTCGAAGACCCCCCCACCCCACCACCATCCGACTCATAAGGACAGTGACTCGCTCTTTTTTACGTCTAATGCCCTTATCACGGAAATAAGGATGCTTACATCCTTCACGAATCATTTGATTCATCGCCCAAAAAAAAATACAATCATGTCAATGATACTTATTGAGCTTTTTAAATCCATCAGGCCCCAGCAGTGGATGAAAAATCTCTTTATCTTTGCACCCCTCATTTTTTCGGAGAACATCTTCAACCTTCCGATGTTCCTCCAGACACTGATGGCCTTCGCGGCCTACTGCCTGCTTTCCGGTGCTCTTTACATCTTGAATGACCTGAAAGACCTCGAGGAGGATAGGCGTCATCCCATCAAGTCTTTGCGGCCACTGGCCTCCGGAAAACTCAAAAAGAGCCAGGCCGTTGTGGCCTTCTTTGTTCTGAGCTTTATCAGTCTTCTTTTGGCCTATGCGGTGAATACAGAATTTCTTTATGTGGCCCTTGTTTACTTTGTTCTCCAGCTAGCCTATTCGTTCTACTTGAAGCATGTTGTCATCCTGGATGTGTTTATCGTTGCTTCGGGTTTTTTCCTTCGCGTCATTGCGGGTGCCGTTGCCATTCGGGTTTACATCTCGCCGTGGCTTCTGATCTGCACAACACTGCTTGCGCTTTTTCTCGCGCTGAGCAAAAGGCGGCATGAGATTATGCTCCTGGACAAAGAGGCGGTGAACCACCGGCCCATCCTTAAAGAGTATTCGCCGTACCTCATGGATCAGATGATCTCCGTGGTCACAGCCTCAACTGTCATCGCGTACTGCCTTTACACCATTTCGGACGAGACCATAACCAAATTCGGAACGAACAAATTGATTTTGACAGTCCCATTTGTCCTCTATGGAATATTCAGGTATCTCTATCTCATTCACCAAAAAGCTGAGGGAGGGACTCCGGAAGCATTGATCCTGAAAGACCGTCCTCTCCTTTTTGATATTTTCCTTTGGGTCGTTTCAGCGAGCCTCATCATATATTATGGGTGGTAGGATATGGAAAAAGCAAAAGTTGTCGTTCTGAGAACATCGACGCAAACAGTATTGGACGACTACCAAAAACTCATGCATTTGGCCGATTATGAGCGGTTTATCTCTAAAGACAACACCACGATGATCAAGCTCAACTTATCATGGACAAAATATTTTCCCGCGTGTTCGAGTGAGCCTTGGCAGCTGGATGGCGTTTTGAGTACCCTTATCCAGGATGGATACGCAAAGGAGAGGCTGGTTGCCGTCGAGAACAAAACTGTGGTGACAGACCCTGTGAAGGGAGCCAAAAACAACAAATGGACGCCGATCCTCGAAAGATTTGGCGTCGATTATGTCCCTCTCCCCCAAGCTGAATGGACCAAGTATACATTCAAGGATAAATTGCTGAAACTGGACCAAATATTCCCTGAAGGGATCGAGATCCCCAAGATGTTCATCGGAAAGAACGTCATTCACCTCCCGACAGTAAAAACCCACGGTCATTCAGTGACCACGGGTGCTATAAAGAACGCTTTTGGGGGATTGCTGAAGGAGGTCAGGCATTATTCCCATAAGTACATCCATGAAGTCCTGGTGGACCTGCTCGTCATGCAGAAGGAGTTGCATCCCGGCATTTTTTCTGTGATGGATGGCACTGTGTGTGGTGATGGGGCAGGGCCGAGGACCATGGTTCCCAAGGAAAAAAATGTGATCCTCGCCAGCGCGGATTCTGTGGCCATCGATGCCATCGCCGCAAAGATCATGGGTTTTTCACCCATGGACATTCCCTACATCCGCATGTGTCACGAGAGGGGATTGGGGAAAGGCGACCCTGCGGAGATCGATGTGGTGGGAGAGGATATTTCCGCGATGAATTTTGGATTCAAGTCAAAAAAAAGCTTTGTGATCTGGGGAGACCAGATGCTCCGCATCGGTTTTCTTAGGCCTTTTGAAAAAATCCTCCTGCATTCGCCCCTTATCGTCTGGGCACCTTTTGCGAGCAATATCTACCATGATATCCTCTGGTACCCCACAAGGGGACGCAAAATGATCAGGGACTTCGCAAAAACAGATTGGGGGGAACTCTGGGAATCCTATTAAAGATGAATGATCCATAAAAACTGCCGATCCTCATTTTTCTGAGGATCTTATCTCTATGATCGGCATTTTTTCCCTCCGGCGAGCTGAGCTCGCCGCATCTGCTTCGTTGCGGCCCATTCGAGGTGGACGACCAAATCTTCATGGGACGTCGCCTTGCATCCACAGCGATTTCAACTCGTGAATCAGTCCTCTGGACGATGGATGATTCAGGGCCATGCGTTTGTTTGTGGACCTTTCGTAAAAGATCGGGCGCTCCGGGCCTTGCCAGAAGGTGAGCGTCCTCTATTTCGCCCAAGGGGATGCTCTGAAGGGCGGTGTACCCTTCTTTGATAGCCAGGTTGTGAATGAGGTATTCGAGGTGGTTCAGTCTCCCACCGGCGGGAGACGCATCGATGGACCAACCTCTGATTTCAGATTTGGACGAAAACAGGATGATCAGATCAGGCCCTTGTTGAACGATATATCTGGCGATCAGTCTGGATTCTTCTGTTAGGTCCTTTTTGTGAAAGACCATTCTGGCGATCGTCCTATCCGTGAGTCCGAGAAAGTCCAATGATCTCATCTGAGAATAGTAGGGCACCGCTCCCTGTCTGCGGAGCGAGATTTTGGTCTCCGGCGAGAAGTTGCCCTTCAGCCATTTCCCCACTTTGGTCAATTCGGCAGAATTCATGACGAGATAGGGATAGTCATCCTTGTCGGCCACCGCCCTGATGGTCTGCATCCCGTTAAGGCCTGCAAAAACAAGCCATACAGCGAAGGCTGTGAGCGGCGCCAGAAGTTTATATCTTTGTGTGGAAAAGCCGGCGCGGAGACTGCCCAGGAAGGCCAATGTTAATACGACGGCCAGCGGAAAGACAGGGAAGAAAAATCGACCGAAAGCCATCCAGTCGCCGGTGTAAGACATGAAAAAAACCTGAGCCAGGCAGAAAAGTACAGGATAAAGGTTTTGGAACAGAAATCTCTTGTGAGCCATGAGCAGGAGCAGAGGGAAAAGGAAGAAGGATCCCGAGATAAATCCGCTGGAGAAGTTGATAAAAAAGGCGTTGTATCCGGCCTCGACGAATGTTCCCAAAGGTTTTGCGTAAAATGTATTCGGGAAAATATCAGCATAGTACACATAACGGAGGACGATAAATCCTGCATAAAGAGACAGAAAGAGGAGGGGTACGGGGAGTGTTGTCTTGAGGGCTTCACCTTTCTTTTGGCGCAACCCTTGACCCGCGTGGTAAACAGAGGAGATCAGCAGGAAGAGAATACCCTCAGGGCGCGTTATCGCCACACAAAGAAGAACAATATACAGAATCCAGAGCGTCCCCTTCGATGGAGCGGCTATGAATTTTTTGTTGAGGGTAACAGCGAGCAAGAGGAGAAAAGTGTACAGGAGTGTCTCCAGCCCTGACATCGAGAAGTAAGCGAGGCTTGTGGCCGAGCCGACCAGGAATGAGCACAGAAGAGCACCAACATGTCCCACACCAGACTCGCGTGCGATTTTAAAAACGTGTCCGATCAATAAAAGAGAGATTAAGACAGAGAAGGCCTTCGAGACCCAAAGAGGGGATAGTCCGAATCTGTTGAAAAATGCCAGTAAGACGACCCAGGAAAAATTGGAGAATCCCTCCACTTTTTCTCCTGAATTAAAGACCAGCCCTTGCCCGTGACTGAGGTTTTCCGCATACCGGTATGAGACAAAGGCGTCGTCGCACGTCCAGTGCACGAAAACCGCTTGATGGCCGAGGGCGATGACCATTGCCAGAAAGAGCAAGAGGTGAATTTTTGTTTTCGTAGTCCGATCGGTATACATTTGAGGGTAGTGTGGTTTATCGCACTCCGATGTACTTGTGCAATTGTACGGAAAAGCGGATATTTTTCAAACCGTCCTTCATGGTGCTCTTTAACAATTTCATGGCCAGATCAGTGCTCCATTTTGTCTGGGACTGCGGCTGCAGTAGGACGGGCGTTTGGACGGGGAATTCCCTTCGAAGTTTTTGGATGACCGCCAACGTCAGCTCTCGACTCACCACGAGCTTCACTTCTTTCGCTCGAGTCGTGAACTCCTGGGCGAATCCGTACGTCTCCGGTTTGGGTGAGAGTGTCCACCAATCCGCACCGAGTGGACGGTAGAGCCTGCCGTTCGTCTCTATTTGAACCTTAAGGCCCATTTTCTTGAGTTGCTTGACGAGCGGCGCGATCGATTGATACAGGGGCTCTCCCCCTGTTAAACACACCCAATCGGCAGGAAATCCCCTTCGGGTTTTTCGCACGGCCTCCAGGATCCTCCCTCCAGAATATTCCTCTCCCCCCTGCCACGCATACTTGCTGTCACAGAAGGCACACCTGAGATTACACCCGGTCAGCCGGATGAATATTGTCGGCTCCCCACTCCTTAGACCCTCGCCCTGAATGGAAGGGAAGATTTCAGTTATCTTCAGTATATATGGCTGAGGCATCCGCTGATTCCCAGACCGTCACACGCTTCACCGGAAAATATTTTTTCAGTTCATGGAAAAAATGTCTGGAGAGGTTCTCGGCAGAGGGATTGAAGTCAAAAACTTCGTTGAGGAGCGTGTGATCCGGCAAAACCTCATTCATCTTCGTTTTGATTTCGTTGAAGTCGATGCCGATGCCTGTCCGGTCCAATCGATCCACTTCGACCTGAACCTCCACCTGGAAAGTGTGGCCGTGCATTTTTTCGCACTTTCCCTTGTACTCTTTTAAATAGTGTGCGGCCTGGAATCGTTCTCTGACTGTTAAGATCCAGCTCATATTTTTCCCTCCTTTTGAAGCCTGAGGATAAGGGGGTCTGTGACTCCGACGTCCTCCCATGCCTTTTGTCGCAACCGACAGGATGCGCACTCCAAGCAGGGAACCTCTGCCCCAGAATAGCAGGAGACAGAGTAAGCATAATCAGCACCCAAAGCGATGCCTTGTCTGATGATTTCCGATTTTTTCATGTCGATGAAAGGAGCTTGGATGTGGATGTGCGTCTGGCCAAAAGAAGCTTTAGATCCCAGATTGATCGCTTCCTCCATGGCTGAAACGAATTCCTGGCGTGTATCTGGATAATCGGGGGAATCCAGGACATGAAACCCGCAGACGATCTCTGTTTGGCCGCGGACTTCGGCCCATGCAGCGGCGAGAGCAAGGAATATTCCGTTCCTGAACGGCACATAGGTCGAGGGAGGCTCACCTCTGTTTGGGAGTGTTCGATCGGCAGCGGGGAGAGGCATATGGGGGTCAGTGAGGGACGATCCGCCGATTTGTTGCAAGTCCATATTCAAGATCTTGAGTGGAACATTCAAAGTTTTAGCGATCCTTTGTGCAAACTGGACCTCGATAGCGTGACGCTGGCCGTAGTCAAAGGTTATGGCGGAAACATGTGGGTGCCTTTCGATGGCCCAATACAGAGCTGTTGTGGAGTCCAATCCACCCGAGAACAACGCCAAAGCTTTTTTCATAACTTGAAATTCTATGCTGATGATAGAAGATAACCTGTCATTTTTCAAGGTGCCCCGATCGTCTGCCTGTTTTTTCGGATTTGTGACAGCGGAATTTGGTTATCGGAATCACCATAATAATGAGTACCTGAGGTTATCATTTGCTCTTTATAGAATCAGAGGTGATGGATTGAGCGACGTCGGAAGATTTAGCGTTCCTGATTCTATCTATAAAGGTACTCATTATTGCGATAGACCGGATTTTAGAATCACCGATTGGGGCACTCGGATGGTCATTCATCACGGAGTCGAAATGTTCCCTGATTGACTGGGAGTTGAGTTTTTGCGATACTATTGCCTCCAAAAGCAATCGTGAGAATTTTTGTGGCTAAAAACGATCAGATGCATACAGAGCTCAAAGACAATCATATGCTGGATACATCCGAAAATACCTTGAAGACCTTTGCACTTCTTGCGACAGTTGAGGAAAACGCTGTCATCACTGTTCGTGATGACCTCTATGATTTCCCGATGCTCTTGGATGCCGTCAAGCTCTGGCGAAGAAAAAGGACAAAGTCTCGCTTTCGGCTTGTGGACTCTGGGACCTTGAACATCGTCCAGCTTGAGTGGCTGGCCGCAGAGGGGGCGGATATCTACACTAACGATGAAGTGGGAAGAAATGCGCAGGACCTTGAGAGCATTCAAAAGGGAAAAACAGAAGGGCATTCCATAACGGCATATTTTCACAGCGGTGCCCTCGAGAATAGAGAGGATTCCTCTCCTGATTTATCAGGATTAAAAAATATGGGTGCAAACGGCGTCTATATCCACTTGAGCAACAGAGACACCGAGCGGGATTTATCCGAATTGATTTCTCTCGCGGATTTATGTCAGCGAGCACATAGCCGTCTTGTATATTATCATCATAAAGACCTTGACCCAGCTCTTTTTAAATTAAGCCGGGCAGGCGCGTGGATCCATATTTCGGACAAAAGCATAAAATCCCCCGATGAAATGCCGCTGCTGATCGATGTCATTCGCTCCGCACATGCCTCTGGCACGAATCTTGTCCTTCACGTGGGGGAAGGGATGGAATTCCCGATCTTAAAAGAGCTGCAGAAGGCAGGAGCAGTCCTTCGCTTCAAATCGACCCTCATCGATTACAGGTCTCCCCTTAGAGCTCTTGAGGAGAGAAGCAGAAAGCAAAGGCTTGATCCCAGAGCCTATTACCTTTTTCCCATCCTTCTCTAGAACAGCGGCCCGACTCTTAAAGCGATTCAGACCCGAAACTCAGACTAAACACTTCCAAAAGGAATGGGCATTGGATATAATAGCTTTTCTTTATTGGTGACATAGACCTCTTACGCTTTCTTGGGCAATTTATAATGCTCGGGTGATATTCATAACTGTCGAAAGCGTTAAACCTCCCGGAGGAGAATAAATGAGCGGCGAATTGACAAAAAATGAGGCTCTCGAAGCTCTTCAGAAGATCAAGCAAGCGGAAGCCGAAGCCAGAAAGATCATTCATGACGCTCGAGAAAATATGTCTCTGAAAATTATCCAAGACGCCCATAACGAAGCGGAGCAGATCAAAAAGCGCGTGCTGGACGAAGCAAGGAAGGCGGCAGACAAACAAAAAGAAGCGATCATCCGAGAAGCTCGAGATAAAGTCCGGAGAATCAACGACGAGACTCAGGCGGAGATCGAAAATTTGCGAAAGAAATCGGCGGCGGTCAAAGATGATGTGGTAGCAAAAGTCGCAGCGAGAATCAGGAAAACTATCGAAGGAGGTCGTTTGTAGCTCATGGGCGTTGCAGAGATCCGGAAGATAGAAATCTTTGCCCGCTCTGGGATGAAGATGGATCTTCTCTCCTCACTCCAAGAGGAGGGACTGGTTCATATTGAGAAAACGGATATCGAGGAGTTGGGGTTGACGGATTCGTCCGTGGATATTGCGGATCTGGATCATCGCCTCCACCGCCTGAAACATGCCCTGGACTATCTGGCTGAATACACAGACGAAAGGTTTGTGAAAAAGCTTTTCGGCCAGAAGCCTCAACTTTCGTGGAAAAAAAGGAGGGATGTCCTCAAATCGGATTACAGCTCCATTTTGGACCTGGTCGAAGAGAATGAATCGGAAAAGAATAAGCTGAGCTCTCATATAAAATATCTGGAAAGGGAAGCGGAGTGGCTTGCGCCCCTCAGTGATCTCAAAATTCCAATAAAATCAGTCCGGTCCACGGCGTCCACTCGTGTTCTCCTCGGCTCCTTGGCCGTATCCAGGTTGACGGAGATCGAGGAGATGGCCAATGAGGACGCACTATGGTTCAGCATTATCCAAAAGGGGAAACGGCGTGTGTATCTTTTGCTTATCATCCTGAAAAGCGAGAGCGCACGTTTCGAGGAAGTGCTCAGGGAGATTGATTTCAGCCCCATCTATTTTACGGACCCTGTGCTCGAAAGAGCGGACGCCGATGACCGGGTCAAGGAGATCTTACTCAAAATAGCAAAAGAAAGGGAAAGGACACAAAAGGAGATTGTTAACCTGGACGAAGAGGCCAAGCGTCTGTGTGATCACAGAGAAGAGTTGATGCGGGTTCACGATGTTTTGATGAATGAAAGAGAAAAGGAGTTCTCATCACGTCTGCTGGGAGAGACAGAACGAGTCCTTTACCTTGAAGGCTGGATCCGCGCCAAAGACAGAGAGAGGCTCCAGACAGCATTGGAGCCTTATGCAGAAGATATCGAGTGCTATTTTCGAGAGGCCCATTTGGAGGAGGAGCCACCTGTTGACCTTCAAAATCCAAAAGCAGACAAACCCTTCGAGCTCATCACAAAACTCTACGGGCTCCCTCGATCAGGCACCCTGGACCCGACACCGTATCTCACACCCTTTTTTTTCATATTTGTAGGTCTAGCTGTCAGTGAGGCTGGTTATGGTTTTCTGGTCATGCTGTTCAGCCTTCTCATCCTAAAATTTGTGAAGCCAAAGGGGAGCTTTCGCATTTTTATCATCCTCATGGCGATCTTGGGTGTGTCGAATATCTTTATCGGAACTCTGGTTGGAGGTTGGTTTGGTATCCCCATCCGTCGTCTGATGGTACTCGATCCTTTAAAGGACCCAGTGTCTTTCCTGCTTCTATCCCTTGCCTTGGGTTTTGTCCAGGTCTGGTTCGGAACTTTTTTAAGCATGATTTCCAAGATTAGGAACAACGATTATCTTCAGGCCTTTTTTGTTCAGGGAGGATGGCTTTTGCTCCTGCCCTCTCTGGTGATCTACGGAGTCACCAGAAATTCTGTGGCCGGGATCCTGGCTCTCTGTGGCGCCGGAGGAATTGTCCTTTTCGGTACGCCGAGCCGGAATCCCATCGCTCGCTTTTTTGGAGGGCTCTATAGCCTTTACGATATCTCACGCTACCTGGCTGATGTTCTTTCCTATTCACGGCTTCTGGCCCTGGGATTGGCCACGAGTGTCATAGCGATGGTTGTGAACACTCTCTGCAAGACAGCTTTGGACATTCCGTGGGTGGGTTGGCTGGTTGCGGCCTTGATTTTTGTCGGAGGCCATCTGTTCAACCTGGTAATAAGTTTTTTGGGGGGATTCGTCCACTCCATGCGTCTCCAGTTTGTGGAATTCTTCAGCAAATTCTTCATATCGGGCGGCAAGCCTTTTAAGCCTCTTGAACTGGAGAGCGACTATGTCGAAATTATATAAATTAAGAGAATACAAAATGCTGAATATAAAATTCAGATCGGGTGGGCTCGATGATGGCTTGAAGAAAAAAAAGTCATTCGCGGTCCGCCTCCCGGATTCTGAATTCTGTATTCCACATTGGGGAAAAGAAAAGTGAGGAGGTCAAAAATATGGTTAGTGGTCTGACATTAGCAATATTGGGAGGAGCTCTTGCCGTTGTTCTCGCTGGCATCGGTTCCGCAATCGGTGTAGGCCTTGCCGGTCAAGCCTCGAGCGGTGTGATGAGTGAAGACCCGGAGAAATTCGGAAGCCTTCTTCTGCTAGTTGCGCTGCCTGGCACTCAGGGGATATACGGTTTTTTGAGCGCCTTCCTCGTGATCCTCAAACTGGGATTAACCGGAGGGACTGTGGCCACACTGAACATCAATCAAGGATGGCAGATGCTCATTTCGTGTTTACCGGTCGCTCTCACAGGTCTTGTCTCCGGGATCCACCAGGGAAAAGTCTGTGCATCTGGGATCTATATGGTTGCCAAACAACCCAAGGACCTCATGAAACCTGTGATCATGGCTGCCCTTGTTGAGACCTATGCTGTGCTTGGATTGCTCATCACGATCCTGCTTCAGAATGGCATCACGCTCTGACCCCAACGAAACGAACGCATTGCCATGAGTTTAGAAAAGATCCTGAATAAGATCATAGAGGATTCCCAAGCCGAGGCTGTTGAGATCGTCAAAGAGAGCCAAGTAAAAGCCGAGGAAATAAGAGAGAACACGCGCCAGGAGGCTTTGGAATTGGCAAAGGCGCTTCATGGTGAGGAGGAAAGACGGGGTCGACTCGAAGCAAGTCGATTGATCACTCAAGCCCGGCTGGAGCAAAAGATTAGCATCCTTGCAACAAAGAAGGAGATCATCGAAGGAGTTTTGGCTGAAGCTTTGGACAGAGAACGGGGCGGTCTCAAAAAGCTGAAGAAGCAGATCATCCTGAAGGAAGGCGAAAGAGAGGAGGCTTTTGATGCAAATAGACTCCTGGATGAGATCCGTCCTCAACTGGAAAAATTCGTCAATGATTCCCTGAAATTATGAAAAGACCATCCCACCTGGATTACGCATTTGCCATAGGACGCGTCCGTGTTTTGGAAAGGGATCTGGTCTCTCGTGTTGTGTTCAGGGAAGCCGCAGAGGAAAGAGATTTTTTAAGCGCAATAAAGATGATTTTTGACGCCGGGAGATTCTTGGATGAAATGAAAGAGATCCAGGATTCTGAAGAGCTGGATCTTTTTCTGGAAGACGAAGAGAGACAACTTTTTCACCTGCTGTCTGAAATTTTAATCGAAACAGAGTTGTTGAGAATCTTGACTTATGAGGCAAAAGACCCCATGAGTGCGTTTGCTCTTGCCCTGGGACTCGACTATCCTTTTATCTCCGATTACTTCCGCCATCGCATTGACCTGGGCAACCTCAAGATGTTTTTTCGTACAAAATATTCCGGCCTCCCCAAAGAAAGGTTTGAAAAGTTGAGACTGACAGGTGGTTTTTATTCACCCGATCTCTTGCTGGAAAATTTTGATCTCTCGTATTCCGAGATCGCCGAGAAGATCCATTTCACCCCTTACAGAAAATTGTGGGAATCGGCTACGGATGCCATAGAAGAGAAGGAGACATTTATCGAGCTCGAAAGAAGGATCGAGGATTTTCTGATCCATTACCTGAAAAAGGCAAAGTTTTTTGTCTTCGGCCCAGAACCGGTGTTCGCCTACGCACTGGCCAGGAAGCGAGAGCTGAGCTTGATCAGGATTCTCGGTGTGGGCAAATTGAATAATATCCCTTCAGAGATTTTGAAGGAACGATTGGGGGAAACCTATGCTTGACCGGGTGGCCATTATCGGTGATCGCGACCTCGTTTTTCCATTAAAAGTAATGGGGATCAAGGTCTATTTCCCCAAAGATATCGATGAGGCTCGCCGGATACTCGGGTCGCTCGAGGAGGAAGGTATCGTCCTGTGCCTCGTACATGAGAGATATTTTGATCCACTGCGTGAGGAGAGAGAGATGTTGAGGAAGAAGTTCGCTCCGGTTGTCGCAGGCTTTTCCGATTACAGGAAGGTTACAGACCAACTGGGACAGATGATGCGAGAAATGGCTGTGAAAGCCACTGGCTCAGATTCTTTAGTCAAACAAAGAGGAAACGATGAAAAAAGGTAAAATCATTCGTGTTGCAGGTCCTCTGGTGGTTGCGTCCGATTGTTTGGGAGCCAAGATGTACGATATGGTCAAGATCGGCGAACTTGGGCTGATTGGAGAAATCATCGAGTTAAGAGAGGATAAAGCTTTTATCCAGGTCTATGAGGACACAATAGGAATTGGACCGGAAGAGCCTGTTTATCTGACAGGAATGCCCCTGAGTGTCGAACTGGGCCCTGGGCTTGTCGGTTCAATCTATGACGGTATCCAGCGGCCGTTGGATATCATCCGGGATATGAAGGGAGATTACGTGCCAAGGGGAGTCGAAGTATCCTCTCTCGACCGAGAAAAAAAATGGACCTTTACACCTCAAGTTGAAAAGGGCCAGAATATCAGCGCCGGCGATTTTCTTGGAGAAGTGGACGAAACCCCTCTCATAAAACATAGAATTATGGTTCCCTACGGCCTGGGCGGTACAGTTGTTGACATAGCGGAAGGATCTTTTGCCGTGGACCATGTGATTGCCCGTATTCAGACAGACACAAAGACCGAGGAGATCCATTTGTTTCAGACCTGGTCGATCCGGAGGAATCGAGAGGTTCGTGAGCGCCTTATGCCCGATGAACCGCTATCCACGGGGCAAAGGGTATTGGACACTCTTTTTCCCTTGGCAAAAGGGGGAACAGCATGTGTGCCGGGTCCCTTTGGCAGTGGAAAAACTGTGGTCCAGCACCAGCTGGCCAGATGGTCTGACGCGCAGATCATCGTTTTTGTGGCCTGCGGTGAACGAGGCAATGAAGTCGCCGATCTTCTCCTCAGTTTCCCAGATCTGAAAGACCCCCATACAGGGCGTCCTCTTATGGAACGGACGATCATCATTGCCAACACCTCCAACATGCCTGTGGCAGCCCGAGAGGCGTCCATTTATACGGGGATGACTATAGCCGAATACTTCCGCGATATGGGGTATTCTGTTGCCCTTATGGCGGATTCTTCGAGCCGCTGGGCAGAGGCCCTCAGAGAAATCTCCGGCCGAATGGAAGAAATGCCGGGTGAAGAAGGATATCCCGCATATTTGGCGAGCCGGCTTGCTAACTTTTATGAACGTGCGGGGAAGACGATCTGTTTAGGATCGGACAATCGCGGGGGAGCGTTAAGCGTTATCGGAGCCGTATCCCCACCGGGAGGCGACCTGTCGGACCCCGTTGTCCAGTCCACACTCAAGGTGGTTAAAGTGTTCTGGGCCTTGGATGACAGGCTGGCCAACATGCGGCACTTTCCGGCAATCAATTGGCTGCAGAGTTATTCCCTTTACACGGAGAATATCAAAAAATACTGGGAAGAGAATGTGGCAGAGGATTTCAGCGCCCTTCGGCAGGAAACCATCAGGCTTTTGGAAGAGGAATCAGAACTACAGGAAATTGCCCGTCTCGTTGGGGTGGAGAGCCTGTCCGCGAAGGATCGTCTCATCCTCGAATCCGCCCGTTCAATCAGGGAAGATTTTCTCCATCAGAATGCGTATCACCCCCAGGACACCTACACATCTCTCAGGAAACAATATCTGATGCTCAGGACGATTCTCCATTTTCACAACTTGGGGCTTAGAGCTCTTGAGGATGTGAGCTTGGATAAGATTCTCATGATGCCGGTCAGGGAAAAAATCGCAAAATTGAAATATTTACCCGAGGAGGATACCGGCATCATAGAGGTTTATATGGAAGTGGATAACGCGTTCAAGAGCTTGCGAAATATCACGGAATAAGAGGACGACATGTACAAGGAATATTTGACAGTATCGAATATCGTCGGTCCCCTGCTCATCGTCAAGAAAATCACTGATGTAAAATACGGAGAGCTGGTGGAGATCGAAACAGCGGATGGGAGCCTCCGTCGGGGGACAGTCCTCGATGTTTCGACGGAGCAAGCTGTAGTCCAGGTGTTTGAGGGAACCGTGGGTCTAGACGTGGACAAGTCTCGTGTTCGGTTCCTGGGCCGGTCACAACAACTCGGTGTCTCAGAGGAGATCGTGGGTCGCATCTTTGACGGCTCTGGGAAACCGAAGGACAAAGGCCCTCAAATTATCCCTGAAAAGATGCTCGATATCAACGGAAGTCCGATAAACCCGCAAGCGAGAGATTACCCTTCTGAGTTTATCCAGACCGGAATATCTTCCATTGACGGGATGAATCCACTAGTGCGAGGACAGAAACTCCCGATCTTTTCCGGGAGTGGGCTTCCGCACCCCAGGATTGCAGCACAGATAGCCCGGCAGGCCACCGTTCTGGGGAAAGAGGAGAAGTTTGCCGTGGTCTTCGGAGGCATGGGCATCACTTTCGAAGAAGCCAATTTTTTCATCGAGGACTTCCGCAACACGGGAGCATTGGAAAGAGCCGTGCTTTTCCTCAACCTGGCCAATGAACCGCCCATAGAACGGCTGGCGACACCTCGTTTGACCCTGACTTGTGCGGAATACCTGGCGTTCGAGCAGGATATGCATGTGCTGGTTATTTTGGTGGATTATACGTTTTATGCTGAAGCCCTTCGAGAGATCTCGGCAGCTAGAAAGGAAATTCCGGGGAGGCGGGGATACCCAGGATACCTGTACACGGATCTTGCGTCCATGTATGAACGGGCAGGAAAGATCAAAGGAAAAGTCGGGTCCATCACATCTATCCCGATCCTCACCATGCCTGAAGATGATAAGACCCACCCCATTGCAGACCTGACCGGATACATCACAGAAGGTCAGATCATGCTGAGCCGCGAGCTCCACCGCAAAGGCATTTACCCGCCGATAGATGTGCTGCCCAGTCTTTCTCGGCTTAAAGACAAGGGGATCGGAGAAGGGAAAACTCGCGAAGATCATGCCGATGTGCTCAATCAGCTCTTTGCCTGTTACGCGCGCGGAAAGGAAGTGCGGGAGCTTTCCCTGATCCTGGGAGAAGCTGCGCTGTCGGATGTGGATAAGATCTACTTGCATTTTGCGGACCAGTATGAGGAGGAATTCGTTAAACAGGGTGAATTCGAGGCCCGTTCCATCATCGACACCTTGGATCTCGGCTGGAAACTGCTTAGAGCCATCCCACACGCAGAGCTTAAAAGGATCCGACCTGAGTATTTGGCAAAATACTATTCTGAAGACCAATGAGATTAGCGGTTAATCCCAACAGGATGGAGCTTCTCCGTCTCCGCAAGCGACTCGTTTTGGCTGAGAGGGGGCATAAACTTCTTAAGGATAAACTCGAAGAGATCATGCGCCGGTTTCTCGAGATCATGCGCCGGCTGAATTCCCTCCAAGAGGATGTCAACAGAAAGCTTGACAAGGTGTTCCTCTCCTTTGCTCTGGTCCGGTGTCGGAGTTCTTCCAAAGAATTGGAAGAAATTCTTCCCGATGGGACATTGATCCTGGATCCCAGAGAAGAGAGGGTGTTTAACATCTCAATCCCTAATTTTGAGGTCAAGGAATGGGAAATCTCCGATTATGACCTTCTCAACACAGAGAGTGAGTTGGATGTAGGGGTGAAAAAAATGAGGCAAATTTTCGACGATCTCATGGAAATCGCGAGGCTCTGGAAGGCGGTTGAACTCCTTTCCAAGGAGATCGAAGTCACGCGCCGAAGGGTCAACGCCCTCGAGCATATCTTGATCCCCAACATCAAAGAGACGATCAGCTATATATCCAGTCGGTTGGAGGAGCTGGAACGGTCCTATCAAGTCCAGCTCATGCGGGTTAAGGAAATTGTCCGCGGCCATTAAGTTGGATCATTCGTAAAGCAGGTATTTTTGACGCTTTTCGTTAAAAGATCGTTCTTCCTCTAATATCTTCGAGATCATTTGATCGTATCGAATGCCTTCCTTGAGGTATCGAACCAGAAGATCATCCCCGAAAAGCAAATTCAGACTATCGGATTTTACAGTGATATCTGCTCCGTATTTTTCCTTAAGAGCCTTGATGAGAGCCAGGGTAAAATGGACCGACTGGAATTTTTTTGGATCGAGGATTCGGATGCGGATGCCCTTGCACAGGCGGTTCTCATAGGCCGGATGCAGGACCTTACCGGGGATGGAAACAGGCGTATAGGTCACCGCTTCCAGCTTGATGCCAGCTGAACGCTCGGTCCCGAGTGTTCTCATCAGTACATCAGGATCCAACCACGGCGTTCCGATCAGGAGGAAAGGATGGGGTGTGCCCAAGCCTTGATTGATGAAGAGAGCTCCGAGCAACCCTGTCCCTGGATACGCAATGGCTGTTTCCGCAGTGGGGATGTTCGGGGAGGTGGGGATCCAGGGAAGGCCCGTGTCCTCCCAATAATAAAAGCGCTGCCAATTTTCCATTTTGATGACGTGTATGTCCACATCCTGTGGAATCCATCCTTCTCCCTGCATCATCAACGCCAGTTCACCCGGTGTCAAGCCGTACCGGATCGGTATGGGGCACGCGCCGATAAAGGATGTAAAGGCCTCTTTGAGTATCGGCCCCTCGACCAAAATACCGCCAGCTGGATTGGGCCGATCAAGGATATAAACAGGCTTGCGCGCTTCAGCCGCAGCTTCCAGAACATACTTCAGGGTTGTAATGTATGTGTAAAACCGCGTTCCTACATCTTGAATGTCATAGACAAAGGCATCGATATTGTGAATCTGGTCAGGCGTGGGTTTTTTTGTCTTACCGTAGAGGCTGAATACAGGGATGTTTGCGAAACGCCCGTCCTCGACTTCACGGCCTCCTTCCTGTGATCCCGTAAATCCATGCTCCGGAGAGAAGATCGCCTGGACATCGATGCCACGATCAAGGAAAGCCGTGATCAGAGATGTCTTATCGGGAAGGAGCGAGGTATGGTTGATAACGAGCCCTAACCGTTGTCCCCCCTTTTTTTTTAGAAGAATTTCGAGCGCTCTTTCATTCCCCAGGACAACTCTCTTTTGTTCTTGTAAAGACTGGGAGCCTGGGTGCAATTCCGCCACGAACAGAAAGGCGAGACCTATCAGGCACAGGACGTTACACATCCGGCTGAAAACATCTGGTTTTTGAGGTGTGAAATGACGTGACACTCGGGCACTCTCGTCCTATGGATTTCGACACTCTGCGCGTTTTGTCATTGAGTCTCAGATATTGGGTTTGAGTTTTATCCGTACTGGTGTTTGTCGTCGATAATATCGTTTTCCTGCCAGTCTTTGATCCAACCCTTAATGCTGAAGGTTTTCATCTTGCCATCCGCCGTCGAGCAGATGACTTTATTGATCCCTGCGTTGATAATCATCTTTTTGCAGATAAAACAGGGGAATGCATCAATAGGCATATCCTTTCCATAGACGAGGCCGTAGATATACATGTCCCCACCGAGAAGACTTACACCGGCGCGGGCAGCATTGATGATGGCGTTTTGTTCAGCGTGCACACTCCGGCAGAGCTCATATCTCTGGCCATGGGGAATTTTCAGTTTGTCTCTCAAGCAGGAGCCATGCTCGAAACTGTCTTTGGTTTTTCTCGGGGATCCCACGTACCCGGTGGAAATGATCTGGTCGTCTCGGATGATGATCGCCCCGATGGAACGGCGGAAACAAGTGCTTCTTCGGGCGACCTCCTTGGCGATTCCCAGATAGTATTCATGCTTGGATTTTCTTTTGGGAGTCATAGGAACCTCTCCAGTTTTTTATGGAAGTCTTCAAGGGACCCCTCGTTTGTCACTCGATAATCAGCCATCTGTATACACGAATCGAGCTGCTGGCCCTTTTCTCTTTGGTCCATCTCCTCTTCTTCCTTGGCGATAAACTCCTGGAGCGTAGATGCGGATTCGTTCCGGCCTCTTTGGATCACCCTTGTGTATCTTATCTCGATCGGGGCATCAATAGCAAGGAGGATGAAGTCCTTCTGTTTCCTGAAAAACTCCACTTCCTTGGGATTCCTGATGCTGTCGATGACAGCTTTTCTCTTGATCCGATCCATCACGCGGCGGGCGAGGATATCGGCTCCGTATGTTTCCCGCAGTCGGTTTCCCATCTGTATCAGGTTATCCCGGTTGATCTCCTTGTGTTCATGTCTCAATTCATCACGGATGATATCGGATAAGGAGAAAGGATTGTATCCGTGTTCCTTGAAAAAATACGCAGCCTCTCCCTTTCCGGAACCGTTCGTTCCTGTAAGTCCGATGAGAGAGAATGTGGGCTTCATTTTTTGAAGAGTTTTGGCAGACTTCTTATCAGGTTTGTAACCGGGAGAGAAGAGAGGATGCGAGGCAACTGGGGAGTGAGAGAGAAAAGCGCATTCAATTTTTTCCCGAGCCTGTCCCCATGGAAGAGAGTCATTGCCTTTTCCATGAAGAGAGTCATCTGTGCATCATAGGGAAACCACCACACCAGCCTCTTTTTTTTCTTGAAATCGTGACTGACGTACTTGATGTTCATGAGGTCCAGCTGGCCAAAATGTCCATGGGACCGCCCGATACCGCTCTGCTTGACTCCTCCCCAAATCGCTCCGGGCTCTGCAAAGGAGGACATGTGGTCGTTCACGGTGACGGTCCCTGTTTCCATCTTGTTCGCCATCCATTTGGCCATTTTTTTGTTTCTCGTCCAGATAGATGCTGTCAAACCCAAAGAACTGTCGTTGACAAGTGTAATGGCTTCTTCAGGAGCCGAGAACGTCATGACCGGAAGAACTGGACCAAAGGTTTCCTCTGTCATTATCTTCATAGAGTGGTCGACATTCGTCAACACAGCCGGATGGATGAAATAGCCCGGAAGATGATGGACAGGCGTCCCCCCGCATAAGATCTGTGCTCCGCGTCTGTTGGCGTCTTCAAGATGATCTTTGACTACTGAGAGTTGGGACAGAGTTGTCATCGGACCGATATCAACTTCAGGATCGAGCGGATTACCCACACGCAGTTTTTGCGTGCGCTCCACAACACGCGCAATAAACTCATCAGCGATGTTGTGGGCCACGTAAACCCTCTCGATAGCACCGCAACTCTGCCCGCAGTTCATAAATCCGGCCCACACCGCCCCAAGTGCGGTTCTTTCCAGGTCTGCATCTTCCAGCACAACCATCGGGTCTTTCCCCCCCAGCTCTAGGATTATGTTCGTCAGGTTCTGGCTGGCCAGCTCCATAATCCTTTTCCCCGTGAGGACGCTTCCTGTGAATAAGATATTCTGGATTTCCGGGTGGGTTATAAGTTTTTCTGCCTGGGGGACTTTACAGGTAAGGATATTCAAAACGCCTGACGGCAGCCCTGCCTCCATAAAGAGGTCTCCGATCTTTGACGCTGTGAGTGGAGTGGATGTGGAGGGCTTGAGGATGACGGTGTTCCCGGAGGATATGGCGCTGATAACATCGAGGATGGGGAGCAGGAATGGAAAATTCCAGGGGGAGATGATGAGGGTGGGTCCTAGCGGAGCAAAATGGAAAGCGCTTGACTTGTGGCGGAAGAGGACGACCCGTGATCTCATCCTCTGAGGTCTGAGGTTTTTGTTTGTGCAGTGCAGATAATAATCGAGAGCTTCAGCAACGGGCCAGATCTCCATAGAAAGGGATTCGGGCAGCGGGGACCCATGCTCTTCGGTGATCAGGGTGGCGATCTCCCGACTTTTTTGAAGGAGGATCTTTTTGGCGTTCTTAAAGATCGACCGTTTTTTGTTTTCCGGAGTCTCTTTCCATGAAAAAAATGCATTTTTTGCGGCTTGGATGGCAGCTTCGCAATGTTCTTCCGTAGCTAAAGAGGCATCTCCCAGAGATTCGAGTGTTGCGGGATTTATAGAAGAGATCTTCTCTTCTGTTGAGATCCTGTCGTTGTTGATGAACAGCGGTGCTTCCACGATCTCACAGCCTTCCTTTCAAAACTCTCCGGCACCACACTTCTCTGCGATAGTGATCTGCTTGGAGTTTCTGTTGCTGTTGGTTACTGCACCCAGAACGCCATCGATGAATTCTGCGCGCGTGTATGTGACTGGGGCGATCTTGTGGTGTGCCATGACCACAGTGGGTTTGATCGTGATCTGGCCCTGGATTTTTGGTGTCAGATTGAGTTCTTCGAGACCTTCTGTGATGATGCCTTCAATTTTATCTGGATCGTAATTGGGGATCCTGCGCAGGATAACGGCCTCTTTTTTTGCCATTTTATCCGGCAGTGTTCTCCTTGTCCTTCTTTCTCGACTTTTCTTTATCTCTTCCCACAACGAGGGCAATCAAAATGCTTATGCCATAAAGGCCGAGCATGGGGACCGCGATGATACTCTGAGTGACCATATCAGGAGTAGGAGTTATGATGGCGGCAATTATAAAAACCACAAGAACGGCGTATTTGAAGTGTTTGATCATCATCTTGGCTGTGATCAAGCCGATTTTCGAGAGGAAAAAGGCGAGCGTGGGCAGCTCGAAGACCAGCGCAATGCCTAAAATCACACGGAGAGCAAGGCTAAAATACTGGTCGACCGTGATAACCGGGTCGAATTCAGACCCCATTCCAAGAAAAAAATTGCAGGCAAAGGGGAAAACGACAAAGTAGGCAAACACGGCGCCAGCCATAAAAAAGAAGGATGTGAACAGGACAAAGGGAATGACATATTTTTTTTCCTTTTGATAGAGGCCCGGTGCCACAAACATCCAGATCTGGAAAAAGAGAAAGGGCGAAGTGAAAAATATAGCGGCCAGGAAGGAGACCTTGATATACAGCATGAAGGGTGCGGTTAAGGATGTAAACGCCAGTTTTTTTCCTTCCGGAAGGAACTGTGTAACGGGCTGAGCAAGGATGTTGTAAAGGTCTTTGCTGAAGAACCAGGCGGGTATGACTGCACCGATCAGTATAATAAAAGAGTAGAATATCCTTTTCCTGAGCTCTTCGAGATGTTCAAGGAAGGTCATCCCGTCAGGTGACTTTTTCCCCTTCCTCATTCTTGTCAACGTCCTTGTAGGTCTCTTCGGCGATGTCCGTTTTGACACCCTCTTGGATGTCTTTGATATCCTTATCGATCTCCTTTTTGATATCTTTGAACTCATCCGCTTGGATTTCTTCCTCGATCTTCTCCCGGATCTCGTCAGAGGTCCTGCGAAACTCTCTCATGGCCTTGCCAATGGAACGCCCGATCTCCGGGAGTTTCTTCGGGCCGAAGATGATGAGTGCGATCGTGAGAATGATCAGCAGTTCAGGAAAACCAATGTTGCCGAACATGTTTCTTCTTTGCCTCCAGAGTGATAAGAAAATATAGCTTGTCTATTCCTTTAAGTCAACCATAAGTTCGTAATTCCCCTTCGAGGATCGTGAGGTTAGAGATACGGCTGAGCGCTCGGGACGGAATTTGTCGCGGAAATATAAAGACCTGCGTGTCGCAAGCGTAGCTTGAAATTGAAGACCAGCTTTGGTAATATTTGGGTGCTGAATACAGTCATGAAAAAACGAATAATCTTGAGTGTCATCCTGTTTTTCTCCCTGGTGATCCCCCATGCATGGGAAGAGGATATCTGGACACAGTCTTTACAGAAGATCGACTCCATTGTTTCGGTCATAGAATCGGGATACTTCCAGGAGGTTGATCTTGAAACTCTCGCCCATTCCTCGATCAACGGGATGCTCCAGACCTTGGACCCCCATTCCTATTTTTTAGACCTTAAAAACCTCCGGACACTTCAAGAGGAATACAAGGGGAAATATTTCGGGCTCGGCATCATGATCCAGAAGTTGGGTGATGATTTGGTTGTTATCACTCCCATCGAGGGGACTCCGGCCTACAGGTTGGGAATCCTCGCCGGGGACGTCATCTCTCATATCGAAGGAGTAAGTACGAAGCCTCTCTCGAGCTATGATGCCATGCAAAAATTGAGGGGGCCCAAGGGAACAAAGGTGAACATCTCCATCACTCGGGAAGGCTTGGATGAACCCCTCCAGTTCACCATCAAACGTGAGGAGATACCACTTTACAGCGTTCCCTATGCATTTATCCTCAAGGATAACATTGGCTACATCTACATCCGCAATTTTGCAGAAACCACCGCCGATGAGTTCCGAGAGAAGATGGAGCTCCTTAAAAAAGAGGGGATGGAAAAACTCATCCTGGATATGCGTTGGGATGGAGGCGGTACTTTTCCTGGGGCCATCGAAATTTCCGACGAACTATTACCCAAAGGTTCTCTCATTGTGTCGATCCGGGGAAGAAAAAAATACTACAACCGGGAGTTCCCCGCACTTCATGATAACCAGTATGAAGATATCCCTTTGATCATCCTGATAAACCAGGGGACTGCCAGTGCACCCGAGATCGTCAGCGGGGCAATCAAGGATAATGACCGGGGATTAATTGTCGGCGATGATTCCTTCGGTAAGGGCCTCGTCCAGACGCTCTTTCCATTGTCGAAGGATTCGGCTGTCGCTTTGACAACCGCTAAATATTATACGCCCAGCGGCAGGTCGATCCAGCGAGATTATTCTCAAGTGGATGACTATCTTTTCAGCCGCGAGCTCCCAGAGGAGGAAAAGAGAGAAGTGCGTTTCACTACGGGGGGAAGGAAAGTCCTTGGACAAGGAGGCATCACACCCGATTATAAGATCCAGTTTTCTTTTAAGAATCTCACCTATGAGGTCTTGAGAAAAGGGGAAGTATTTGCTTACGCAAAAAAATTTATAGAAAAAAAGACACCCGTCTCCACACAGTATGTCCTTCCTGACAAGCAGGAAGGGATGGGCCACGAGCCGATCTCCCACACTTTGAGCAAAGATTTCTCCGTAGATTCCGAGATTTTGGAGGATTTTAAGGCCTATCTCAAGAAGCGAGACATTCCGTTCACTGAAGAGGATTTTGAAGAGGCGAAAGACCAGCTCGCAAGGGAGATCGAAAAGGAGATTTTTTCGTTCCTCTGGGGTATCGAGGGAGGCTTATGGGTGTATCGGAACAGTGATCCCGTAGTCCAAAAGGCAGTCGAGCTTCTGCCCGAAGCCGAATCTCTGCTCAAGAACAAAAAGCCCGCATCTTAATTTCTCCTGCTTCTGCTCTCCATTGATCTTGAAACCGGTTTGTGTTCTCCGGCTCTGTCAACCTTAGATTCCATAGCGACACCTCGTTTTTATTGCCAAAAGAAATTTGTGAGACCTGATCGCATTCGTGGAGTTGTCCTCCATTTTGTGGGAAACAACCCGATATCCGTGATTGCATGGAAAAAAGTTGTGTTATCGATTGTTCTGCTTGTGTGGTGGAAAAAACTTCAATCACCAATTGGGACACTCGGATATTGTTCATCACGGATCTAGACATGCTTCTTAATTTGTCTGAAATATCGACAAACCTGGATTATTTACGAGTTGAGGCCAACCCGCCCAACCCTAACATTAAGGTGGATAAAGTGGCCCATGACGCTGTAGTGAACTACCGCGAATGGGCTACAACGAAGCCGCTGTAGTGAGATCAGCGGGTTAGGTTGGGTCGGCGCCCGAAGGGTAAAAAATGTCGATTATAAATGAAAATCTCATAGGAAATAGAGTGCCTAAATGAGTATTCCGATAAAGCAATTGTACATTCTTATATTGCGTCAGTTATTATAATTATTGACATTTTTTATGAATAATTCTGACTAATAGTCTGAGATGTTTTATAGTCTGGTGTTTATTGTTATAATAGCTCCGAGCATCGAGTGAGAACTTGGAATCATCCAGGGAGGAAAAATGAAAGTCGCATTAGCCTCTGACCACGCAGGATTACTGTTGAAGACAGGTATCAAAAACTACCTGACCGAAAAAGGGATCGCCCATCATGATTATGGCACGCACTCTGAGGAGCGGGTGGACTATGTCGATTTTGCAGAAAAGGCGATGGACGGATTGCTCTCTGGGGAATGTGATCGAGCGATTCTCGTGTGTGGGACCGGTCTCGGGATGGGGATCGTTGCGAACAAGTACAGCGGTGTGAGAGCCACTCCCTGTTGTGACGCATACATGGCAGAGATGAGCCGGAGTCACAACGATTCAAATTGTCTGACTCTGGGCGGAAGGATTCTTCCCCTGGATGAAGCCCTTCTCATTGTAGAGGTGTGGGTCAACACACCCTTCGCGGCGGGGAGACATCAGATGCGTCTTGATAAGATCAAGGCCATCGAGCAAAAAAATTTCGAATTCTAATTTGAGGAGCAAAACGAATGTCTTCATTCTATGAGAAAGTGCAACTGCTATCTCAAAAGGTTGAACAGAACAATATTTGGAGGCAAAAGGAGTCTTTCAACCTCATTCCCTCGGAATCGACTCCATCCTTATTGGTCAAGCTTTGTGAAATTTCGGACCCATCCGGGCGTTATGCAGAACACAGGAGCATGAAAGGCGAAGAAGTCTATTTTTATCAGGGGATCGATTTCATTAAAGCGGTCGAAGAAGATGCCTGCTCCGAGCTCTCCCATTTTTTTGGAAGCAGTGAGGTGGAATTGAGGACAATAAGCGGACAGATGGCCAATGAGGTCGTGTTTAAGGCCATGGTCCGATTCCTCAACAGGGAGCGTCCAGAGGGACAACCCATGCGGAAGATGCGCTTGGTCATGAATAATGATCTGACAAAAGGGGGGCATCTCAGCTCTCAACCCATGGGAGCTTTGTTCAATTTTGTGGACGAAGATCCCTCCACAGGGAAAGAAAAGGTAGTTAATTTTCCCGTCAGGGTTGATAATCCGTATAAGCTTGACTTGGATAAGCTGGCCGAGATCACAGAGCAGCACAAGCCCGAGCTCATGATTTTCGGCAAAAGCATGTTTATCTACCAGGAACCCATTGAGTTTATCTCCGAGCTAGTGAAGGACTGGGAGGATCGCCCGGTCATCATGTTCGATATGGCCCATGTCCTGGGATTGTATGGAGCTTTTCAATCTCCACTGGATGAGGGGGCGGATGTCATTACGGGGAGTACTCATAAGACATTTTTTGGCCCGCAAAGGGGCTTGATCACGGGGAACTTCCCCAAGGGCAGTCGGCTGCGAAAGCTCTGGCTGGATATTATGAGCCGTGCATTTCCTGGGTCGACCAGCAACCATCATCTCGGTACGCTCCTCGCACTCCTGATGGCGGCGTATGAGATGAATGAATTCAAGGAAGACTATCAAAAACAGGTGCGCAGGAATGCGAAAGCTTTCGCGCGAGCCCTCAAGAGAAGGGGTGTATCCGTGGAGGGCGATGAAGCCGATGGGTTTACTGAGACCCATCAAGTTCTCATTCGAGTGAGCGACTCGGGAAAGGGCATGGAAATTGCGCGACGGCTCGAGGACAACAATTTGATCACAAACTACCAAGCTCTTCCAGACGATGAGACTTTTTTAGAGCCCAGCGGAATACGCATGGGCGTTCAGGAAATGACGCGGTTCGGGATGAAAGAGGAGGATTTTGACGGACTCGCAGAGTTCATCGCAGATGTCGTAATGAAGAACAGGAGTGTTAAGGAAGACGTGAAGGCCTACCGCCAACGATTCCTGGAGATGAAGTACTGTCTTTCCTCTGAGCAGGCGATTCCTATTGCGGCAAAAATCTTGAAGAGCATCTCTCCGAACCCGAAATTTATAGACTTGTTATTGAAAAACCTGGAGCAAAACCTTTAGTTTCTTCAGGCTTTTGATAATCATAGATTTAAGAAACGAAAAAACGAGGTCGTCACAATGAAAATTTTGGTTGTAGGATCCGGGGGCAGGGAACATGCTCTTGCCTGGAAAATAGCACAGAGTCCGCTTGCGAATAAAGTGTATTGTGTGCCAGGGAATGCGGGGACAATGAGCATCGCAGAGAACGTTGCCATTGATCCGAACGATATCACGAGGATTGCAGATTTTGCGAACGCAGAGAAAGTAGATTTAACCGTCGTCGGGCCAGAACTCCCTCTGGCCATGGGGATAGTGGACGAGTTTGAAGAAAAAGGCCTGAAAATATTCGGGCCCACAATGAGTGCTGCAGAACTCGAGGGGAGCAAGGTGTTTGCAAAACAATTCATGGACAGACACAAAATACCAACAGCCAGATTCAAGATCGCCGATAATCCTGAGCAAGCCAAGGCGTTCCTACAGTCGGAAGAGATCCCTTTCCCTCTGGTTGTTAAAGCAGACGGCTTGGCTGCCGGAAAGGGGGTCATCATCTGCAACAGCTTGAAAAAGGCGGAGTTGGCGGTGAACACGATCATGGTGGAAAAGAAGTTCGGTGAGAGCGGGAACCGGATCGTCATCGAAGAATTTTTGAGGGGCAAGGAAGCGTCGTTCATCGTTATCTCAGATGGAGTGAAAATCCTGCCTTTTGTGACCACGATGGACCATAAAGCGGTGTATGATGGAGATAAAGGTCCAAACACAGGGGGCATGGGGGCCATTTCTCCCTCGCCTTTTGTGGATCAAGAGCTCTTCAACGAGACGGTCAAGACCATTGTCTTTCCTACGGTTACGCGCATGCTGGAGGAGGGGAGGAAATACGTGGGTGTTCTCTACGTAGGCCTGATACTAACTGAGGAGGGGCCCAAAGTGCTCGAATACAATTGTCGATTCGGAGACCCTGAGACTCAGCCCCAGATGCTCAGACTGGAAAGCGACCTTGTCGAGATCCTCTTGGCAACACTGAAAGGAAATGTCCTTGAGAAAGAAGTGGCGTGGACGAAAAAACCATCGGGATGTGTGGTGTTGGCTTCCGGAGGATACCCGACAAAATACGAAAAAGGAAAACAGATCGAAGGTCTGAAAGAGGCCGCAGATATCCCAGGTATCACGATCTTCTATGCGGGCACAGAGTTTAAGGATGGGAAATACTATACTTCAGGTGGCAGAGTCATAGGTGTGTGTGCCTCTGAGGAAACTCTTGCCGATACAATGAATAAGATCTATGAAGCGATCGGGAAGGTCAGTTTCGATGCCATGCATTATCGCCGTGATATTGGTGCCGAAATGGAGGAAGAAAAATGAAAGTTGCCGTTTTTATAGGAAGCGAGTCTGATTTTGACGTTGTTGAAGGAGCGCTGTTGACACTGAAAGAATTTGAGATTCCCTTTGCGCTTGAAGTCACTTCTGCCCATCGAACTCCTGATAGAACTGTTGAACTCGTAAAAACATTTGAAGATAAAGGTGTGAAAATATTTATAGCTGCTGCTGGAAAGGCGGCCCATCTTGCTGGCGCAGTTGCAGCAAACACGCATTTTCCGGTGATCGCAGTCCCGGTGGGGAGTTCAACATTGAGCGGCTTCGATGCTCTGTTGTCTTCGGTCCAGATGCCCGAGGGTGTTCCCGTGGCCTGTATGGGGCTCGGCAAATCCGGAGCGGTCAATGCAGCCTTGCTAGCTGTCCAGATTTTGAGTTTGAATGACCCGGCTCTGGCTACAAAGATGAAAGCCTACAAAAAAAAGTTGGCCGACCAAGTCAAAGTGAGCTCAGAAAAGATCAAAGACAGGCTATGACCTCTTTCTCCATCCAGAGTTTTGGTTGTCGTGTAAACCAGGCAGAAGCCTTTGCTTGGGTCAATGAGTTTCAAAAAAAGGGTTACCGGTATGAAAAGGATTTGACAAAAAGTGATCTCATCCTGGTCAACACCTGCACCGTCACAAGCCGGGCAGATAAGGATGTCACTGGATTCCTGAGGAGGATCCATCGGGACAATCCCTTAGCACGTCTGATCCTCACTGGGTGTCATGTCCAGAGGTCATCCGAAGATTTTGTTAATACTCCGCAACTCTGGAAGATCGTTCCCAACTGTGAGAAAGACAGCCTCTGTGAGAAGCTTGTTCCTGTGGCCAAGCCAGAGAGGGAAGTTGCTCCGCAGCCATACCGCTCGCGTGCGCTGATCAAGGTCCAGGACGGGTGTGATTTCCAGTGTACCTTTTGTGTTGTTCCAAGTGTTCGAGGTCCCAGTGTCAGTGTGGATAAAAAAAAGATTATAGCCCAAGTCAAGGAATACCTGGACCAGGGTTTTAAAGAGATCGTTCTGACCGGTGTGCATCTTTGCCTCTACGGGAGAGACCTGAAGGATTCAGACTCGCTTCTCGATCTGCTCCGAAGACTGGAGACGGTCGAGGGTTTGAGCCAAGTTCGTTTGAGCTCACTCGACCCAAGATTCCTGAATGAGGATATTTGCAGATATATTACAACAGCAAAGTGGATCTGTTCCCATTTTCACTTCTCATTACAGAGCGGTTGTGATCGGATCATCCGGCGGATGGGACGAAAAATAAGTGTGGCCGATTATCAGCGTGTTCTGGATTTTTTTCAACAGGAATTGCCGCACGCGGCTCTCGGCGCCGACATTTTGACAGGATTTCCGGGGGAATCGGATTCTGATTTTGAAAAAACTTTGGATTTTCTCGAGCATTCACCCCTGACCTATTTTCATGTATTCACGTATTCCCCCCGGCCGGGGACGAAGGCCGCGACCTTGCCACAGATCCACCATAGAGAAAAATATCAAAGAGCGAAAATGTTGAGGCATCTGTCACGCAGGAAAAATTTGCATTTCCGTTTGCGGTTTCTGGAGAAGGAGTGTGAAGCTGTGGTCGTTAAAAAGATGGGGGAGCGGGCGCAGGTTTTGACATCCAATTATATCCCCATAGATGTGCCATTTTGTCCTATGACGGAAAAAAGGCGGGTCATGGTCAAGATCACACATGCCTCGGAGAATCGCACAGAGGGAGTTTTTGTCGGAAGCTTCCCCAATGCCTCGAAGGAGGATGCTGCAGGATGAAGCCTTTAAGGGTAAATCCCAATCCCTCTTCGCCGAAGATCCGAGTCCTTCCCAAGGAAATTTCCCAAAAGATCGCCGCCGGAGAAGTCATCGAACGCCCCTTTTCTGTGGTTAAAGAATTGGTGGAAAACTCTCTGGACGCGCTTGCTTCGGATATCAGAGTCGAGCTCGAAGATGGCGGAAAGAGGCAGATCAGAATCATGGACAACGGGCTTGGTATGAGCCGGGATGATGCTCTGATTGCGTTCGAAAGACACAGCACGAGTAAAATAGCCAAGGAAAGCGATCTTGAACAGATCGTTACTCTGGGATTTCGCGGAGAAGCCCTCCCCAGCATTTCCGCAGTGTCGAAAGTCGTCTTGCAGACGGCCAGCCAGAGTGACGTCAAAGGCACATTGATAGAACGTGAAGGGGAAGTCCTCCTCCGCATCACCGATGTTGGCTTTCCTCCTGGGACGAGCGTGGAAGTGAGAAATCTCTTTTTCAATTTGCCTGCAAGACGAAAGTTCCTCCGTTCCGCGAGGTCTGAGCTAAACCAGATCGTGACCTATTTGTCCCATGTTTCGCTTGCCCATCATGAAGTTGGCTTTTCCCTGCTCCACGAGGGCAGAGCGGTCTTCAATTATCCTCCTGTGGGCACGCTCAAGGAGCGGATTTTTCAGGTCTATGGAAAGACCGTAGTGGATAATCTGATGGACGTTGGACATGAAGAAGAGTCCCATAAAATATTCGGATATGCCAGCCGTCCGCCCTCAGGCCGGCGGGACAGAAAGCACCAGTTGTTTTTTGTGAACGACCGTTTGGTCAAGGATAAAATACTCCAGGCCGCTTTGAGCCGCGCCTATGCTGGATTTTTAGAGAAGGATTTTTATCCCGAGGCATTTCTGTTTTTGATCCTTCCCTATGCTGAGGTGGATGTGAATGTCCATCCAGCCAAGACAGAAGTGAGGTTCGTTGACTCGAACTCCATTTTCCGGCTCGTCACAAGGACTCTGGAAAAGGCCCTACTCAAAGGATTGGGTATCAAAGATGTCTATCCTATCCCGCAGAGAAGTCAAGCCCAATCCCTTATGGAAAGCCTGCCTCATCCCCCAATCATTCAAGGTTATGGAAAAGGAGAAAATTCGTCAGACGAGCTGTTTCCAGATATGCCAGGAGATAAAGGGCCGTACCCTTCCGTTCTTGGTCAATATCTGGACTTATACATAGTTGTTGCTGACAAAGAGGGGATCAGGATCATCGACCAGCACAACGCTCATGAGCGCATACTGTATGAACAATATGTGGAAATAGACCGCGCAGAGAAATGGCCTCGAAAACTCTCACTTCTTCCTCTCCTCATCGATCTCTCGCCTTCTCAGAAACTGGGCCTCGAAGAGTACCGAGATCAACTTGAGGAGGCTGGATTTAGAGTGGATGCCATGGGAGGAAGCAGTTTTGCGTTGAAAGAGTACCCGGATATATTCAAGGAGGAGGAAGCCAAGGATGTTTTTCTCGCGCTCCTTGAGGAAATGAACAGAGACAAGGTCGAAGATAAGAAAAAGACAATTTTAGCCACTCTCGCCTGCAAGACAGCGATTAAAGCAGGAGAAATTCTTTCCCCCGACAAAATGACCTGCTTAGTGAAGGAACTGGCCAAAACCATGAATCCTTCCCTTTGTCCCCATGGAAGGCCGATCCAAGTGAAAATCGACAGAAAGACGATCGAAAAGCAACTGAAACGATAACCGGCAAATTTGCTGTGCATACGTTTACGCTCTTCTTAAATGAGGGAGGTATCTCTAAATCCGTGAGGAGCGGAGAGCGGGCGATTCCTTTTTTTGCGGAAAAAGTGTATGATATCTAACCTAAAAGATCGATTTGATCGAATCCTTTCACCATATTTTCGCTGGATGTGGCATACAGTTAAAGGCGTGTCCATTTGAACGTTTTCGGGGAGTAGCGCAGCCTGGCTAGCGCGCCTGCCTTGGGAGCAGGAGGTCGTCGGTTCAAATCCGGCCTCCCCGATTCTTTTTTCTGCAAGAGGCCTGATCGGGGACAGGCTTCCATCTTAGCCGTTGAAAAATACAAGAAGTTGCGCTATATTTGATTCGCTCCAAAAGGTTGTTTGAGTCTCCTTTGGGGCAGGATCGAACAAAAAAACAGACCAAACAGACAGTCGAGAACGCGCCTGTAGCTCAGTTAGGATAGAGCAGCTGCCTTCTAAGCAGCGGGTCGGGAGTTCGAGTCTCTCCAGGCGCGCCAGCATCCCCCAGGAAAGTTGACAGTGTGTAATCTCTGCGCCGATTGTTCTTTTTGGCCCTGCGAGGGGCGGTTCATGAATATGTGATTTTGAGCTTTGTGTTCAGAGGATTATTAATAAAATGTGAGCTGAGGTTGACTCGATCGCACTTTTTTTCGCAAAAAATAGAGATAACCCCTAGGGGTGAGAGTTTTGATAAAAAAATCATCCTTGGAATCCTCCCTCCAGGTGATTGACTGATAATTTGAACTCTGTAAAGATAAGGGCGCTTTCAATGTCAAGACTCTGCATACGACAAATTTATACAGTTAGGAAGAGAGAAAATTTGAATGTCTAAACCGTCCCTTCTTATCGCTCCCAGAGGATTGACAAATTTTGGTGAGAGTTTCTTTTTATTGACAAAAATTGTTAAATTCTTTATTGTGAATGGACAATAACGATGGGATCGAACTTAGGCGAATTACTCGTACAGGAAAAGCTTCTGAACAAGGAGCAACTTAAAGAAGTCCAGGATTTTCAGAAAAAGAATGATGTCAGTACTGGCACAGCTGTTATAAGCCTAGGCTATATTTCTGAGGAGGATATGGCCCAGGCCTTGAGCCGCCAGTTGGGTTATCCTTACATCAACCTTGACCAGTTTGAAGTCTATCCGGATGTCATCAACCTGATCCCTGTCGAGATCGCAAAAAAGTATTTGATCATGCCCATCCACAGAATTAGGTCGTTTTTGACACTGGCGATGGTCGATCCGACCGATTTGGATATCATCGAGGATATCCGTTTCCGAACCGGTCTGAGCATCCAACCTGTGATTGCTTCAGAAACAGGGATTACGAACGCCATCAAGAAATATTATGGGTCGTCTGACTCTCTGCGTGTGAAGCAGATCGTCGATGAGATCGAACAGGCTGAAGATGCAACCGTCAACGTTATCGAGGAAGATGAGGAAGACTATGACATCGAAGAGCTCGTCCATTCGACAGAAGAAGCTCCGATCATCACTCTTGTGAATACGGTTTTTATCGATGCTATAAAAAAAGGCGCCAGTGACGTTCATTTTGAACCCTATGAAAAGGCCTTCCGAGTGCGTTATCGTTTAGATGGCACCCTCTACGAGATGATGAATTTGGCGATGAAATTCAAGAACCCCGTGATCTCGCGTGTCAAGATCCTTTCGAACATGGATATTGCTGAAAAGCGTCTGCCTCAGGATGGACGTATCAAGATGAGAGTCAAGCTCGAGAACGGAAACCGAAAAGAAGTAGATATGCGTGTGTCCAGTGTGCCCACGATTTTTGGAGAAAAGGTCGTCGTCCGTATCCTGGATAAAGCGATGCTGAAGCTCAATCTTGAGGAACTGGGATTCGAAAAGGAATCTATGGACCTATTCAAAGAGGGGATCAAAAGGCCGTGGGGGATCGTGCTTGTCACAGGACCGACGGGAAGCGGAAAAACGAATACTCTCTATTCTGCCATCTCTACGATCAACTCCATGGAAAAAAATATCATGACGGCTGAAGACCCTGTTGAATTCTATATCCCTGGCATCAACCAGGTGAATATCAAGGATGAGATCGGACTGAGCTTTGCGACTTCTTTGCGGAGCTTCTTGCGTCAAGACCCGGATATCATGCTTGTAGGAGAAATGAGGGATTTCGAAACTGTTGATATCGCTATCAAGGCAGCGCTCACCGGACATCTTGTTTTTTCAACGGTTCATACCAATGATGCGGCGAGCACAGTGATGCGCCTTGTCAATATGAATGTGGAGACATTTTTAGTAGCCGATTCGGTGTTCATGATCGTTGCCCAGCGGTTGGTCCGCCGGCTGTGCAAAAAGTGTCGGGTGAAACACAACCTCACCTCAGAAGCCCTTGTGGATATCGGATACACAGCCAAGGAAGCCCCGAAAGTCAAAGCCTACAAACCTGCCGGATGCACTGCATGTCACAACACCGGATATAAAGGCCGGGTTGGACTTTTTGAAGTCATGGAGATCACAGATGATATCAAGGATCTTATTCTGGCAAAAGCTCATTCAAAGGAAATAAAAAAGAAGGCGATCCAGCAAGGCATGATCACTCTACGACGGAGCGGGCTTTTAAAAATTAAAGAAGGTATCACCTCAATAGAAGAAGTATTGAGAGAAACCGTGAGAGACACGGAGGTATAAAATGACTTTGACAATCCATGAATTATTGCAGATCGCCGTGGAGAAAGATGCCAGCGATTTGCACATCACAACACATGTCCCCCCCAGATTGAGGATCAATGGAACGCTCATCTCGCTCGACCACCCGCCACTCACACCGGCTGAGACCAAAAATCTCACCTACGCCTTGTTGACAGATCGGCAAAAAAAGATGTTTGAGGAAAAACTGGAGCTCGATTTTTCTTTCGGAGTTCAAGACCTCGGGCGATTCAGAGGAAATGTTTTCATGCAGAAGGGATCTGTGGCCGCAGCCTTTAGGAGATTTTTGCCCATCATGTGGAGTTTCTCACAGCTGGGTATTCCACAGAGGCTCGCCCAACTCTGCTATTTGCCCAGGGGATTGGTCCTAGTAACAGGACCTACGGGTTGTGGGAAATCGACAACCCTCGCCTGTTTGGTCAACCACATCAACAAGGAGAGACCTGTCCACATCATCACCATCGAAGACCCGATCGAGTACTTCTTTACTCCGCAAAAAGCCATCATCAATCAGAGAGAATTGTATGTCGATACTCTTTCATATCCGAATGCTCTCCGGTCGACATTACGCGAGGACCCGGATGTCGTGCTCGTGGGAGAGATGAGGGACCTGGAGACTGTTGAATCGTGCCTCCGGGTGGCAGAAACAGGACATTTGACTTTCTCCACACTGCACACCAATTCTGCTGTGGAGACCATCTCAAGAATCATCGATATTTTCCCCTCATCCTACCAGTCCCAGGTCAGAGTTATGCTGTCTATGAGTTTGGAGGCGGTCATAACTCAGGCTCTTCTGCCGAGTGCCGATGGCAAAGGAAGAGTTCTTGCCATGGAAATCATGATCCCCAATTCAGCCATCCGCAATCTTATCCGCGAGAACAAGGAGCACCAGATTTATGCGGCCATGCAGATGGGGCAGGAGAAATTCGGGATGCAGACCTTCAACCAATCGTTGGCCAGTCTGTATTTTAAAGGCCAGATCACTTATGAGATGGCCATGAACGTCACATCCAAGCCTGAAGAGTTGACGGATATCATCCAGAGGAAAGAAGGACTGAAGGTGACTTCAAGATCCTTTTCTCCCGGACAAATGAGAAAATAAATAAGGGGTGAAACATGCCTGTTTATCAATGGAAGGGAAAAAACCGTTACGGCGATATCGTCGAGGGGCGACGAGTCGCCCCCTCTGTAGAGGAGCTGTCAAAGAACCTCCAACGAGAGCAAATCACAGTCATTGATATTGAAAGGAAAAAAGCCGAATTTCGGATACCTTTTCTTAAAACACAAAAGGTTAAACTCAAAGAATTGGCTGTGTACAGCCGGCAGCTTTCTGTTCTGATCGATGCCGAACTTCCTTTAATCCAAGGGTTGAACATTTTGGCCGAACAAACCAAGAACAGATATTTCAAGCAGGTGATCAAAGATGTCCGGAGTGATGTCGAGGCCGGATCAACCCTGAATCAAGCCAAGAAAAAATTTCCGAGAGTTTTTGACGATCTGTATTGCAACCTCGTCGCTTCTGGAGAGCAGAGCGGATCTCTGGATATCATGTTGAGGCGATTGGCCGAGTTTCTTGAAAAGATAGTCCGCTTGAGGTCTCAGGTCAAGCAGGCGATGATCTATCCTTCGGCCATTGTCATTTTTGCGGTCCTGGTCGTGATCTTTATGCTGTGGAAGGTTATTCCTGTCTTTGCCAACATTTTTGTAGAACTTGGGGCAACTCTTCCAAGTCTTACGGCGTTCATAATGAGCTTGAGCCATTTTGTCCAGAACTACATTCTGTTCATAGTCATCGGTATTGTCCTCCTCATCTTTGCGTTTAGATCAGCGAGGCGGACGGATTCCGGGCGCAAAGTGATCGACCGCCTGCTGTTGAGGATGCCGCTTTTTGGTCAACTTTTGGAAAAGGTGGGTTTGTCTCGAGTGACCAGAACAATGAGCACTCTTCTTTCTGGCGGTGTTCCCATGCTGGAGAGCCTGAAGATCACATCAACGACAGCGGGCAATGTCATCATCGAAGACCAGATCATGCGCGCCCGTTCTCTTGTGGCTGAGGGCACAAGCCTCACGGACGCCTTTAGGGAGGCTGGCCATTTTCCCTTTATGCTTATTCAGATGATGGGAGTCGGAGAGGCGACGGGAACTTTGGACGAGATGTTGAGCAAACTGGCTGATTTTTACGATGAGGAAGTGGAGGCGACAGTCACAAACCTTCTTTCTATCCTGGAGCCTGTTCTGCTCATCTTTGTCGGAGGGATGGTCGGGACGATCGTTGTGTCCATGTATCTTCCGATATTCAGCCTCATCCAACAGTTGTAGAGAGCTGTCCGACGAATAAGAACAGCTCAGGTCCATCTCCAAGAAAGATTGCGGCGAGCAGCTTTTCCCTCCTCTGATTTGGTTTTGGAAGATTATTTGGAGTCTGTTGCATGAGCACGAGAAGAAAAGACATTTTCTGGTTCATCCTGCTCCGACTGATCATCATCACAACCATATTTATTTCTGTCGTCACCATCCATTATGCGACACCCGCCACACTTTCACTGAGTGCGTTTTACTTGATTTTCCTGGCCTATCTCTTATCCGCGATCTATTTTCTGCTTTACCTCTGGGGAAAAAATTACACTTTACAAGTTTATACGCAGATCTTCTTTGACTTGCTGCTGATCACGGCGCTGGTCTATTTTTCCGGGGGATTAAAGGGATCTTTCTATTCCCTCTACGTGTTTGAGATCATTGCGGCCAGTATTGTCCTTCCGAACAGTGCCACCTACATCACTGCGATCCTCTCCGGTGTGTTGTTCGCTGCATTGATTGACGGCATGTATTTGGGGATTATCCCCCAATATGCGTCCGAAACGCCCACACCGATCTCGCTCGATGCCCTCATCACCAATATCTTTACTTCCTGGGGCGTTTTTTTTCTTATCGCTCTTCTCATGAATTACCTCACAGGAAAGTTAAAAAAAACGAGAGAAGAGCTGGCCCGAGCACAAAAAGAGCTCGGAGTTAAAAAAAGCTTAGCATTGGCCGGGGAGATCTCAGCGCATCTTGCTCATGAAATAAGAAATCCTCTCGCCGCCATTTCAGGATCTGTTCAAGTATTGAGGAAGGAATTGGCCTTGTCCGGAGACCAGAAGGATTTGATGAACATCGTTGTCAACGAGTCGGAACGCGTTTCCCAATCGATAGAGCAGTTTCTTAACCTCGCTTCCCCAGGGAAACAGACATTCATGGTGGTGGATCTTTCCCAGGTTTTGAAGGAATCCATCATGCTTCTCCAGAGAAGCGGAGAGTTGAATGGCACCTACCGTGTCGAGGGGAATTATGGATCTGCGGGCATCTATTGCTACGGGAATAGCAATCAATTCAAACAGATCTTCTGGAACCTGATCAAAAATGCTTTGAAAGCCATGCCAGAGGGAGGCACACTCAGTATCGATCTCAATCAACGGAAGAAGAATGAGATCGAGCTCAAGGTCAGAGATAACGGGAGGGGTATGGCCAAGGAAGACAAAGAGAGGCTCTTCGAACCGTTCTATTCCGGCTTCAAAACTGGAAAGGGAATCGGCATGGCCGTTGTCCGAAGGATCGTTGATGATTATAACGGAAGGATCCACATCTCCTCAGAACTGGATAGGGGGACAGAAATCGTCATCCTCCTTCCTCAGGGAAATTTGAACAAGAAAGATATCGTCAAAATGGAAAGAGAGAAGTCAAATGGACAAAATACTCATAATAGACGATGAAAAGAGTATCCTCGACCTTTTGAGTGTGGTCTTTAAAAAAGAGGGGTACACGGTCGAAACAGCCCTGTCTGCAAAGACTGCACTCGAATTGATTGATAGAGAAGAGCTTGACCTTATTTTAACAGATATCAAACTCCCCCAGATGAGCGGGATGAGAATTCTCCAGTATGCCAAAGAGAAATACCCAGAACTGCCTGTCGTTATGATCACAGCCTACGGAACGATCAAGCAGGCGGTCGAAGCTCTCAAGATGGGAGCGATGGATTATGTTGTGAAACCCTTCAACATGGAAGAGTTAAAAATTATTATTGCCCAAGGTCTGGAAAACCGGAGAATCCAGCAGGAAAATGTGTTCTTGAGAAAGGAACTGGAAGAAAAATATGGGATGAACAACATGGTGGGGAAGAGCAAGAAGATGCTGGAAATCTACAACTTGATCGAAAAGATCGCTGTGACGGATTCAACGGTGTTGATCTCCGGCGAAAGCGGGACTGGAAAAGAGATCGCGGCCAGGGCGATTCATTTTCATAGCCGAAGGAATGAACGACCCTTTGTCTCCATCAACTGTGGGGCCTTACCCGAAAACTTGCTGGAGAGTGAACTTTTTGGGCACGTCAAAGGTTCCTTCACCGGTGCCATCGCCAACAAAAAGGGAATGTTTGAGACCGCTGAGAAAGGGAGTCTGTTTTTGGACGAAGTGGGAGAGATGTCCCCATGGACCCAGGTTAAGTTGTTGAGAACGCTCCAGGATAAGAAGGTTAGACGCGTTGGAGGAACGGAGGAGATCCCCGTCAATGTCCGTATCATCGGAGCCACTAATCAAGATCTCAAAAAGAGGATCGAAGAGGGTAAATTCAGGGAGGATCTTTTCTACCGGCTGAATGTGATCTCATTAGAGATGCCTCCGCTGAGGAAAAGAAAGGAAGACATCCCACTCCTTGTCAACCATTTTCTCAAAAAATATTCGGAAAGAATGGGGAGAAAGTTGAAGAGGATCGCCCCGAGAGTCATGAAAGTGTTCGAGTCATACGCCTGGCCGGGAAACGTCAGGGAGTTGGAGAATACGATCGAAAGGATCATCGCCATCGAAGAGCGGGAGACGGTCACAGAATCCAGCCTCCCGGAAGAGCTTCTCACTCCCCAAAGGGATCAAGATCGAAATTATGAGATCAAACCCGGTTTTGACCTCAATTCGACGCTTGATGATATTTCCCGTAATTTTGTTCAGCAAGCCCTCCAAAGAACCAACGGCAATCTCAAAGAAACAGCGACTCTTCTCGGAATCAATTACCGATCGCTCCGGTATCTCATCGAGAAACTGGGCTTAAAATCGGCGAGAGAAGAGGAGCGCAGCTTTTCCTGAGGGAAGAACGCCGTGCCAAAAATTGTCACTCAACGTCCGTAAAATAACAAATAACGGCAATTTCCAGGAAAACATGAATGGCATTATCTTCATAATTTATTTATTTTCATCTATTTAGATAAAATAGAGGTTGGCACATAAATTGCAATTAGAATGGTGTCATGAAAAAATTTAAAACTGGTGAGTCAAAAAAAAACACCAGGGTAATTAAGGAGGTTTTAATGCTTAAAAGAGCGAAAGGTTTTACGTTGATCGAGTTGTTGATTGTTGTTGCGATTATCGGTATTCTTGCTGCACTTCTCATTCCCAATGCGATTACCGCCATGCAGAAGGCTAAACAGAAAGCAACAATGAAGGACATCACAACGATCGCAACCGCTTGTACGGACCATGTGACAGACACTGGGACTGCACCTAATCCTGGCCAGGCTGGCCCTTACGCCGCAGGTGATGCTTTCTACGTCGCCATATGTCCATTCTATGTCAAAGTTCTTCCGACAAGAGACAAATGGTCGACCCCTTATCAGGCATTCACGGGTGATGGAACTGCTGGCCAGTTCGGGACTAATGAAGCTGATCCAGGGGATGATGAGTTCATCATCGCTTCGTATGGAAGAAATGCGGCAGAAGGACCTGTCTATACGTACAACCCAACTGATCCTGAAGCGGGCTGGTATCTTGTGGAGAATATGGCATCTTTCGATGAAGACCTTGTCATGTGGAACGGGAACTGGATCATCGGACCGAGAACCTACACACTCACGACCTAATAGCTGAAATCAATTTCTGAGTGAAGCCACAGTGGGGCGGCACAAAGTGCCGCCCTTTTTTTTTGTCCTGCGCTCTCTGTCTTCCGAATTTCTTACCTGAATTCTTCCGTAGGGTCCATTCCCCGAATGGACCGTTTGGGAAACTGTTCTTGCATTTCAAATGGGAAGATGCTGAATTTCCCTTTTGGGATCACCAATCTAAGCATAAAAAACGCTAATCATCTTGGATTCGGAGAGGCTCTTGTAAAAACCAAATCTTGTCTATCCTCTTTATGTGATATAGTATAATCTTCCGATCGTGCCATGAGAACAATTCTTTGTGTTGTTATCTATGTTTTGGTTGTCATCCTGGCTATTCCTCTTTTTCTTTTTTGTTTTGTGATCGGATGGCGCGCACCTCTTCTCTTTGTGGGAAAATCAGCGATGGAAATCGGCCGGCTTGTTTTGCGAATCCGCCTTGACATGTCTGGGCGCCAAACCGTCGACAGGAAGAGATCGTGCGTTTTTGTGGCTAATCATTTGAGTTTCCTCGATGGCCCCCTTCTGTTCCTGGTTATTCCTCAGTATGTGCGTGTGATTTTGAAGAAGGAAATTTTTCGCATTCCTGTCATCGGATGGGCCATGCAATTTGTGGGATTTGTCCCCGTTGATCGCAAGGGCCTCAAATCAGGCCGCAAGAGTATTGAACGGGCCACTCATCTGGTCAAGGAGAGAGGATATTCCTATCTGATCTTCCCAGAGGGGACAAGGAGCCGTGACGGTCAGATGCAGTCTTTCCGCCGGGGCGCTTTTTTCCTCGCTATAAACAGCCAGGTTCCCATTGTCCCTATAACCATCAACGGGGGCTATGAACTCATGCCAAAGGGAAGCCCTTTCCCAAAAAAGGGAACGGTTAAAATTGTATTCCATCGGCCTGTTCCAGTGGCCGGATTGACGATAGAGGACATGCCCGAACTCATGAAAAAAATGCGAGCAATTATCCTTTCCGGTCTCGAAGGACCCAACAAGAGTATTCTTCGGTAGCATTTCCTAATCCGTGGTTGTATGGACACACGTTGCGATATTGAGTGTTCCAATTGTGTGGTGGAGAAAACCGTGTTTTCGAACTCATCAATTGGGACAGTCGAATGGTGGTGGGTGGGGGGGCTTCGACGAATACGGACTGTGACGAACTCCTGCTATTATCATTTGGCTTGAGAGCATCACAGAAATAAGGATGCTTCCAAATGCTATCGTAATCTTTCCTTATTTTGATGTTGTGTGATATTCTAAGTGATCATAAATGTATTGAATTTAAATCGGCGGTTGAGGCGAAAAAATGAAATATGAACAAAGAATTGGAGAACTTGATCGAGCTATGAATGCGTTCTTCCAAAAAAGGGAGCGCGTTTTTTCCCAAGTTGTGAGCGAAATAAAAAATCGTTTGCGCAATGGTCGGAAGGTGCTCATCTTCGGAAACGGAGGGAGCGCTTCCCAGGCCCAGCATTTCGCAGCAGAGCTGGTCAACAAGTTTTTGAACAAACGCCCAGCCCTCCCTGCCCTCGCACTCACCACAGATACATCAACGCTCACCTCTATTGCCAATGATGAGTGTTTTGATGTGGTCTTCAGCCGTCAGGTCGAAGCTTTGGGCAGGGAGGGAGATGTCGCCATTGGATTGACGACAAGTGGAAATTCGCCCAATGTCATAGAGGCTTTACAGGCCGCTCAAAAATATGGGTTGTTCACTGTCGTGTTCACGGGAGAGGGCGGTGGCAAAGTGGGGCCCTTGGCGAATATCCTTTGCGATGTCCCTTCGAATCACACTCCAATCATCCAGGAGGTCCATCTTCTCCTTCTGCACATTTTAGCTGAGGAAATTGAAAAATCTGTGATGACGTGAATCAGCGGATTAACGAGAACGCCAGAAACTCCCTCGGCGGGGTCTTGATTTGAATTCGAGGATCTCGGGGATTTTTTCTTCGGCTTCAGGAGTTTCAGGTTCAGATGCCTTTTCCGGTCTTCCACTTTTATCGATGCGGTAAGAACGTTCGGCTGCATACATCACCTCATCCCGAAGACCTTCACTCGCGATTTCCTCCGTGTATGCTCTTCTCCCCTTGACTACGTCTGCGATATAGTCCTCGATTTTTTCGTCCGAATAGTATTTGCGAATATTCCATTCCTCGAGATCCTGGCCTTCAGCTTGCCTGATCTCCATAGTCCCGAGCAAACCCTTTGCATAGAGATTTGTTCCCCGTAGGTCTCCTCTTTGGATCTGGGCCATGAGGTTGATGGGCACCCGGGACACTTTGCGCACCAGCCTCTTTTTCTTGACTCCGTTCACTTCAAGGGTCTCGATGATCTCGCCGATTCCTCCAGTGTTGTACTGCATGAATTTCACTTTTCCAGGGAAGTTGCTGACAAGTGTCATGACGATCTCATAGAAACGATTCACCTTCTTTGCTCGGGAACCGATGATGAAAGGATCTGTCCCCACAATGCGGACCGATTCTCCTGCCTTCAGCGGCTGACTGGCATAACTGTGAGTGCTCTCCCCCCAGAGGTAGGCGAGCACGGCTTGTTCGGGAGTCAACTCTTGGGCAAAAGTCATGATGGTATTCCGTCGGGTGATAAAAGCAAAGACAAGGCCGTCGAGGTCTTCCAAAGGCGGAAGATTGATAGATTTGGAGTAGATGGGAACCATCCTTCCTTTGATGTTGACCATGAGCTTTTTGCGGTTGATCACTGACCGTCCATTGGCTGTCAGGCTTTCATCCAGAAAATCCACTTCGCCGTTGGATTTGATCATGACATTCTCATACAGGGCAGTCTTATCCACGAGGGCATTATACATGGCCTCCTGGTATTCCTTCTCCACATCTGTTTTGACAAAGAAGTTGTTCTCGGTGCCCATCGCTGAGCCGTCCTTGCAGAGGAAACAGATGTCGTCTTGCGTCACCAGGGTTTTTTCACCTTTTTGATGGTCCAGACCGAGTTGATGGCAGGACCAAGTGGATTTTCCAGTTGCCGTCAGGCCGAATAAAAAAACTCCGAACGTTTTCAGCTTCCCATCCACACCTCTGACGGTGACGATCTTTGTGCCCGCATGCAATCCGAGCATACCCAACTGGTCCGCTGTCCACATGGCCTGTCGGAGAAAACCTTTTTTGTCTTCGCCCATGTAATCTGTCCCCAGGGCTATGTTGATGTTGTGCTCTGGGAAGACCAAAACTTGCTGGCGCAGGGGATGTTCTTCGGGAATGTGGATCATGGTGAACTCAGGGCCGGGCCTTTTCCCTGGCTTGAACATAGTGGTCCCCCACATGTATCCCAAACGGTAGTTGATGAGGTCCGCTTCAGAGACATAGAGGTTGCAGACAGGATTGTAGGAATCGTTCTCACCCATCTGGCGACGGATATGGTAGATTGGAAGATTCTTCACCAAATGCAGCACTTTGTCCAGCTCTTCTGGGGCTTTGGCTATGATCGCTTCTTGTTCCGGAGTTGTGCGCGGGAGTCGTACAGGCTCGCTGCCCAGATAAACGGTTTTGGGAGCAATGCGGCTGGAGATCGCACATCGCCAGCCGTAAGATCCGTACACTGTTTTGATACCCACGGATTTGGCGCGTGGCTCAAGCCATTTAAGATCCACCGGTTTTATATTCGGGCCTTTTAACGCTTCGTGGAGCTCCTTTGCAAATTTCTTGTAAACTTCCACATTGTAGATTTCCGTATTGCTCATTGCTGAATCTCTATTCCAAAAGTGCTCAAACTCGATTTTCCCTTAAATTTTATTTTCCTGAGATCAGAATTTAATCTGTTCCTAGGGCGTGATTTTTTCACCCGTGAGAATCCCTTTGAGGTCGTCAGGCGAGGCGACGCCACTGTTAAAGAGAAAACATTCTGTGCTTTCCAGCAAGCGCCGGAAAAAATTCCTCTCGAGTTCTATCCGTTCTGGTGTCACAACCAGCAGGTGTGGATTGTAAAAGGGCTGACTTCGAGACGGGCCTGGCTCTCTCTGTATGCCAAAGATTTCTCCCTGTTCCATCAGACGCAAGGCATCTTCGGTCTCTATCTTTACGACAGGGGGAGAGATCTTGTCGTTGCGGAGCAAAAATATCCAGCGGAGGGAGGTCCGTTTCACATGTTTGGCAGGTCCCGCGATCCAGTAGGGGTCGAGCAATGCAAAAGCATCTTTAGACGCTTTATAGCAGAAAGGCGAGCCCCGGTCCAACCGGCAATCATCCAACTGCTGGCACTTCTCATTTGCGCAGGCTTCCTTATGCATGATGATGTTTTCGCATTTGCTGTTGTCGAAGAGAGGAGCGAGATCAGGGTAAGATTCCACTGTGTTAGTGGCCATGAACAGTTTCCTCTCCACGGAATCCGCAATAACAGAACCGCCAGAATACCTGGCGAAAACCATGTCGTTGGAATGAAGCCTGAATCTTGAGTCTTGTATAAGGGAGAAAAAGAGCTCTGTCTTTTTTGTCCCTTTGGGACCGATCAAAACGACTCCCTGACCACCTGTGTCTGCGACCATTCCGCGGATGGAATGGATATTGGACAGCCTTTCAGAGATGTCTGTCACAAGACCAAGAGCAAGGCTGCGTAGAGGACCGTAATTGTCGACGTTGACGAGCACGCCTGTTTTTGATTCCGAGTTGTAGAAAACACGGGCTTCTCGCCCAGTGATGTTATCCACCGCATAGATAATGCCATGCGGCTCGAGGTCTGCCTCCAGTTGAGCGGGGTACCAGTTTTCCATCCAAAAATCGTAGAGGTGAGAGACATTCGTGCGCAATTGAACGACGACCCCATTGATGTTGGCATTCCATTCGAAATAGTTAGCATAACTCAAATGGGATTCCATCTCGGCAATCAAGGCGTCTCTCATCTGGATGGAAATGTTTGAATCCACGGGCGCAGATTTTTTAAAATGAGTCACGGTGTTGTTCAAACTGATGCGTTTGACCTTTTTTGCGGTCTTTAAGCGGGAAAGTGATTCAATGATCCTGTCCATCGCCTTTTCGATGTTTTCCATGGAAGTGGCGTAGGACAACCTGATGTAGTCATCGGCACCAAAGGCGTCCCCCGGGACAATCGCCACATTGGCTTCCTTGAGAAGATAATAGGCCATGCCGTATGAGTTTCGTAGGGGCGTGTTGTTGAACTCTTTGTCGTAGTAGGCTGAAAAATTGGGGAAAAGATAAAAGGCTCCCTGTGGCTTGAAGCAAGAAACATTGGGGATCGCCTGCAGCCGGGTCAACATATAATTTCTTCTTCGTTGGAATTCGGACACCATTTTCGAAACTTCGTGCTGCGGGCCGGTCAAAGCTTCCAGGCCCGCTTTCTGGGAAACAGAACAGGGATTGCTTGTTGTGTGGCTCTGGATTTTTGCCATGCCGCTGATAATATCCGAAGGGCCGGCGGCGTATCCCAAACGCCAACCGGTCATCGAATAGGATTTGGACACTCCATTGATGATGATAGTTTTTTTCTTGATATCTTCTCCCAGAGATGCAAAAGTCGTGAAGCGGAAATCTTCATACACCAGCTTGTCGTAGATCTCATCGGCGATGACGTACACATCCTCTTCCAGGATGACATCTGCCAGGATCTCTAACTGATGTCTGTTGTAAGCCGCTCCGGTAGGATTGGAGGGATTATTGAGAATAAGAGCTTTGGTCGCTGGTGATATGGAAGACTTGAATTGGCTGGCAGTCAGTAGAAAGCCGTCCTCCTCTCTGGTCGGGACGATGACAGACTTGCCCTCTGCCAGCGAGACCGCATGGGGGTAGGTGACCCAGTAAGGGGCCGGGATAATGACCTCGTCCCCGTCATTGATCAGGGCTTGAATGAGGTGGTAAAGAGAACTTTTTGCACCTGTGGAGACGATGATCTCATTTTTTTCATACGTGAGGCCATAGTCCTCCTTCAGTCGCGAGATGATGGCATCCTTGAGGGCCGGGATCCCGTCGGCCTGCGTGTATTTTGTAAAATTTTCCTCGATGGCATGGATTCCGGCTTTTTTGATATTATCCGGGGTCGGGAAGTCGGGTTCTCCCACACTCAAGTCTATGATATCCACTCCCGCAGCCTTCATGGCTTTGGCTTTGGCTGTCACCTTCAGCGTTGGAGATTCACCAATTTGATTTGCCTTTTCTGATACCATGATACCCCTTTATCTGAAGATAAATTAATCTTCCTCTTCAGTTTTTTCTTCCAGCCTGAACTTTTCCTGAAAGTACTTTTTGAGGTCCACTCCTGTCAGTGACTCAACAACATCCGGCATCTGGGCAAGGATATCCGCAACTTGGGAGGTGATCTTGGTGGCTCCTGTCCCTTTGTCTCCTCCAACAAGCACGATCTTATCAATTTTGCTCAGAGGCTCTGCCACGGCTTTGGCCAGTTCAGGGAGATTCTGGATGTACAATTCAAGAATTGCTGCATGGTTGTATTTTTCCCAGGATTGAGCGCGCTTCATCATGGCTTCTGCCTCTGCCAGACCTTTCTGTCTGATTGTCTCAGCCTCGGCCATCCCCTCAAGCTTGAGGGCCTCGGATTTCCCTTTTGCTTCGGCCTGAATGCGGAACTCTTCGGCCTCAGCTTCAGCTTTGATCTGGTATTTCCGCGCATCTGCAGGTTTGATGACACTGGCATCCAGCTCCCTTTCCCGACGCTTGATCTCCATCTCCTCTATCTTGACGGCCTCCTCTTTTTCGATGAGTTTGACCTTGCCCTCTTCTCGCTTGATTTCCTGGTTCAGGCGGAATCTTTCCAGTTCGTAAGAGTAGTCGGCCTGTGCTTTTCTCTGATTGACAGAGACTTGGGATTCTGCCTTCTTCGCTTCGTTCTCCCATTGAGCCTTGGCGATGAGGGCTTCTGCAGCCAGCCGGGCTACTTCTCCTTCTTTGCGGGCCTGCGAAGATTTGATCACAGCCTCCTTTTCAGTTTCTGCTTCGGCTATGGCCGCATCTCTCTTGGCCGCTGCGATATGAGGCTTTCCCAGGGCATCCAAGTAACCTTGCGTGTCGCTGATCTCTTTGAGCGCAAATGAAATCAGGGACAGTCCCATCTGAAAGAATTCGGTTTTCACGGATTGGGCGACACGTTCTGCGAATTCTTGCCGCCCCCTGTATATTTCTTCGACTGTCATTTTTCCGATCGCGGCCCTCATTTTGCCATCCAGAATCGTGCCTGCCACGTCGCGGATCCCGTCTTTTCCCGTTCCGAGAAATTGTTCAGCGGCACGGCCTATGGAGTCCTCATCGGACTTGATCTTGACCTGAGCGGAGGCCTCGGCCATGATCGTGATCCCTCCGTGGGTGAGAACCTCGGGCGTTTTTATCCCAATGTTGATGACGTCAATAGGCAGTATATCCACAGTTTCCAGAAAGGGCCAGACAAACGTACCACCGCCCAAACGGTAGCGATACCCGATCCGCCTTTTTGTGCCGTCCGGCTCGATGATCGTCCTCTTTCTTCCGCCGGAAATGATCAGGGCCTCGTTGGGCCCGACCTTCCGGTATTGTTTGGATATAAGGAATGAGAGTAAAACGAGAACAATAATTATGATTCCGATAAAAATGAGCGTGGAGACTAATGACATCTTAACCTCCTTGGCAGAATGTCTTCATTTATTTGGCGATCTAATGAGATCATTGAAATGACCAAAAACATGAGTGAAAAAACATATTAACCTTAAAGAGGAATATTTTCAAGTCGCGAATTTTTGATATGAGCATCGCTGACGCCCTGCTGAATGGCATTTTGAGTGGTTCAATCGGTGATCTCGCAAATGATATCCCACAATTTTTCTCCTTAACATAATTTGGGGAGTACGATAACGCTATTCCTGTTCAGAGCTGCATGGGTTTAGAAGGGGCTCTGTTCCTGATGCAGGCGTTTATATTCTGATGATTCCAGGAGGGAATGTCAGACGGGGCTATTATTTGGGCAGAAAGTTTCAAAGAGAAAGCCAAATAATGTCTATTTGAGTTTTTCTTTAAAATAGGCAATTGTTTGTCCAAGTCCCTCCCCCAAGCCGATTTTTGGTGTCCAATGGAGTTTGTCTTGGGCGGCAGAAATGGAAGGACATCTTCGGGGAGGATCATCTGTCGGCTTAGGCGCATGAACGATCCTGGAAGAGCTCTTGGTGAGCTGAATGATCTTTTTTGCTAGGTCGAGAATGGTGAATTCCTCCGGATTCCCCAGGTTGACCGGGCCGATGAAGTCGTCGAGTGCCATCATTGCCAGCACTCCCTCGATAAGGTCTGAAACATAGCAGAACGCACGGGTTTGAGAACCGTCGCCATAAACAGTCAGGGATTCTCCTTTTAGCGCGTGGACGATAAAATTGCTGACGACGCGGCCGTCGTCGATGGCCATTCGAGGCCCGTATGTGTTAAAGATCCGAACGATTTTGATGTCGACCTCATTCTGTCTGTGATAGTCCATCATCAGTGTCTCGGCAACTCTTTTCCCCTCATCGTAGCAGCTCCGCGGGCCTATGGGGTTGACATTCCCCCAGTATTCCTCGGGTTGAGGATGAACTTCGGGCGAACCATAGATTTCCGACGTGGAAGCGAGTAGGATGCGCGCCCTCGTGCGCTTGGCCAAACCCAGCATATTGATGGTTCCTATGACATTCGTTTTGATCGTCTTGATCGCGTTGTACTGGTAATGGATTGGGGATGCCGGGCAGGCAAGGTGATAGATTTTATCCACTTCGAGCAGGATGGGATGGATGATATCGTGACGGATCAGTTCAAAGTTGGGATGGGCGAGGAGGTGTCCGATATTGTCTTTGCTTCCAGAGAAAAAGTTGTCGATGCAAAGGATGTCCTCTTCCCTTTCAAGGAGTGCATCACAGAGATGGCTGCCCAAGAAGCCTGCGCCCCCGGTGACTAAAATACGATTCATTGGCGACC